>Ga0207996_1001968_pt1 | contig 13199 bp, 14 predicted proteins | sample AntAceMetag02UKG_FD_184773 | JGI IMG/M metagenome (GOLD analysis project Ga0207996, IMG submission 184773) | Saline lake microbial communities from Ace Lake, Antarctica - Antarctic Ace Lake Metagenome 02UKG (SPAdes) (version 2) | ecosystem: Environmental > Aquatic > Non-marine Saline and... | reverse complement strand
TTCAGTTCTCAAGCTTTATCAACAATTGCGCGTGGTTTTATGGCACATCAGGGGATAGGGTGCTGTAGTGCTTTGATGGAGTGCAAGGGGTTCTTGTGGGCGCAACAGTCGATAAAACCTATTCTGTGTGTCAAACGAAGTCTGGTTTCACCATTAGTACTGTTAGGTCAAGTTTGAATAACTTCAGTTGAAGTGATGACATTTACAGACAATGAGTAAGAATCGCTTCGACTTTACTTTCGTCATAGTCCCTCATTCTCCATACCCTGGCAAGGCTGATTGCATTTTCTGCAATTCGGGGAATATCTGTTTTCGGAATGTTGAGGGCAGTTATGGTGGTGGGGGAATGAATTGTTTGAAACCATGTCTCGAGTGCCAAGATTCCTTTTTCTGCTTTCTCCATACTGTTTCCCGTAACTATTCCAAAAACACGCTCGGCGAATTGTGCAAAGCGTTCAGGGGCATGTTCTGTATGGTAACGCATCCATCCGGGGATCACGGCAGAGAGCCCTGCACCGTGGGGGACATTGTAAAAAGCCGACAGGGAATGTTCAATCATATGCATGGGAAAGCCGACTTTTCCAAGTCCAGCTCCCGTTAAACCGTTTAAGGCAAGTGTCGCGGTCCACATCAGGTCTGCTCTTGCTTGATAATCATCTAGATCTTCCAGAACTCTGTCGCAGCACTCCATGGCATTAATAACCAACCCCTCCATAAGTCTGTCCTGGACAGGAGTGTGAGGATCTTCAGTGGTAAAGTAGAATTCAAGGACATGGGCCAGGGCATCCACTGCGCCATAGGCTGTGTAGTCTGGCGGTACGGAACAGGTAAGTGTCGGATCAAGAATGGAGGTTTTGGGGTACAGTTGTTTGTTACCAAAACCGAACTTTTGTGAAGTCGTATCGTTCGTTATAACCATTCCCGAATTCATTTCAGAGCCCGATGCTGCAAGGGTGAGTATGGTGGTAAGAGGAAGGGGGGATTTTACACTTTTTTTCCCGGTAAAAAACTTCCACACATCGTGCTGCACCGTGGCTCCGGCACAGATTGCCTTGGCCTCATCGATAACAGATCCACCACCAACTGCGCAAACCACATTGCATTTGTTCTTTTTAGCCAGTTGTATTCCCTGGTTCACGTGGGAAAGAACAGGGTTGGACTGGACACCGTCATGTTCAGTGATTGTGATCCCGGCGGTGGTGAGTGATTGGATGACCTGTTCGTACAGCCCATTTTTTTTAATGGAACCTGTACCATAGACAAGAAGAACCCTGTCCCCAAGTAAGAGTGTCTCATCTCCTATTGAAGGGACGGTGTTTTTGCCGAATAGGATCTTTGTTGGATTATGAAAGACGAAATTTTGCATATACTCTACCAGGTTGAGAGTTGCTGAATGAGAATTTTGTATAAGGAGGCCAGGGCTTCAGCCCATTATTCGTTGATGGCCAGAGAAAATGTTTGCGTCAGATCAATAAAATCATCAAGGTCAAGTGTTTCCGCACGTGCTCCGGGTGCAATCCCTGCCTCGATAATCCTGTTTTGGGTGAGTTGCTTTTCCTGCTTTTTATCTCCCTCTGCAAGCTTCTCGAAGAATCTAGCACCACTAAGGGTATTAAGAAGGGTTTTTCTTCGCTGGCTAAAAGCTGCCCGGACAATTTTTGTAAAAAGAAGCCGATCATAGATTCTGTTGCTGATAGCCTCTTTATCAGAGAAATCTATATATACCACCACGGAATCGATCTTAGGACGTGGATGGAATTCGGCGGGTTTCAAAGTAAGAAGCGATTTTACCGTGGCACAGCTCTTCAGTAAAACGGTAGGGATACCATATTGCTTGGTACCTGGTTTTGCTGTAAGCCGGTCTGCCACCTCTTTTTGAAGCATAATGGTAGCCCATTCTATTCTTTCCTGATGCTCTATCAGCTTAAACAAAAAAGGATTGGAAATGGAGTAGGGGAGGTTGGCCATGATCTTCAAAGGTCCTTTGCTGAGCTGGTACAGTTCGTCAAAGTCCGCCTTGAGGATATCCTGATGTATTAAGGTGACGTTGTCAGGGAGATCATTTTTCTCTTTATGGAATCGTACTATTCCGCTATCGACTTCAAGGCCAATTACTTGTGATGCCTGCTCGGCAATAGGTTGTGTGAGCGCACCAAGACCGACACCTACTTCAATGATGATGTCATCTGGTAAAATCCGTCCACAGCGGGAAACGGCTTCAGCGGTTGCTTTGTTGACAAGGAAATTTTGCCCAAGTTGTTTTTTTGGTGCAAGCTTTTCTTCTCTGAGGGATTTTCTGGTTTCACCGTATCGGGTCATGATTTAGATTTCTTTTTTTTAGTCGTTTTCTTCAATTCGCGAAGAATATGTTTCTGTCTGCGTTTTTCTCTGATTTTGAGAAAAAGACGCAGGGTGAAGAAGTACCAGAGAGCTGCAGTGGGAACGGCCAAAAGCAGACCTCCACTCAACATGACAATGATAAGTTCACTGCCCTGATTGGCCAGTAGCTGAACAGATTCTTTAAAGCCATGTCCTGAAATAATGACTTCCAGGATAGTGTGAATTGTTTCCCAGCTAACATTATAGGGGGTAATGAAGTTTCCAATTACCATACTCACATAATAAATTGGAATATAGGTAAAAGGATTACTGATGGCAAGACTTGAAAAGAGTCCTGCCATGGTTGATGTTCTGGTTATAACACAGATTGCTATTATTCCGATGGTGTGAAAAGGCATTACCGGCAGGGTCCCAATCAGCGCACCTATGCATGCTCCCCAGGCGATATCCTTCGGGGCACCTTTAATCCTCACAAATTTGAGGTAATAGAATTTTTTCAGTCGTGTAAAGTTCATGTAATATGCTTGTAGAATGTGTCTTATAATTTAACCACCTGAATGAGAATAATACAATATAACTCGACTTTAAAAGCTGAAAAAAAATCCTGGGCTTTCTTGGTGCTATTTCCATTAGTTGATGGCGTCGTAAAAACTCTCCATCTGCTTCGTTGCTGGAAATTATCGATCATTACGACGTACCCTAGTACGCCGGAATGATCGATAATTTGCGCGCCTCGCATACGGAGGTTTTCGGAGTCTACGCTTACCTACTTAGCCATCTGAAAAGTTAGCTTTTTACGAACTTGTCATTAGTTGAGGATGTGTTTCCTGCCTCGTTTGTCACGGATTTTCATAAAAAGTCGCAGTGATAGAAAATAACTGGCAATAGTAAGGGGCAGTGCCAGAACAGTCCCGCCGGCAAGCAAAACAACGACTGCTTCATATCCCAATCCACCGAGGGTATGCAGGGACTCCATTATTCCCGGTTTAGCAAGGAGGATATCCAATACCGCTTTCATGCGTTCCCAGGTAAAGTTGTAGGGTGTCACTGAATTTCCAATGACTATGGAAAAGTAGTATTGGGGGGCATAGGTTAATGGGTTGCAGACAATCACAGATGCCAGCAGGGAGGCAATTGTTGAAGTTCTGGTGATAAAGGTAACAATCAAGTTTAAGAGAGTGTGGAAGGGGATTATGGGAAGTACTCCAAGGAAGGTACCAATGGCTGTTCCCCTGGCAAGATACAGGGGGTCACCCTGAAGACGTGTGAATTTCAGATAATAATAACGGGATGTTCGTTTGGGATTCATGGAAATCAGGCAAGCGTCGATCGGCAGTAAACATCGCTGTCAAAGGAAAAGCTTGAATTGTGGCGGTGGGCATGGACACCGGCAAGTGCTATCATGGCAGCGTTGTCAGTGCAGTAGGCAGGACGGGGAATATAGAGGACGTTTCCCTCTTCCTTGCAACGATTTTCCATAAGCTGTCGAAGTCGTGGGTTGGAGGAAACCCCGCCGCCAAGGATCACTGTCTGGATATTTTGTTGAGACGCTGCGCGTACTGTTTTTTCCACCAGAATTTCCGCTACCGCTTCCTGAAAGGAGGCACAGATATCTGCAACCTGGAGGGGATTGCCTTTTTGATTTTCTCTGTTGCAGTGGTTTAGTACAGCTGTTTTTAGCCCTGAAAAACTAAAATCCAGAGAGTTTTTTTCAAGCCATGAACGTGGGAATTTAATGGCGTCGGGCATTCCGGATTGGGCTTCACGTGAGATGATTGGCCCACCTGGGTAGGCAAAACCGAGGAGTTTGGCTACTTTGTCAAAAGCTTCTCCTGCCGCATCATCACGGGTTCTGCCAAGGAGGCTGAAGTTTGTATAGCTGTCTGCCCGGTAAATAGAACTTGTTCCCCCGGAAACCACCAGTGCGATAAAAGGAAAGGCCGGCTTATCTTCTTCAAGAAAAACAGAGAGAATATGGCCCGCCATATGGTCCACACCAACACAGGGAATGTTACTTACATAGGAGAGGGCTTTGGCATAGGAAAAGCCGACGAGTAGCGATCCAATCAACCCGGGTCCCTGCGTTACGGCAAGAAGATCAATATCCTTCAGACCAACATTTGCGCGAGCAAGGGCCTCATTCACTACCGGGACAATGGATTCAAGATGACTTCGTGAGGCAAGCTCCGGGACAACTCCACCAAAACGGGTATGAATCTGATCCTGGCTGGTGAGAACCGAGGAGAGCAGGTTGCAATCGTCCTGTAGCACGGCGGCGGCGGTATCATCACAGGAGCTTTCAATTCCTAGTGTCAGCATATTTTATTATCTGTTTTATTCTTTGCGAGTCTTGTCTACAAAATAAATAACTTCTGGCAGAAAAGGCATAATCGGGGTAAGAGGATGCCAATATATTAGTACTTACATCCAATGTCAATGGTGTGTAAGATATAGCACTGTATATGAATAAAATCTTACTTATTCCCCTTCATGTGTAGATCTATGAACAAAGCAAAACAGATAGAAAGAAATAGTGGTGACCTGGTTGATATGTTTTCACGAACTATCTCCTATCTTCGGCTTTCACTGACCGATCGCTGTAATCTTCGTTGTGTCTACTGTATGCCAGTGGAGAGCGAAGGCGGCTTAGAAGTTTTAAAGCATGAAGATCTGCTTAGTTATGAGGAATTGTTGCGTATAGTTGAACTGGTAGTTGGAATGGGTATGAATAAAATCCGTCTTACCGGTGGAGAGCCTCTGGTACGAAGGGGAGTGCTGGATTTTATTGAATCTTTGTCGCAAATTAACGGGCTTGATGAAATCCGTTTGACCACAAACGGTGTTCTTTTACATGAAAAAGCTGAAAGACTATATGATGCCGGGATTCGGAAGCTAAATATTTCACTTGATACCATGCGCCCCAAACGATTCAAAGAAATCACAGGGATGGATCTTTTTCATAAGGTATGGCAGGGCATTGAAACCGCAGAGCAATTTGGTTTTGATGTTAAACTTAACGTGGTTGCCATGAAAGGTTTCAATGACGATGAATTTGTCGATTTTGCCAGGCTTGCTGTGGAAAAACCGTACCAGGTACGTTTTATCGAATTTATGCCAGTAGGTAGTAGGTCTACCTGGAACGAAGCTGCATATATTTCGTCATCTGATCTGAAAAAGCAGATTGGAGCACTTGGAGTTCTGGAACCACTGCCGGGGTGTAAGATGGACGGCCCTGCAAGGGTCTATTCAATCACCGCTGAGAATGGCCAGAAAGGAACGGTTGGTTTTATCAGCCCTATCAGTCATCACTTTTGTGATACCTGTAATCGGCTTCGCCTGACTTCTGCAGGACGATTAAGGGCCTGTCTCCTCCATGACAAAGAGGCGGATCTGAAAAGTCTGTTGCGCAAAGGGGCCAGTGACGACGAGATCAAGGGGCTTATCAAACAAACTATCCTTGATAAGCCCAAGGGGCATACACTGGCCGAAGATCAGGCCAAATGCAGTGGGCAAATGTCACGCATCGGAGGATGATTCCTCTGACTGTGGATAGGATCCGAGCCATTCAAAGTATGAGCAGAGTGAGTTAAGGGTCTTGCAGCAGTCCTTGATGTTTTCATCTTCAATATGACCCATCAGGTCAAGGAAGAAGAGATATTTCCACTGTTTTCCTTTGATTGGTCTCGATTCAATTTTTGCCAGATTGATTCCGGCGCGGGCAATAACACTTAAAATCTCATTTAGAGCACCTGGGCGCTCCATAATACCAAGCAGAAGAGAGGTTCTGTCGGCTCCACTCGGTGATGGCGATTCCTTACCAATTACAAGGAATCGTGTTGTGTTGCCGCGATAATCCTCAATTCCTTTTACCACTACCTGCAGATCATAGGTCTTGATCGCAAGAGAAGAGGCTATTGCTCCAATATTTGGATTGTTGGCAGCCATCTGGGCCGCTGCACCCGTTGAGAATATAGGCAAGGTGGGGCAAGATGGTAAATGTTTGCGCAACCACTCTCGGCATTGGGCAAGTGGCTGAGTATGGGATGCCACGGTTTGGATATCGTTGATATCCCCTGATTTACATACCAGGTTGTGGCTAATCTCCATTCGTACTTCACCACAAATTTTGGTTCTGTATTGCATAAAGGCATCAAGTGTTGAAAAAACGGCGCCCTCTATGGAATTTTCAACGGGAACGATTCCGTACTGGGTCCGACCTTTTTCCACCTCTGAGAAGACATCAGCAATGGATTCCATGGGGCTGTAGCTCGCAGAATGGCCAAAATATTTAACACCTGCCAGATGGGTGAAGGTGGCTTCGGGCCCAAGATAAGCAACTGCGGTCTTTTGCTGTGATAACCTGCAGGTGGTGATAATTTCATGAAAGATGGAATTGAGTGCTTCCTTTGGGAATACCCCGTCATTGAGTTTGCTTAAACGTTCGTATATTTGTCTTTCACGTAAAGGATCCCATTTGGCACGCTTACTTTCGTCTTTTAACTGGCCAATGGATTTGGCAAGGGAGAGACGTTCTTTGAGGAGGTCAAGAATAGTGTTGTCAATCTTGTCGATTCCATCGCGAACCGGAGTGAGGTCTTTGGCCATTTTTATTCCCTTATCAGAAAAAGTAGTGTTTTGGATTAAAGATATTGATAGCGGAATGTAGGGCAAAGAAAAAAGTATGTCAAGTTGTAAAAAATGACTGGAATAAGCGGTCCTGCCGAGATATAGTCATTTTCCGAGTAAATTTATGTGCTTTGCAACATAAGCATTTAACACCGTTGAATTGTTGTAACTATTCAGCGGGGCACGATATTACCCCAACTTCTGAGCTGTAACTGTTCAGAAGTGCTTCATATTCGGTTGTTTTGCCTGCGCAGCATATGAAGTTATATGTAAGCAGGTTGAAATGGACGAAGGTGGGGTGCTTCTGAATAGTTACGAATTGTTTTATAAAAAGAGAATAGTAAGTCATGAGCGATAAACCAGTACAAAAAACCTACGAAGAAATTAATGCCAGAATCAAAGCAGGTGAGGCTGTCATTGTCACCGCCGAAGAGATGGTTGATATTGTCAGATCCAAAGGTGCAGAAGAGGCGGCGAGAGAGGTTGATGTTGTTACCACCGGGACCTTTTCACCAATGTGTTCGTCCGGAGCATTTTTAAACTTTGGCCAGATGACTCCCACCATTAAGGCATCAAGGGTCTGGATTAATAAGGTTTCTGCATACGCAGGACTTGCTGCGGTGGATTGTTATATCGGTGCCACGGAACCCGTCGAGGATGACCCCTTAAATAAACTCTATCCCGGCGAATTTCGTTACGGCGGTGGTCATGTCATTGAAGATCTTCTTGCTGGAAAGAAGGTCTTTTTAGAAGCAAAGGCCTATGGAACGGATTGTTATCTCGCGAGAAAAATGAAAAAAGAGTTCACCCTCGACGATCTCCCCTACGCCATGCTCTGCAATCCCAGAAACGGATATCAGAATTATAACTGTGCCGTTAATCTTTCCGATAAAGCCGTGCATACCTATATGGGAACACTAAAACCCAATTGCAGAAATGCCAATTATTGCAGTGCCGGTGAGTTGAGTCCTCTATTTAATGACCCACACTATAAAACCATAGGTATCGGAACTAGGATCTTTCTTGGAGGTGGCATCGGCTATGTGACTTCACATGGTAGCCAGCATAACCCCAATGCCCCAAGACATGAGAATGGTACCCCTGTTCGGCCTGCGGGGACAATGATGGTACAGGGCGATATGAAACAAATGTCATCCCGTTTTATTCGAGGAATTTCCATTCTCGGCTACGGGAATACCATGGCCGTAGGCCTGGGAGTGCCAATTCCGATCTTGAATGCAGAGATGGCAGCGTATACTGGCGTTTCAGATGCTGATCTTTTTACTCAGGTTATAGATTACGGATATGATTATTCGAACGGTATTAACAGAACTTATGGTGAAGTGAGTTATGCCCAGTTAAAAACAGGAACCATTGAAGTGAATGGGAAAAGCGTTTCAACGGCGCCATTATCAAGTCTTCCAATGGCCAGAGAAATTGCTGAAACCCTTAAATCCTGGATGATGGATGGTAAATTTCTCTTAAATAAACCTGCAGAACTTCTACCGGATGCCGGAAATCCCTGAGAGGAAGCTTTCTGAACAATCAAGAAAAATACAATTCCCTTATTGCAACTCTCCAGGGATATGAAAACGTTGCCGTTGCCTTTTCTGGAGGCGTGGACTCCACTCTGCTCCTCTATGCAGCCCTGGATGCATTGGAGGTAGAAAATGTCATCGTTTTAAGAGGTATTTCTGAGCTAGTCAGTAAAAGAGAAAAAGAAGGTGCCAAGCGAATTCTGGATGAGTTGCAAATTGATCTTGGGAAAATCATTGAAGTCGAACTTCACCCTTTGATATGGCCTGAGTTTGTCGCCAACACAGAGGAACGCTGTTATTTTTGTAAGAAAAGGATGTATCAAAGTTTTCAGCGTATCCTTGAAAAACGTAACTGCCCGATGTTACTAGATGGGAGTAATGTCGATGACTTGAAGAGTTACAGGCCTGGATTTCGAGCCATCCATGAACTCGGTGTCCAGACGCCATTACTTGATTCAGGTCTAAATAAAGAGGAAATACGAATATTAGCTGCCGCCTGTCATCTGAGTAATTTTGACAAACCGTCAAATTCCTGTCTCGCCACACGTTTACCGGAGAGCTCAGAAATTAAAAAAGAGAATCTGGAATTAATTGAAAAATATGAAGATTTTCTTTTGAGTCGTGATTTTATTGGATGTAGAGCCAGGCCCGATGGCGAGGATATGGTCCTCGAACTTACTGCAGAAGGTGGGGGGCGTTTACTGACATCTGCTGTTCGGATTGAAATTATTCATTTCTTTCAAGTGGAAGGATTTTCAAGAGTTCTTGTTGATCTGACCCCCCGTCGCTAGATAGTATAAAATAGGTTAGTATGATTTTTTGAAATGAAGTTTGTTCCTTGCCAATGAATGGAGCTTCAGTTAGAGTGTGATTAATTTCATAGTGTGTAAAAGCATGATAATAAAGGGTTGTAGAGAAATGGCTAATAGCTGAAAAAAGTCTCTGTTTGCGTTTTTCTTTTGACAATCAATCAGGCATTTATTAAAGAAACATAGAAGAGATGAGGGGAACAGCTCAGTCTGTATCCTGTTTAATTAGAAAAGTAGTTTTCCGGGAGGGATCCATGAATAAGAAGGAATTAGTAGAGAATATTGCAGATGCCGCAGATATTTCAAAAGCTGCAGCAGAAAAAGCACTGAACAGTACTCTCGCAGCCATCGCTGAAACATTGAAAAATGGTGATAAAGTAACATTAGTTGGCTTTGGTACTTTTTCTGTATCCAAACGTGAAGCTCGTAAAGGAAGAAATCCCCAAACCGGTAAAACCATTAATATCCCAGCGAAGAATGTTGCTAAATTCAAAGCTGGTTCCAAACTTTCCGAGGCTATTAACTAAGCCTTCTGAAGTTTGATGCATGCTATCCCTGTCCGTTGATAGGTTTATGAGTTATTGGAAATCCTGTTTTTTTCTTTTCCGGAAGAAGCAGGATTTTTTTATTCCAGGCTAACGCCTTTTAGGCAGCTTTCCTGAATTGCAACGGTGATTGTCCCGTCCATCTTTTGAACGATCGTGAGAATGTGCTCAGTTCTGCAAACCCCAGTAAAAAAGCCACTTCCGTAAGATCCATACTCCTGTCTCGAATATAGGCTTTAGCAATATCCATGCGTGTATCATTGAGTACTGCAAGGTATGTTGTCCCCTTCTTCTGTAGGAGTCGCTGCAGCTTCCTGCTGCTAATTCCAAGTTCTTCTGCAACCTGCTCCACGGTAACATTGCCCGAGGGCATATTTTCAATGATGATCTTTTTGATATGGGTGATTTCCGTACCATTATCAAGCGAGGCGACATAGGTGGTCATGGCCTGATCTCCAAACGCTGCAAGTTCCTCATTACTGCTCGATAATATGTGGTCCACGACATCGAGTGAAAGTGAAAGGCTACAGACAGGGTTATCAAAAGATACTGGGGATTGGAAGAATTTGAAATATTTACCGCTGCATTCAGGTTTGCTGTGAGTCAACTGGACGGAGACGGGGGAAAGGTCTTTGTGGAAATTCACCCGTAAAACACTCATTATCCAGGCAAGTGCGGCATCTTCACGTCCATATGAATAGGGTGATTCATCTTCAACTTGATATTTCAGAGTGAATACCAGGGAGTTTGTGTTCGCATCCTCGTGGAGTGCGCCAAAATTTGCATCGGAAATTACCCTGTGAAAACGGATAAGTCTTTCAAGGGTGACACGCAGACTTTTGCTGACCAGCATTGCATAGCCCATGGTTCCAAAATGTGATGGGTGCCAGCAGTTTGCAGCGGTGAGTCCAAAGCAGGGGTCATCTATCCTTCTCCCCATTTCTTCCCAGAGGGCACGTATTTTTTGGAGCGAATATCGTTCTCCTGGCTGGTACATCAGGTCGGGATTCAGGTTGACCTGCTTAAATACCGCTTCAGGGTCCACATCATATTTTTCAAGGATATTCCAGAGTACAAGTTGGATACTTGCAAGCTTCGTTAAATACATGGTGATATCTCAGGTAAAAGGAAAAAATAGAGTAATATTCTTAAGAGTGGCAAGGGATTCTTGTCATAAACTGCCAAAACATTGGCGCAAACTGCCAAGCAAAAAAGTGCCGATGGAATTACATTATATCCACTATTTAAAATAACTCAAAATGGAGCGTGGGTACAATGGAAATTTTAAAGGAATATGCACATCAGTTCAAAAATACAGAGAATACAGAAGAAGTTGCCATTTTTGATCTTATAGGTGAACTGCTAGCTGTATCGCTTGAAAACCACAATGTTGAAGTGGTTATTGAGTCAAAGAACTTCCTGATTGACCAGGGGAATCGTCTCGGGACTATTGGAATTGTAAAAACCACTATCGATTGTGAAGATATTGTTGAATCCGATGATAAGCTTGAAATTACGATTTCTGGAGTGGTTGAAAATAGTCTTAATCAGCGGGAAACATTTACCCTTTTCTTTTCATTAGTCTGGAATGGTTTGGTGGATTCTTTATGGAAAAGTAGTCATGGAACGGGATTTTCTACAAATGCACTTTACCTTAAGTTTGCAAAAAAAGCTGAACAGCTTTCAGATTCAGTGTTCAGTGTAAATTTGTGTCGAAGAGAAAGTGATGAATACCAATATCAATTAGGTCATGGCAGAGGATTCCTTGTTTTTGGGCGTGAGTTGACTTCTAAAGCTAACTGAAAAAAGGAATGTGACGTCAAATGCCAAAAAATAAAAATGAATTCAGTGGATATTGCGCTCCTTTATATGAGGTGAGCGAAATGAAACAGAGTGAGTCTGAGCAAGCGTTGCATTTTATACAGAACATGCTGTTACAGAATTATTTTTCTAAGAACATAGATCTGTTAATTGAGACACGTTTGTTTAACTGTAAAAATAGTGCTGGGTTTGATACCAAGGGTTGTGCGAGAATTGAAGTCCTTTATGATCTAAAAGATGAAAAGGACGATGGCAATACAATTACTCTTCATGGCCTTACCGAAAATATTGACCAACAGAGAATGTCTATGACTCTTTTCTGTGAAATAAAATGGTTGAACAGAAATCTTCCAGAGAAGAGATTTAGTGAAGTTTGCAGGGACACTATAAAATCGCTGGTAATGGATTTTACTCAAGAGCAGCAATATTTATCCAGTGCAGTATTTGTGATGTCTCTGAAAAGTGTGTCCAGTGGAGAGGATGTGGGACATGGTTTGGGATATCTGTTATTTGAACATGCGAGAGCTCTGTGAGGTGCAATCGGTATAGGTACTAGGTATTTGATATTCGGTGTTCGGTTGTCGTTAATAATTTTGTGAAAACATTTGTTTCTGGGAAAATATGGCAAAACTTTCGGGATGGAGTGCTAGTGAGGGAAATAATCTTGAAGCAGAAGCAGCAATTCATTAGATCGACTGCAGTTGAGTTTGTGCATAATGTTAGTTCGATGGACGCGTACAGTTTTAGGACTGATAAAAAGTGCTTCTCCGATCTCATCGGGAGTCATGCCCTGGGCAAGAAGGTTGGCGATCTCATGTTCTCGTGGGGAGAGGATGGAAAGAACGCCACTCTCCAACTCACCACTTAAGAGCTGCTTAACGATATTTTCAGGAAGTGATCGGCTGGGAAATATTTTACCGTCCATAACTTCACGGATTGCAGTGAGAAGATCTCTAATCTCATCTGTTTTAATCACATACCCCTTGGCACCTACTTTAAATGAGCGAAAGATATTGTCATGGTTTTGGTGCATGGTGTAGATGATAATACGGGTTTTTTCAGAGAGGGCTTTGATATAGGGAATAAGGTCGATGCCGCTGATACCGGCCATGGTGATGTCGAGTATTACCACATCCGGTGTGGTTTCCTTTATTAAGGGGAGTGCAGAAGCTGCTGACTCCGATTCTCCTACTACTATCATATCAGATTGTTTTTTGATAACAGACCGTACTCCATGGCGGATAACAGGGTGGTCATCGATAATGATTACAGAGATCTTTTCCACAGTTCGTACTCCAGAAGTTTGTCGCTAACACAATGATATTACATCAATGTAATAAGAATAACAAAATGATCAGCTGAAGGTCAAAGTTTTTATCTATCTTATTTGCCAGACCTCATTAAAAAGGTGTTGCAAAGAATTGAACATCACTGAGTAAAAACAATGACATAAAGCACGAAAGCCTCTATAATAGTTGAAACTTCTGACCAAAGAAAATTCAATCAAAACGGAGGCTTTC
>Ga0207996_1001966_pt1 | contig 13212 bp, 9 predicted proteins | sample AntAceMetag02UKG_FD_184773 | JGI IMG/M metagenome (GOLD analysis project Ga0207996, IMG submission 184773) | Saline lake microbial communities from Ace Lake, Antarctica - Antarctic Ace Lake Metagenome 02UKG (SPAdes) (version 2) | ecosystem: Environmental > Aquatic > Non-marine Saline and Alkaline... | reverse complement strand
TTGCTACTTTTCGCAATGCGGAGTTCGGTTTTTTAGGTGTAGAGGTATAAACCCTGACACACACTCCTCTCTTCTGAGGAGCGCCCTGCAGGGCACGCGTATTGACTTTCTTTTTTGGTTTGAGGCGACCTTTCCTGACAAGCTGGTTAATAGTCGTCATAGAATCTCCTTAGTTCTGACTAAATCAGCAATACATAAGTTGTACCAGTTCCTGAAATTACAAAATTCATTTTTATATTCTTCTATATCCATATTGTCAAGACAATTTATGACAAATACCAGAATTTATTTTAAGGGTTCACAGGTTCCCCGCCTAACGGGATCTTCGAAAGGGTTCAAGGTTGCTTTTTTGGTGAAACCTGAGCCTTTGAGCCCGTGAATGGTTACTAATTGTTCACGCCAATTTCAACATTTCTGTAGGCCTCTATCCCGGTTCCTGCCGGAATCAGGCGACCCATGATTACATTTTCCTTCAGTCCTTTCAAGAAATCCACCTTCCCCGCTATGCTTGCATCGGACAAGACCTTTGTTGTTTCTTGAAAAGATGCTGCAGATATAAAACTATCCGTATTCAAAGAGGCCTTGGTGATCCCCAAGAGCATGGGCTCAGCTAAAGCAGGCTTCCCGCCCTTTTCAATGATTTTTTCGTTTTCCTCTTCAAATCTCCACTTTGTAACATTATCCCCTATGAGAAAGTGGGAATCCCCAGGATCTGTCACACTCACCTGTCGCACCATTTGCCTTACAACGACTTCGATATGTTTGTCGTTTATTTTCACGCCCTGAAGCCGGTAAACCTCCTGCACCTCATTGACCAAGTATCTCGCCAATTCCTTCAGACCCCTGATCTTGAGGATATCATGGGGATCGGCAGAACCGTCCATCAGGGCTTCACCTGCTCTCACATAATCTCCCTCTAAAACACTCACGTGCTTTCCCCTCGGCACAAGATAGGTCACTGCATCACCTACATCAGGAGTAATAATCATTTTTCGCTTACCCTTGGTATATTTCCCGAATGAAACCGAGCCATCTATTTCGCTAATTATGGCTGTCTCTTTTGGCTTTCTTACTTCAAATAACTCGACAACCCGAGGCAATCCGCCTGTAATATCCTTTGTCTTGGTAGTCTCTCTCGGGATTTTCCCCAAAACCGCACCCGGGCCTATCTGATCCCCCTCGTTTACCATAATAATGGTGCCAACGGGGAGATGGTAGCGGGCCTTAGCCTTTTTGCTTCCTGGCAGCCCGGCTGTTTTTCCGCTCTCATCTTTTATTGAAATCCGGGGTCTGACGTCAACATCACGGGACTCAACTATTACACGACTGATCTTTCCTGTTACCATATCCCGTTTTTCCTGCATTGTACGCCCTTCTTTAATGTCACCAAATTTCACAACGCCCGGGACTTCAGTCATTATCGGAATGGTAAAAGGATCCCATTCGGCCACGACCTGGGAAGGCTTGACTTTTTGACCGTCACGCACCTTCAGGGTAGCGCCGTATATGACCGGATATCGCTCCACTTCTCTTTTGCCCTTTCCCAGGATGGCAATTTCGCCATTTCGGTTCATGGCCACGAGATTACTCTCGTCATTCTCCACTGTTTTAAGGTCAACAAACTTTATCTCACCCTCGTTTCTGGGTTGGATAGTAGTTCGCTCAACACGTCTACTTACTGTACCGCCGATATGAAATGTCCTCATAGTCAACTGTGTTCCCGGCTCGCCAATCGATTGCGCGGCAATAACCCCGACGGCCTCCCCGAGGTTTACTTCATGCCCGTGAGCCAGATCTCTACCATAACATGCCCGGCATACACCCCGTTTCGCCTCGCATGTCAAAACAGACCGTATTCTTACCCTCTCTATCCCGGCGGCTTCTACCTTCTGAACCTCATCTTCGCCTATCTCCTCGTTAGCCCTGACCAGCACTTCTTCTGTCATCGGATCATAGATATCTTCAAGAGCCAACCTGCCAAGTATCCGCGCGCCCACTCTCTGAAGAATCTCGCCCCCTTCAACAAGGGACTCAACCCAAATGCCATCCATAGTACCGCAGTCTTCCTCAGTAATAATCGCCTCCTGCGATACATCCACGAGTCTGCGGGTCAGATAACCGGAGTTGGCTGTCTTGAGAGCGGTGTCAGCCAAACCCTTTCGTGCCCCGTGAGTGGATATAAAGTACTGCAAAACAGTCAAACCTTCCCTAAAATTTGAAGTGATGGGTGTTTCGATGATCTCTCCCGAAGGCTTGGCCATCAGCCCTCGCATCCCAGCCAACTGCCTCATCTGGTCTTTGCTTCCCCTCGCACCAGAATCAGACATCATATAGACCGGATTAAAACCACTAACCTTTGTTTTCTTTTTTTTGGGGCCTTCAGCCACTTCCACCGCCATCTCCTTCATCATCTCGGAAGCCACATCTTCTGTCGACTTTGACCAGATATCAACGACCTTGTTGTATTTCTCACCATTTGTAATCAGGCCGCTTATGTATTGATCCTCGATCTTTTTTACCTCTTCTTCGGCCTCATGGATAATCGCTCCCTTTTTCGAGGGGATCATCATATCCTTGATCGATATGGATATCCCCGACAAGGTGGCATATTTGAAACCGATATCCTTGAGCCGATCCCCCAAGATAACAGTGGCTTTGATCCCCGACTTACGATGGGACTCATTAATCAGGAACCTGAGTTCCTTTTTGGACATCACCTTATTTACCAGGTCAAAGGGAACTGTCCCCTCAGGGACAATTTCATAGAGAATTACACGGCCGGTGGTGGTTTCGTAAAGTTTTCCATCAATCCTCACCTTGATCACGGCATGCAAGTCCAATTCTCCGGCATCATAAGCAACCCTTACCTCCACTGGACTTGAAAAGACCTTTCCTTCTCCCTTCGAAAATGGTTTTTCCCGCGTCATGTAATATATACCCAAAACAATATCCTGACTCGGAACGATAATAGGGTCACCGTTTGCAGGGGACAAGATATTGTTCGTGGACATCATCAAAACCCTGGCCTCAATTTGGGCCTCAAGGGAAAGCGGAATATGGACAGCCATCTGATCGCCGTCAAAATCAGCATTAAAGGCGGTGCACACAAGAGGGTGGAGCTGAATCGCTTTTCCCTCAATCAGGATCGGCTCAAAGGCCTGCATTCCCAACCGATGAAGCGTAGGGGCCCTGTTCAGCAAAATACAATATTCCTTAACAACTTCATCTAATGCATCCCAGACTTCAGGGGTCTCTCTCTCCACCATCTTCTTTGCGCTTTTGATTGTTGTAACGAGTCCCTTTTCATCCAATTTATTGTAAATAAAGGGTTTAAAGAGCTCTAAGGCCATCTTTTTGGGAAGCCCACATTGATGCAGACGAAGGTCCGGACCGACAACAATAACCGAACGACCCGAATAATCCACCCGTTTACCAAGCAAATTCTGCCTGAATCTTCCCCGTTTTCCCTTCAACATATCACTCAGAGACTTGAACGGTCTCTTATTTGCGCCTGTTACAACCTTCCCCCTTCTCCCGTTATCAAACAGGACATCAACCGCTTCCTGGAGCATCCTTTTTTCGTTTCTTACGATAATATCAGGAGCATTCAGATCCAGAAGCCTTTTCAGTCTGTTATTCCGGTTTATTACCCGCCTATAGAGATCATTCAGATCAGAAGTGGCAAATCGCCCCCCATCAAGGGGAACGAGAGGTCGAAGATCCGGCGGCAAAACAGGAATTACACTCAGGATTATCCACTCTGGCCGGTTTTTTGAATCCTTGAATGCATCAATGATTTTCAGACGCTTCGTCAATTTCTTTTTTTTGGCTTCTGACTTAGACGCTGACAGCTCGACTCTCAGGCCTTCCGAAAGCTCGTCTAAGTTAAGATCCTTGAGCATAATTTGGATCGCTTCGGCCCCGATACCCGCATCAAACCTGTCACCATAGTCCTCCCTCTGCTGCTGCAACTGCTCATCGGTTAACACAGCACCTCTATTAAGGGGAGTATCCTTTGGATCGATAACAACATGAGCCTCAAAATAAAGGACCCTTTCAAGATCCTTTAGAGTCATATCTAAAAGGTTACCAACTTTGGATGGGAGGGCCTTCAAAAACCAGATGTGGGCCACAGGGGCCGCTAAGGTTATATGACCCATCCGATCTCGGCGGACTTTGCTTTGGATCACCTCGACACCGCATTTTTCACACACAATACCCCTGTGCTTCATCCTTTTGTACTTGCCGCAATTACATTCAAAATCCTTGATCGGTCCGAATATTTTTGAGCAAAAGAGGCCATCCCGTTCTGGTTTAAAGGTCCTGTAGTTGATGGTCTCAGGTTTTTTGACTTCCCCATAGGACCATTCTAATATCTTGGCTGGCGAGGCTAAAGAAATTTTGACGGCATTAAAGCTCGATGGATCTTTCGGCTTTGCAAAAAAGTTGTATAATTCTTCCATAGCCTTCTCCTGGTTGCGGGTTGCGAGTTACGGGTTTCGGGTTTCGGGTTTTTTCAATCGTCAATATTGACAAACTCGTAAAAAATCAGAAAGCACCCGCTCTCGTCATTCCCGCGAACGCGGGAATCCAGGGAAATCAACCACTTCTGGACTCCCGCGTTCGCGGGAGTGACAACTTTGGAGACTTTTTACGAGTTCATCAATATTCAATATTCAATTCTTATATCTGGCTATCCTCAAAAAGCTCAATTTGAAGGCAGAGACCCTGTAGCTCTTTCATCAGAACTTTGAATGACTCCGGAAGCCCGGACTCAAGGGTATTGTTCCCCTTAACGATCCTTTCATACATACGGGTTCTGCCCGCCACATCATCCGACTTAACGGTTAAAAACTCCTGGAGAGTAAATGCCGCACCGTATGCCTCCATTGCCCAGACTTCCATTTCACCCAATCTCTGTCCACCGAACTGGGCCTTGCCCCCCAAAGGTTGCTGGGTTACAAGTGAATATGGACCGATAGAACGCGCATGGAGCTTATCATCTACCAGATGGTGAAGTTTCATAACATACATCATACCTACCGTGACTTGCTGATCAAAAGGCTCTCCCGTTCGGCCATCATAAAGCGTAGCTTGACCCGTAACAGGCAATCCAGCCTCTTTCAGAAAGGCCTTTATCTCTTCCTCATCTGCCCCATCAAAAACAGGGGTTGCCACCGGCAACCCATTTGCCATTGTTCTGGCTTCCTTCAGTAACTCTTCATCAGATCTATTCTGAAGCAAGGCCTCATATTCCTTTTTACCAAACACGTTTCTCAGTTTGGACCTCAGTTCCTCACTGCCTTTTACGCGTTGAGCGTCTCGCGTTTCGAGTTGCGAGTTTTTTCCGATCCCTGACTTCCGATCTCTGACCTCTATCTTTTCAAGGAGTTCTCCCACCTGCCTGCCTAACTCATAGGATGCCCATCCCAAATGAGTTTCCAAAACCTGTCCTACGTTCATCCTTGATGGCACACCTAAAGGATTTAATACAATATCTACTGGGGTTCCATCTGCAAAATATGGCAGATCTTCAACCGGAAGAATTCTTGACAACACACCCTTATTCCCATGGCGACCGGCCATTTTGTCCCCAACAGATAGCTTTCGTTTTACCGCAACAAAGACCTTAACCATTTTGACAACACCGGGTGCCAATTCATCGCCAAGGGCAAAACTTTCTATTTTTTCTTCGCAAATTTCGGTAATGCGCGCCACTTTGGAGGAGCAATTATCAACAATAGTTTCAACCTTATCGATCACATCCATTGATGCCTTGAGATCAGCCCCCGCCCATAACTCAATGGGAAGCTTTTCAATATCCTCCGGCTTTATTGTCCTCTTTGCGCGAAGAAACGTGTCCCCTGTCTTCTTATCACGCAAATCGGTCTTCAGCTTTTTTTCCCCAAGTATCCTTCCCAGATTTTCTTTAGCGCTCCGAATAATTACAGCTACTTCGTCTTTCAGGTCTTTTCTGAGAAGGGCAGTCTCTTCTGCTTCAATAGCAAGACTCCGTTCGTCCTTTTCAATACCGCCTCTCGAGAACACCTTGGCATCAATCACAATACCGCGGACACCGGGAGGAACTTTCAGGGATGTATCCTTAACATCTCCGGCCTTGTCTCCGAATATGGCCCTCAAGAGCTTCTCTTCCGGGGATAGCTGAGTCTCACCTTTTGGGGTTATCTTCCCTACTAAGATATCGCCAGGCTCAATTTCAGCTCCAATCTTTATGATTCCGCTTTCATCTAAATTCTTTAATGCTTCCTCTCCCACATTTGGGATATCCTTGGTGATCTCTTCCTTGCCTAATTTGGTATCCCTCGAGACAACCTCAAATTCTTCAATGTGGATAGAGGTGTAAATATCTTCTTTTACCACTCTTTCGCTAATAAGAATGGAATCCTCAAAATTATATCCACCCCATGACATAAAGGCGACCATAACGTTCCGGCCCAAAGCGAGTTCTCCTAATTCAGTGGCAGGTCCATCAGCGATAACCTGCCCCTTCTTTACCACATCCCCCTTCCTCACAATCGGCTTTTGTGTATAGCAACTGTTCTGGTTGGATTTCTTGAATTTCATCAACTTGCATATTTCCACTTCGGGCTCATCACTATGGACCACCCCGCTTGACCGGATAACGATCCTGCAGGCATCCACGTGTTCCACTACTCCATCCCTTTTGGCAATAACCGAAACACCTGAATCCCGCGCAACAACGCCTTCCACGCCGGTGCCAACCAACGGGGCCTCGGCTCTAAGGAGGGGAACACCCTGTCGCTGCATATTTGATCCCATCAAGGCCCTGTTGGCATCATCATGTTCTAAAAAAGGAATCAGAGAGGCCGAAACACTAACAAGCTGATCCGGAGACACATCCATGTATTTAACGTCCTCGACAGGTTTTTTGTCTGCCTCACCCTCTATCCGCACCGCTGCCTCATCGCGGATAAAACGACCATTACTATCCAATGGGGCATTTGCCTGGGCAATCGGATAATCCTTTTCATCCAAGGCGGACAAGTATTCAATTTTATCTGTCGCTTTATTATCTTGAACATGCCTGTATGGCGTTTCTATAAACCCAAAGTCATTAACTCTCGCATAAGTACTCAAGGAAACAATCAACCCGATATTAGGGCCTTCTGGTGTCTCAATTGGACAAATCCTGCCATAGTGGGTGGGATGAACATCCCGGACCTCAAATCCTGCCCTTTCCCGGGTAAGGCCGCCAGGGCCTAAGGCGCTCAGTCTCCGTTTATGAGTGACTTCGGACAACGGGTTGGTCTGATCCATAAATTGAGAAAGCTGGCTTGTCCCGAAAAACTCCTTTACCACAGCAGTTGCAGGTTTAGAATTGATCAAATCGTGGGGCATCAGCGTCTCCACCTCTTGGAGGCTCATCCTCTCTTTGATGGCCCTTTCCATCCTTACGAGCCCAATCCTGTACTGATTTTCCAGGAGTTCGCCCACCGCCCTCACTCGCCTGTTGCCAAGGTTATCGATATCGTCTCCCGCCGACTCAACGCTTTTTAAACGGATCAACTCCTCGACTACGGCAAATATATCCTCTTTTCTCAAAATACGATGATCGAGGGGAATATCCAAATTGAGTCGATAGTTCAACTTAAGTCGCCCAACCTTGGAAAGATCATAGGTATCGAAGTTAAAGAAAAGGTTGTTGAAAAAAGTCTCTGCTACCTCCGGTGTAGGAGGACTACTGGGCCGCATCTTTCGATAAATGTCAAGCACCGCTTCATCCGGAGCATTTATCTTGTCCACAAGAAGAGTGTCTCTAATACTGGGGCTTACTCCCTGGCCGCCCAAGACAAGGCACTCAATCTCAGCAATCCCCTTTTCCTTTAAAACTTCAATAGTCTCCAAGCTAAGAGTTTGATTGCCCTCAATTATCACCTCGCCCGTCTCGGGATCAATAAGATCCCCCACGATAACGCGACTTTCGATATCTTCATGATCGACAGGGATGCGTACCCGTTTAGGGTCGATACATATTATTTTATCAATCCCCTTTTCTCTTATGATTTCATACTGTTCATTGGTCAGCGCCTGCCCCTTGGCAACAAGGACTTCACTCGTTTCAGGGTCTATGACGTCATCAGCAATAAATAGTTCTTCCCCTTTTCCATTATCTACGGGCACGCGTTTGCAAAAGGAGATACGCGGACGGGCAAAGTCAGCAGATTTAAGGGTTTTAAGCAGGCGCTTGGTAAATTTTGCCCCTTCCTTGGCCACAACCTCTCCAGTGTCAGGATCAACAATATCTTTTGGAACATTTTCCTGGACCAAATCCTCAACCCTGGCCTCCCGCCATCCCCCAACATCGCCAATAGAGATCATTTCAGTCTTATAAAAATACTGCAAAATCTCTTTGGCAGAAAATCCGAGCGCTTTCAGCAGAATGGTGGCTGGAAATTTTCTTCTTCTGTCAATACGAACATGCAAAAAATCCTTGGGGTCAAACTCAAAATCAAGCCAGGACCCTCTCAGTGGGATAATCCGGGCATAATACAGAAGCTTTCCGCTGGAATGAGTCTTTCCCTTGTCATGGTCAAAAAACGCCCCCGGAGACCGGTGAAGCTGGCTTACGACAGCCCGTTCGGTACCGTTTACGATGAAAGTCCCTCGCTCAGTCATCATAGGGAGGGTGCCAAAATAGATTTCCTGCTCTTTAATATCCCTGATGCTTTTTGTGTCATTTACGGTGTCAGTATCAAACACGACTAATCGCACCGTTAGTCTGACAGGGGCTTCATAGGTCATCCCTTTGTTCAGGCAATCCTCCTCACTATGCTTGACATCTTCAAACTTATATTTGACAAATTCAAGAGAAGAGGTTTTGGCAAAGTCATGGATGGGAAAAACACCTTTAAAGGCCCCTTGAAGTCCCACCTCCTCGCGATTCTCCGGCGGCACGTCTTTCTGCAAAAATCGTTCGTAAGATCTCTTCTGCATGTCAATCAGATTCGGGGTTTCCATGATCTTATCAATCTTCCCGAAACTTTTTCTTATACGCCTTCTGACACCATCAGTTCCTAACATGGCATCTCCTTCTGATTGAATATTGATGATTGACTATTGACGATTGAAGGCCAAGGAAAAAGGGGCGCGACAATCGAAAACAGTCGAACAAAATAACGGCGGTCCATTACATAACTTTATGCGCCATCCGCAGGTGGGCCTATTTAATCTCCACAGAAGCGCCAGCCTCTTCAAGCTGTCCTTTGAAATCTTCGGCCTCATCCTTGGAGACACCTTCCTTCACCGGACCGGGCACACCATCAACTACTCCTTTTGCCTCTTTGAGGCCAAGACCCGTGATTGAACGAACCGTCTTGATAACTTGAATCTTTTTGTCACCGATAGCGGTCAACATCACATCAAACTCGGTTTGCTCGGCGACCTCTTCTTGGGCCTGTCCGGCCGGCGCAGCAGCAACGGCCATAGGCGCCGCAGCACTCACGCCAAATTTATCTTCCAGTTCCTTCACAAATTCCGACAGCTCAAGAACAGTCATATTTGATATAAATTCAACAACATCTTCTTTGGTAACATTATCTGCCATGCTCTTCTTTTAACCTCCGCGTTTTTTATTACTGCGATTTTTCCTTCTGCTCTTCAATAGCCTTTAACGCATACATTAGTTTGGCCATAACGCCGTTAAGTACCCTGACGAGAGATGTTGGGACGGCTTGCATAACAGATAAAGCCTGGCCTAACAGCGCGTCTTTTCCGGGTAACCCGGCTAAATGTTTAACGCCTGCCTCGTCGAGTTCTTTCCCTGATATCTGGCCGATCTTGATCGTCAACTTTTTAAACTCTTTAGCAAAATCAACCAGGGCTTTTGCAGGATCGATAACGTCATCATAGGTTAAAGCTATGGCCGAAGGACCTTTCATATGATCTACAATCCCTTCGGTTTCAGTCCCATGACTCGCTAATTTTAAAAGCCTGTTTTTCACAACCTCAAATTCAGCATGCGCCTTCCTGAGGTCGCTCCTAAGCCGATTCAAATCCCCAACGTTTAGGCCTTGATAATCCACAAGGAACACTCCTTGGGCCTTTTCAAGCCGGTTGTGAAGATTGTCAACAAGCTTAATTTTTTCGTCTCTATTCATATTCACCTCCTCTCTCAACGACAATTAAATCGTCAAAGATAAAGGGTGTAGGCCGCAATTCTTCCTTATTTAGTGTCCATCCAGAAATGAGATAGTTTTTGCAAGATCAAGGAAGACGAAGATTTTAACCACAGGAATACATTGGAGTATTTCGAGGATTAAAATTTGAGTCTGACGCTGAGATTGCGTAAAATAGCCATTTATGGATCGACACTATTTAGTCTCGGCAGGCTTGCGTGATTAAGCCCCTTAACCTTCAAGAACATCTCTCAGGACCTTAGGGCGCCTACTGTCTTTGACTTACCTATCCAGAAACAAAGGTTCTGGATTTTTCTATTTAACGTGCGAGCTCCAAGGATTGCAGTCCTGCCAAAACGGGACTATCCCGCAAAATCACGAGGCGCTTTCCAACAGATTATCAGATGTTTTATACCTGAATTGCCAATAGCTGTGATTACCGGTTTAAGAAATCCTTTACGTAGATGGGGTCTATTTTTATCCCTGGACCCATAGTTGAAGAGAGGGCTATAGTTCTGAAATAAGTTCCCTTACTCGCAGGGGGTTTCAATCTCTGGAGGGTTTCAATAAAGGCGCCGACATTCTCGATAAGTTTTTCAATTCCGAAGGAAACCTTGCCCATAGAAGCATGCACAATGCCTGTTTTTTCAACCTTGAAATCGATCTTCCCGGCCTTGATCTCTGTCACGGCCCTTGCCACGTCGAAGGTAACCGTTCCTAACTTGGCATTGGGCATCATACCTCTGGGACCTAAAATTCGCCCCAGTTTTCCTACAGAACCCATCATGTCCGGCGTTGCGATGGTCTTATCAAACTCTAACCATCCTTTCTTGACCCTCTCCACAAGTTCATCCGAACCTGCATAGTCTGCCCCCGCGTCAAGGGCCTCTTTCTCTTTTTCACCTTTTGCAAAAACGGCAACACTGACCTTTTTCCCCACGCCGTTCGGCAGGACAACAGTACCTCTGATCATTTGATCAGCATGCCTGGGATCTACCCCTAACCTGACGGCCAACTCCACGCTTTCATCAAACCGCGCATTAGCGCACTCAACCGCAAGGCCGATCGCCTCTTCAAAGGTATATCTATTTAGCTTATTGACTTTCTGAACGCTTTCGCTATATTTTTTGCCCTTCCTGGCCATATCTATTTTCCTTCTAAACTGTGAATTAAATAACTGTAACGCCCATACTCCTTGCAGTACCCTCGATAATCCTGACTGCACCATCTAAATCGATTGCATTCAGGTCTTCCATCTTGACTTTTGCAATCTCCTCCACCTGTTTTCGTGTAACAGACCCTACCTTTTCCCGGTTTGGCTCGGATGACCCTTTTGCAATCTTTGCAGACTGCTTCAAAAGCACTGAGGCAGGGGGGGTTTTGGTTATGAACGTGAAAGACCTGTCAGCATATATCGTAATAATAACCGGGATGACCGTGCCTGTCTGGTCCTGCGTTCTTGCATTAAATACCTTACAGAACTCCGCAATGTTAACCCCATGTTGACCCAGCGCAGGCCCTATGGGCGGGGAAGGATTAGCCTGGCCACCCTTAACCTGAAGTTTAATGGATCCAATTATTTTCTTTGCCATGGTAAACCTCTCTTACTCCTATAAACACTATCTTCAATAATCGCATCTAAATCTTATTGACTTGAATAAAATCCAATTCCACAGGTGTTGGACGTCCGAATATGGTTATAAGGACTCTCAACTTCTCCTTGTCAGGCTTCATTTCATCAACAATCCCTTGGAAATTGGTGAAAGGACCATCTACCACTCTAACTTCGTCCCCTTCTTCAAAACTATATCGCGCTTTAGGTCTACTCACACCTTCTTCCATCTGTTGGACAATCCGCTCTGCTTCCTCGTCAGAAATCGGCGTAGGATTGATCTCGCCTCCGACAAATCCGGTGACCTTTGAGGTGTCATTTACAAGGTGCCAGGTATCTTTGTTTAGCGCCATCTGGACTAAAATGTAACCTGGGTAAAATTTCCTGGAAGAGGTCTTTTTCTGCCCTTTTTTAAGCTCAATTATCTGTTCAGTAGGGACAAGGATTCTGCCAAAGAACTCTTTCTGACCGAGCGCTTCGATCCTATCATCTAAATTCGTTTTTACCTTATCCTCAAAACCTGAATAGACATGAACAATGTACCATTTTAATTCCACACGAACACCTTACCCGACGACATTTCTAATGATTTTTATGAGGCCAAAGTCAACTAAACCAAGATAAAATGCAACCAAAAGGGTAAGCACTATTACAACTGCCGTGGAGGCCAACAGTTCTTTTCGCGTAGGCCATTTGACCTTCTTCAACTCCATCTTTGCTTCTCTCAAAAATTGCCCCACTTTATTCGCAATCTTTGTTACAGATCCGACTTTAGCCTCCCTGGTTTTCTTTGGCGTTTTCTGAATTGCCCTGGAAGGTTTTTCTATCACCGGCTGTTTTTCTTGAAGCAATGTTGAATTTGCACGCACGGCCTCCTTTTTTCTTGTGGAGGTATTTTTCTTCTTTCTTTTGGCGCTTTTTTTGCTTTTTGTTTTCTGGCTCGGTTTTTTCATCTGAGAATAGAATTCCAGTATTTGAACTGTTTTAGGTTTCCGGGTAAAATGCAATCAATCCAAAGCAGATGGCAAATTCAAGAAGACCCCACAGACTCACAATAAAAATGGCAGGCCAGGAGGGATTCGAACCCCCATCACCCGGATTTGGAGTCCGGTGCTCTAGCCGTTAGAGCTACTGGCCTGCATTCATTTACACCAACTACTTTGTTTCCTTATGTAGTGTATGGGTCATACAAGAAGGACAATATTTCTTGAATCCTAATTTATCCGGAGTCTTCCGCTTGTTCTTTGTAGTCGTATAGTTCCTGTTCTTACACCGCTCACAGGCTAATGTAACTATATCACGCATTTTCTGAAGGCCTCCTACTCGATAATCTCACTGATAACGCCTGCGCCGACGGTCCTTCCACCCTCACGAATAGCGAACCTCAACTCCTTCTCCATGGCTATCGGGGTGATTAAAACAACCTCCATCGCCACATTATCT
>Ga0207996_1001965_pt1 | contig 13212 bp, 8 predicted proteins | sample AntAceMetag02UKG_FD_184773 | JGI IMG/M metagenome (GOLD analysis project Ga0207996, IMG submission 184773) | Saline lake microbial communities from Ace Lake, Antarctica - Antarctic Ace Lake Metagenome 02UKG (SPAdes) (version 2) | ecosystem: Environmental > Aquatic > Non-marine Saline and Alkaline... | reverse complement strand
ACACGGTAATAATTGAGATAAGCAGTACTACAAGTCCTGAAATAACAAATATCCATATGTTTTGGCTGGTTTTATAAGCAAAATTCTCGAGCCATTTCTTCATAATAATAAAAGCAATCGGGAATGACATTACTATGGAGATGAATATCAGTCTGACGAATTCACGAGAGAGTTGTATATTGATGCGGGAAACGGATGCACCCAGTACTTTTCGTATGCCGATCTCTTTTGTCCTTTTTTGGACCAAAAATACAGTCAATCCAAACAAACCAAGGCATCCTAAAAGAACTGCTAATATGCATAAATACATTGTGAGTTTTCCGACTTGAAAATCAGTATTATAACTATTGCTCATGATTTCATCAAGCATGTAATATTTGAATGAAAAATCGGGAGCAAAAATCTTTATCTTCTCTTTTAACTTTTCAATAGTAGCCGAAACATTTTTATCCGATACATTGATCGCCAGAAAATTTACTCGATCACTCAGATTATAGATGATTAAGGGTTCGATTGGATTATGAAAGGAGTCTGAATGGAAGTCTTTTATCACTCCAACAACGTTCATGGAAATTGTGTTGCCGTCTACTGTTTTAAAAAGGAAAGTTTTTCCCAAAGGTTCGGACCAGCCAAAAGTCTTTGCGGCAGTCTGATTTATGATGACACTTTCGGTGGGATCGCTTGAAAATTTCTGTGAAAATTTTCTTCCATCTACAAAATTTACTCCCAACACATCCAGATAATCATCATCAATAAAGAGTTTTTGTCCCATATGCGGTTTATCCAGAGGAAATCCTTCTGGATACATGATCGCCTTCTGAATACCAAAACCCGGCACAAGTGAAGAAAAGCCGAGTTCTTCAATTCCGGGTATTGTAAGAAGTTCCTGTTTCAGTGCTTCTGGAGAGCCATTCTGCATAAGCAATCGCATATTGGGAATAACGATGACATTTTCTTTTTCGAAACCAGGATCGCTTCGTCGCATAAATGAAATTTGATTGAATATAGTAAGAGTTGAGATGATCAGAACAATGGAGATAGTAAACTGACATATAACCAGAAAATTTCTGAGATGCGTTTTTCTGGATACTCCCCCAAATCCTGATCCTTGAGTAGTCACCGGTTTGAATCTGGAGAGATAGAATGCCGGATAACTGCCAGCAAGAACACCAATGAAAATGGGGAAGAGTAGAACGAATGCTATAATAGAAATAGGACTGAGATATTGCAAATCTATTTTTGTGCCGAATAACCTGAAGAAATTCGGTCTGAACAGATCGACGAGTACGAGTGACAGTATCATCGCAAAGAAGCACATCAAGATCGACTCAACAAGGAATTGTTCTATGAGTTGTTTTTTGTTTGAACCGATCGTTTTTCTAAGACCAATCTCTTTAGCTCTCGCACTCGAGTTTGCAGTTGAAAGATTAATAAAATTTATACCTGCGATTATCAAGATGAACAGGGCAATTGAAGCGAAGATATAGAGTGACTTTATATCAGATTGAGGGGCTATATCACCTGCAAGCTCTGAATGAAGATGGATTTTTTTAAGAGGTTGCAGGAAGAACTGGAGAGAAGCACCTGCAGAGTTGAGTAATTCACCAAGATGAGTATCAATGAATTTAGGAAATTTGTTCTCAAATTGTTCCACATCAGTATTTTTGCCAAGGAGTATATAGGTGAAGAACTGAATATGAAACCAATTCTGCATAGCACTCTTATCTAGAGCATAGAGTGTTGAAAAGGAACCCATAATATTAAAATGAAAATGTGCGGTCATCGGGATATCTTGTATGATACCGGTGATCCGATACGGAGCACTATTTATTTCAATTATTTCTCCAATAGGATCATTATCGCCAAAGTATTTCTTCGAAATGCTTTCTGAAAGAACGGCGGTATAGGGCTCTGTAAGCGCAGATTGAGGATTCCCATTCACAAAAGGAAAAGTGAACACATCAAAGATAGAATTATCTCCATGACAGACTCCTTCTTCGATAAAGGTATCTTCTCCAACCTTAACCGTAGCCCGTTTTGGATTGTCCAATCGCGCAGCTTGTTGAACTTCGGGAAATTCGGATTTCAAGAATGGAGCAGCATTGGGCATTGTCATAGGATAGATCATGTGACTGCCTGCTTCAAGATCAACACACAATCTATAAATTCTGTCTTTATTTTTATTAAAGCTATCGAAACTCATTTCATACCCGATCCAGATCATTATGAGCATGAAAGAGGTTATCCCGATCAGAAGGCCGATAATATTAACAGTACTGAAAATCTTATGGCGTTTCATGTTGCGGAAAGCTATTTTAAGATAATTATTAAACATAGAGAATTTATAAATATATTGCTATCTGACAAACGTCGTCACCATCCATGATGGATTTGATTATTTCAACTTTGACTTCATTTTGAGTGATGTATTCCCAGAGATCTTTGTAGTATCCTGCTCCACAGTAACAATAATTAGCATCAATCGTCTTTTCGTTCTTCCCAAGCATCTCGTGAATTCTCGGGCAATGGCAGTAATAGTATGATTTCTTTGATTGATCATCTGTAGAGAAATAATTATGGAAATCTTTTGGGATCTTAGTAGCATAAATAACATTATCCCTGAGTTTACCCGCCATACCCCAACCATTTTCACGCAAGAAATTCATCTGGTTATCATCCAATTTCTTATACTGACGGATGAATATCTCAAATTGTTGCTGCAGCATGGCATGGACATGAGGAATATTTTGGTCTTTACATACTCATCACGAATATGAGCAAGGTTGTCTTTGGGAGCTAGGCATGCACAGGAGCACATGACCAGCTTGATCTCTGCTTCCGAAAGGTTCGCTGATAATAATGTCATCAACTGCCGGTTCCATTCCACCCGATCGTCGGTTTGTATATGTTCGATAATGTCATTAAACAGATCAGCTTTTCCAATCTTCGTTAAGCCAGCTTTTAATTTATCTTGCCATTGCTTTTCAAACGGATCATTGTATTTCATAATGTACTACTCATATTTTATCACTTCAGCAGGATTTGTATGTGCTGCTTTCAGTGTATGATAACTTATTGTAAAAAGCGCGATCAGTATAGCCCCAAGACCGGCTATAATGAAAATTCCAAAATGTATCGGAGCTTTATATGCAAAGTTCTGAAGCCAGTTTTTCATGGCAAAGTATGCAGCAGGCCAAGCGATCACGTTTGCAATGATGATCCATTGTGTGAGTTCTCTGGAGAGTTTTACCGAAATACTTCTTATCGATGCACCGAGTACTTTTCTGATTCCAATCTCCTTCCTTCGTTGTTCGGCTATGAATGTTGAGAGTCCGAATAATCCAAGACAGGCAATGAATATCGCAATTATTGTAAGATAAATAATTGTTTGGGATTGTCGCTGCTCATTGATGTATTGCTCTGCGAGTCTGTCGTCGAGGAAGTGATAGTTAAAAGGTCGGTTTGGAGAAAGTCCGTTCCATTTCTCTTTGATAGAGCTTATGGTCTTTGAGATATCCTTAGGGCTGATCTTAACGACGAGTTCATTGGCCTGAGTGTCTTTCAGGCGGATAAGAACCGGTCGGATCAGATCGCGAAGTGGTTCAAAATGATAATCTTTGATTACTCCAATAACTTTAAATGTTTTCTCAACCATTGTATTTTCATCAAGAGGTGCATTAGGATTTTCAACATCTGTCCAATACACCTCTTTACCTATAGCATCATCCCAGCCTACTTTGTTTGCAAGTGCTTCATTTATGATAAAAGCTTGATTATCGGTTTGCATATCCTCAGAAAAATTTCTTCCCTGAGCAAATGTGATCCCAAGAGTGTTGAAATAATCATAATCAACCTCTTCAATTTTCATTATTTGAGGTTTTTCATCTTTTGAACCCTCAAAACTAAAAAGGAGTTCCGAAGTACTATGATCACCAGGATAATTAGATGCGAGACTTGCAGATTTGACATTCTCAAGTGCGAGGACTTGTGATTTGAAAACTTCCATATTGGACTGAATTTCACTCCCTCGCAAAGGAACAATTAGAACCTGATCTTTATCAAAACCGAGAGGCTTATTTCTCATATAGGAAAGCTGATTGAGCATTGTAAGTGTGCAGATAATGAGTGCGATGGATATTACAAACTGAAATACAACAAGCACATCCCGAAAGATTTTACTTCCGGAGCCTGCTTTAAGAGTTCCTTTCAATACTTTTACCGGCTTGAATGATGAGAGGAAAAAGGCGGGATAGATGCCTGCTATCAATCCGACTATCACACTGATACCCAGAAGTCCGAGAGATATTTGCCAGTTTTTGAAGATGTTGTATACTAATGATACATTTACGAGTTTGCCAAATACGGGAAGTAAAAATTCGATAAGTGCAAGAGCAATGAGCAATCCAAGAAAACTCATGAGCACAGATTCTCCAAGAAATTGCCGAATGAGCTTTCCACGTTCTGCTCCGATTACTTTTCTCATGCCGACTTCTCGTGCTCTGGATGCGGATCGCGCAGTTGAGAGATTCATAAAATTTATGCATGCGATAAGAAGAATAAATAGAGCAACTGCAGAATAAATATAAATGAAAGCAGTATCGCGGCTGTTATCATCGTCAAAGGTGAAATGTGAGCGAAGATGAATGTCTTTAAGTGGCTGCAGTTTAAGATCTCCCTTAAACCCATATTGAATTGCAATGGGGTGCGTTTCGACATTCTCTTTTATGATTTGAGTAAGTTTGGGCTCGAACTGTTCTTTTATTACACCATCCTGGAGTTCTACATAGGTTGTGTATGAGTTCATTAACCAGATTTCCATCATTTCCGGACCGTTGAGAGAATATAATGTGGAGAAAGAGCCGAGCATCTCAAATGACAGATGGGAGTTTGACGGCATTTTCTCGACTATGCCGGTTACTGTGTATTCATTATTATTATTGAAGGTGAGTACTTTTCCGATTGGATTGTCATCACCAAAAAACTTTTGTGCTGTTTCCTGTGTGAGTACGAGAGAGAAAGGATCTTCAAGACATTTTTCCGGATCACCTTTTAAGAATTTTATTGTAAAAATATCGAAAAATTGAGGATCAACATAATAGACATTGTCTTGATAGAGTTGTTTGTCATTATATTCTACAATGGGTCTATTATTTGAACTCATCCGGGCAGCATGTTTCACTTCGGGGTATTCTGCATTGAGTTTTGGGGCAAGGGGAGCCATGGTTATCGGACCGGTAATACGGTTTCCCTGAGCTTCGATAATCGCTGTGACCCGATAGATATTCTCCTGGTTCTCATGAAATCTATCATAGGTAATCTCGTTCACCACATACATGAGTATCATAGAACTTACGGCAAGCCCGATAGCAAGTCCGCAGATATTTATGATTGAGAATACCTTACTTCTTTTAATGTTTCTTAGTGCAACTATAAAATAATTTTTTAACATAGTAATACTCCTTATTCGCAACTTAAAATTTTTGCTGGATTTGTGTTAGCCACTTTATAGGATTGAGAAGCGATTGCTATAAATGCAATTGCTAATGAAAGTAAAAAGATACCTATGTAAATGAAAATGTTCACGTTTGTGATAAACATCAAACCGGTCTGAACAACACGGCTCCAGATAAAATGGATCAATACAATGCCAAGAACATTTGCAATCGTGATGAGTATCAGGAAGTTTTTACTGATCGTCCAGAATATGCGTTTCTTCGATGCGCCGAGTACTTTTCGGATACCCATTTCTTTCAGTCTCATCTCCACCATGAAGGAGGTTAAACCAAGTAATCCAAGACAGGAAAAGAAAATGGCAAGCAAACCAATAGCATTAAAGAAATTACTTATCTTCGTGACGAATCCGATCGTATCAGAAAAGAGTTCACTGAGAGAGGTCATGTTCATTGGAGTGTCGGGTAAAATTTGGTTCCAAATTGATTTTATCTCATTTTGTAGTTTTGAGAAATCGGTTCCCTCAGAAAATCTTATAAGAATATAATTAAGGTTTTCTCTTTCTATGTATAGTACAGAAGGGGGAATTCCGAATTCTACATCTCCGAAGATATAATCCTCCGCAACACCGATTATTGTCCCTTCTTTTTCGCCGACTTTTATTACTTCACCAATAGGATTTTCCAGACTGAGTTTTTCCGCAGTTGCATTATTGATTATGAACTTGTCGTGGTCACTTTTTTCTTTCTGGAAGCTTCTGCCGGCTATTATATCAATTTCCAGCAGTTCGATACAATTATAATCAATACCAAATGACTCTATTGTAATAGGAATCGGCTCTTCTTCGTCTATGATGGAAGCTGTTTCCGGTGAGACCCACACTATGGGGAGTTGTTTCGAAGCGGACATTGATTCAATTTCCGGTCGGGAAAGCAGCTCATTTTTTATTATTTCTTTCTGAGAAGGAGTGATATCCTCAACGAGAATTCCTGCAACATTATCCCTGTTGAATCCAAAATCAGCAGTGACGATCTGATTCATCTGATCCTTTGTTACTGTTGCTGAAGTGATGAGGATAACTGCGAGAAAAAATTGGAGCACAATTAATACTTTATTCCCAGTCTTTCTGTTTTTACCCTTTCTTATATCGTTCTTCAGGATCTTAATCGGCTTAAAAGCAGATTGGTATATGGCTGGATACAACCCGGATATAAATCCGACAATAACTGATGTAAGAAAGAAATATTTAATGATAAAAGGGTAGCTCAAAATTGACGTTTCTGCAGTTTTTTTAAGTGCCGGAATTGCTTGTCCGATAAATGAACTCATTAACATGGGATACACGATTTCAAACAGTACAAGAGCGAAGGGGAGGGCGATAAGGGAGATGAGTATTGATTCGCCGAGAAATTGTAAGATCAACTGGAAACGTGATGCACCGACGATCTTTCTAATGCCAATTTCCTTAACTCTTTTTATATATCGTGCGATTGAAAAATTTATAAAATTAATACAAACAACGAAAAGTAAGAGAGCTGTTATAATAAAGAGAATTATAATTCCCTTGGTTGAGCTGCTCGCAAACCAGGAGGTTATGTGCTGAGATTTTAATCGAATATCCAACAAAGGAAAAAGATACATGTTTTGAGGAGCTGGCCAGTCTTCATTGTACATTGCAGATTGAAGGTGTGCAAGCTTCTCATTCACAGTTTGCAGCTGAGCATTTTTATTGAGAAGCACGAAGGTCGTGACTGGATGTTCGTTCCAAGAGTCCAGGTTCGGAAGGAATTGTGGCAATGTTGAATAGGACACGAGGAAGTTGTATCTTAAAGAAGAAGTGCGTGGTGCATCTTCAATGACACCTTTTACGGTCATAAGAACATTGTTAATGTATATTTGCTTTTCGAGAGGATTCGAATCTCCGAAATACTTATGAGCATTATATTCTGTGAGGATTATAGAATTTGGTTCGGTGAGTGCGGATCCGGGATCACCAGCACGAAGTTTAAAGGAGAATATATCAAAGAAAACAGGTTCCGTGAAAAGAATTCTGTCCTCATAGAAAATATAGTTGTCAGATTTAGCCACCATTGTAGGAGCAGGATATATGCGTACAGCATCCTCAATATCGGGTACTTCATTCAGCATGTATTTCTTCAACGGAGATGGTGTATACGCAGCATGTATTTTTTTATCGTCTTTACCTTCAAATACCTGGATAACTGCATATGTTCTTTCTGCATTTTTGTGGAATTTATCAGAGTTTATCTTAATGCCTGCAGACATGGAGAATATGCCAAAAATGACCATTCCTGCTGCGAGTCCAAGCACATTGATAAAGGTGAATATCCTATGATGAAAAAGGTTTCTGAGCGCGCTTTTTATATAATTCTTAAACATATCTTTTCCTATTCATATTTCAAAGCCTTCATCGGGTTTGAGTCATCATTTTTAAAACCATCAAAAAGTTTCAAACCATTCTATAGTACCAAAAATTGCATCAGGTCCGGATGACTGGTGAGTTCCATCCGGGATAACTGTTAATTCAATGTCAGTTGCACCAGCTGTGGTAAGTTCGAGCATAGCAGTATAGGCATTTTGAATCGGCACGATTTCATCAGCATCACCATGAAAAAAATGGATCGGTGTTTGGGGTGACCAATTTAAGATCGTGTTTTCCTGTAAGTCAGCCAGAAAATTTACCTCGTTACCGTTATTTACCTGTGCTATAAATGTTGAATCCACTAGTTCTGAGAAGGTTGCTGGCAGTTGATTGATAATTTCACCCCATGTTTTAGAACCGTCAAACAAGTTTGGAACAAGGTTGGCATATGGTTCTTTAAAGAAATCATCCAGTCGATTCCAATTATAAATTTCATTATAAGCCGTTAGGAAATAGGCAACATAAGCAGGAGTACTGTATGATGATTGAAAGATGGTTTGCATCATTCCCTCTAGATCATAAGGTCCGGATGACGGTGCAACAGCTGTTAAAGTAAATTCCGAAGAGTAATCTTCCTCGATAGTTTTTTGGGTAAGAAGAGATACATATCCACCTTCCGAATAACCTGTAAGAAATGTTCTTCCATCTAAATTCACCTGATTTTCAGAGCAATATGATTTGCCTGCACGCATCAGGTCAACTACAGAAGGAATTAAAGATTCTGCATGCATATATGGGTGCATTACGTTTGATACACCAAACCCCGGGTAATCTGGAATTAACACCAGGTAACCCATTGATGCCATAATTAACCCAACAACGCCTTCAACAGAATTATATGGGGAAACTGAAGCTACAAGATCACTTTTAGTTTCAGTTCCATGTTGAATACTTACCAACGGCAGATTACTTACATTTTGTGGAACATAAAGAGCTCCAGACACAATTGACTCTATTCCATTACAATCTATTGTATAGTATTGTACAGAATAAGCTTTAATGCGATATTGCAGGGTAAATGGATTTGTGATATTTGCATAGTCAAGTATTTGCTGAATATCATTTACTTCTAGGTTGATGATATTATTCAATTGCTTGATCTCACCTCTATCATGGTTTTCGGGTCCAGTGGGATTAACTTTCTGTTCGCATCCCAAAAATAAAATTGAAATAAGCGATACAAGAATCAGAAAGAATCTAATTCTATAATTAAATTTGTAAAACATAGAGCCTCCATTTAATTTTCTTCTTTTATTCATATTTAAGTATATCCGCAGGATTGGAGTGAGCTACCTTTAGTGTTTGAAAAGTCACCGTGATGATAGCAGCAAAGATTGAGATAAGAGCAGCTAGGATGAATGTTACTACATTCAAGTTTATTTTGTAGGAAAAACCCTGAAGCCATTGTTTCGAAGCGATCCATGCAAGCGGGAGTGCAATGATATTCGCCAACGCAACCCACTTAAGGAAATTTGATACCAGCAGCTTCGTTATATTTATTGAACTCGCGCCCATGACCCGCCGGATACCGATCTCTTTTAGCCGCTGGGATGTGGAGAAGCTTGCAAGTCCAAAAAGACCGAGGCATGCAACAAATATTGCAAACGCAGAGAAGATATTGACCACTGTGCCGGTACGGATATCTCTTCTGTAGAGGTTATCGAATAATTCATCCAAAAAATTGTAATCGAATGGGTGGTCAGGGTAGAGCTCTTTCCATGTATCTTTAATAAAATCCATTGTGTGGGGGAGTTGCCCTTTTTTAATTCGAGCGACTAATGTGCGCCCCGTTCCTTCAGGAAGCTTGTAAATTATGATCGGTTCAATTGGCTGTTGCAAACCATCAGCATGGAAATCTTTCACCACGCCTATTACTTCAGAGCCCAGACTGTCATTACCTTCCAGAAAGATCCTTTTTCCGATTGGAGTTTCCCACCCAAGCTGTCTGGCTGCTGTTTGATTAATGAGTACAATACCGTCATTACCAGAATCTATTTCGATATCAAAATTTCTTCCTTCAGCGATCTTCATATCCATTGTTGGTATAAATGCAGGACTGATCGAGAAATTTCGCCAAATATAAATGTCATCTTCAGATGTACCTTCCGGGGTAACTCCTGTTCTGCCAAAGGTTCTTCCCGGCAGGTTCGATGTACGAGCAACACCTTCGATTCCAGTGTGTTCTGTTAATTTCTCCTGGAATGTGTCAATACCACCAGCCAATGTCTGATCACTCATGCTAAAATATATGAGCTGATCCTTGTTGTATCCAAGGTCCTTTTTTTGAATAAAATGCATTTGCTGCTGGATAATGATACTTAGTCCTATCAAAGCAATTGAAAGAGTAAACTGAAAGATAACAAGTATTTTTCGAAGCAGTATGCCACCTTTGCTCTTTTGGAATGAACCCTTGAGAATGGTCACAGGTTTGAATTTTGACAGAATAAATGCTGGATATAATCCTGCAACGATTCCAATGAATATCCAAATTGCAAGCAGGGGGAGGACTAATGTTTTAAGGTCGCCAAAAACCAAAACTTATAGAGGTGCCGGCAATGTTGTTCAGAAATGGAACAAGAATATCAACAAGTGGAATAGAAAGTATGATAGCAATGAATGAGATAAAAAGGGATTCACCTATGAATTGAAAGCGGAGTTGAGACATGCTGGAGCCGACAACTTTGCGCATGCCTACTTCCTTTGCTCGTTGGACGCTGCGCGCAGTTGAGAGATTCATATAATTTACTGCAGCAATAAGAAGGATCAAAAAGACTATTGCGGAAAAGATGAAAATATTTTTGATATCTCCTTTATTACCAATTGGGTCAAAGATGACGTCGGTCGAATACAGGTGAACATCTTTAAGCGGCTGGAGCGTAATATCAAAATTCTCGCTGACATTATTCTCTCTGCACAAGGTGGTGAGTCTTTCTTCCAGGCCTTCTACCGATGCTCCTTCTTTCAGCAGCATATAGGTGGGCATGGCAACCAATCCCCAGCTTTCCAGCCATATCGGTTGATTGGAACCTTCCGGCACGTTCGCTCTGGCAATTGATTCAAATGTTGATAACGATATGAGTGCATCAAAATCAAAATGTGAGTTATCGGGAAGGTCTTCCATAACACCGGTTACTTTCAGATCGAAATTTCCGCCTGCACTGAGCATTTGATCCAAAGCTGGTTGATCTTTAAAAATTTTATCTGCAAGTGCCCTGGTTAATACGATTGAGTATGGCTCAACCAGAGCAGTTTCTCTGTCACCTGCAAGTAGAGGGAAATCAAAGAACGTGAAAAAATTATCACTGACGGCACGTGCACTCTCGCTATAGATGCCGACCTCGTTTTCTAATTGTAAGAGAGATTGTCTTCCGGCTGTTATTCTGAGTGCATCTTCAACTTCCGGAATATTCTCTTTCATAGTCGGACCGAGTGGCGGCATTGTGATTCCCACGCGCTGCTTATTTGTGCCAAGTGCACTGTCTATTGTAAGTACGCGGTATATTTTGTCTGCTTTTGTATGAGTGTTTTCAAAGGAATATTCGTATCTGATGAAAAGAATTATAAGAAGGCAGGCTGTAATACCTATAGTCAATCCGAGTATATTTATTATCGAGTAGCCCTTTTGCCTAACTATGTTTCGGAAAGCAATTTTAAGATAATTTTTTAACATGTAGACCTCTATTCATATTTTAAACATTCGATTGGATTTGAATTTGCTGCCTTCATTGTTTGAAAACTAATCGAAAGCAAAGCAATGAATAATGTAAGAGAGCCGGCAATAATGAAGTACCAAAAGTTAATATCGGTATGATAAGCAAAATTCTGCAGCCATTTACTCATAGAATACCAGGCAAGCGGCCAGGCAATAATTTTTGCTGAAACCCAATATGACAATACATCATTACCAACAAAAAAAATAAACTCTCCATCAGGGCTAACTCGTGGCTGATTGCCATCCATGTTGAGTTTTTCTCCAAGTTCCAAAGGTTCACTCCATTCATTTTTTTCGTTCTGTGCATTACATCCTATGAAAGAAAGAACAAGCACAGTAATTGCAACAATTGATTTTGTTTTCATGATTTATTTTAATTCTTTGGTTTTAAATTAGAACATGTGTATTTATTAATTATCCTTAGCCATTTTTAATGCTTTTTTAAGCGCTTTATTTTCTTTTGTTTCAATATGAGGAATAACACCTTTGCCTTCCCAATCGGAATGTGTAGTTGGATTTATTGTCCTATGTATAGGAAGAAGGAGTCTGAAATATTCATTAACAATTGTTTCTTCTGATGCATGAGCCATCCCTGCTGTTCTCTCACCAATAACAGTAACTCTCTTAAGATGTTTTAAAGAATAGGTAAATGCTTCTGCAGCTGAACTCGTCTTCTTACTGGTTAAAATAAAAATTGGAATGTCAGAATCAAATTTAATTGGCGATAATCCGGGTGAAGTATAATCTTCATTAATTATGTTGCCTTCTCTGTCATATGTAACTGTAAGCAATGTAGAGTCCTTAAAAAATAAACTCGCGATATAATTTACCATTTCACCAGTACCGCCTACATTTTCTCTAAGATCTAAAATAAGTGCATTGCAATTAGAAACTTTTGAAAACTCCTTTGAAGCAACTGTTAAAGCATCATCATCGCCTCGGAACATATCAATTTTCAAATAACCAATATTGTTTTCTAAAATTTCAGTTTTAGAAAATCCATAATTGAGTTTTTTAATTTCTTCAGGATTTCTATGCTCGAAAAGCATTGATGAGGGCATCCCAATATTAGTGATATCTAAAAAAAGATGAAGATCATTTGAAAAATGCATCAAATCTTCATTTATTAGATCACTAAAGCTACCTGCTGAAGATATTTTATCGTATTTTCCATCCTGTAAATTTTTAAGTAATGAATCAGCAATACTTTTACCTTTCTCAGGATAAACATAGCTCGAATCTATAATTGAAGCAATGTCTTTAACCGTTTGTTTTATTAATTCTGCGGATGTAGGTTGCGCTCTATTCGCCATACCAATAATATTATCATCTGAAGCATTAAAAGCATTTTTTGGAGGTGTTATTTTAGAAAATGTGTTAAATTCAATTTTGCCATCTATGGTATCCTTAAGTTGAAATCTTGCTATAACTGCGTATTTTTTCGGTAAAGTTTTAATTAAAAGAGTTATCTGATTTTCAGTACCTTTAGTAATTCTGATTACATTAAACTGCCCCCAACTTTCTTTCCATTCAGCTTTATCTTTTAATCTATACTCTAAGGATTCTCGATTTAAGTATGCAGAATCCCTATATTTTTCAAGAAACG
>Ga0207996_1001963_pt1 | contig 13221 bp, 14 predicted proteins | sample AntAceMetag02UKG_FD_184773 | JGI IMG/M metagenome (GOLD analysis project Ga0207996, IMG submission 184773) | Saline lake microbial communities from Ace Lake, Antarctica - Antarctic Ace Lake Metagenome 02UKG (SPAdes) (version 2) | ecosystem: Environmental > Aquatic > Non-marine Saline and... | reverse complement strand
GTTTCAACTAATTTAGACAAGCTGATCCCCATTATCTTAGCTCTTTCTTTTGCTTTTACTAAAATAGGTTCATGAAGATAAACCGTAACATTCATATTATCACCTCCAAATACAATATACTATACTATACTATATTTGTCAAGTTATTGTCAAGCCAAAGTAGAAATGTCCTATTTTGTTAAGATTAGTAGTAGTAAATTTTTCTTTTTGATCAAACTTTTTCTTTTTGTTAATTATGTGCATATTGTGGATAAATCCGTTTCGAATGTCGCAAAACTGTCTTTTGGGATAATGGGTTCGGTTATTTAATAAACAAACCAAAAACTATTCCTCCTACCTATTCAAACTGCAACGCCTTAATTGGGTCTAAATTAGCAGCTTTTCTCGCAGGATATACGCCGAAGAAAATACCGATGATAAAAGTAGATAAAAAAGATATCGCTATTACATTTATAGAGATACTAAGCGGCCAACCGGCAAAAATCGCTATAACAACTGATAGTATGACTCCTATAATTATGCCCATTATTCCTCCGCTAATGCTTAATAATAGCGATTCTGTCAGGAATTGGATAAGAATGTCGCTTTTTTTAGCCCCTACAGCCCTTCTTGTGCCTATCTCTTTTATCCTTTCTCTGATAGAAATAAGCATTACTGCCAAAATACCTATTCCGCCGACCAATAGTGAGATTGCGGCAATACTACTTATAAGAAGAGTAAATGTCTTTCTACTTTCCTTTTGTGTCTCCAAGACTATTGCTTGATTTTGAATAGTAAAATCGTCGGGCTTGCCCTCTTTTATATGATGCCTTGCTCTTAAAATGGTTCTTATTTCTGATTCTGCCTTGCTCATAGAATTACTATCTTTTGCCTGAACATATATGGCATTAATATAAGTCAAATTAAAAAGCCTCCGCAAAGCAGTTTTAATCGGTATAAATATTTGGTCATCCTGATCTGCTCCGTTGATATCAAGCCCTTTGGGAGCAAGTACGCCGATAACTTCAAAAGGAACTCTACCGATGCGTATTGTTTTTTCGACCGGGTTCTCTTGCTCAAATATATTTTCAACTACTGTTTGACCGATAACCGCTACCCTTCTTAAGCCTTTGTCCTCATCCTCATCAAAAAACCTCCCCTTTTCAAGAGAGTAATTTTGCACTTCAATAATATCAGAGGTCGTGCCCCCAACATTGGTCTTGGTATTGAAGTTGCCGTATTTCACCTGCATTTTTTTCCGTTGGATTGGAGTAACATAGTTCACATTAGAAGACATTGCCAAAACACTCTCTGCATCTTTTAGCTCAAGCGTCGTAACTAATTTTGTCTGCCTGGCTCTGCCCGCAATAATTTTGATCTGCCCGGCATTAACCACTAATAAGTTGCTCCCCATCTTGGTTATCTGGGAAATAATCTTTTCTTCTGTTCCTTTACCAATCGAAACCATAATAATAACCGAAACTATACCAATAATTATACCGGAGAGCGAAAGAGCCGTTCTTGTCTTATGTTCCAGCAAAATCTTCTTAGAAATTATTGTGTTTTTTGTTATGTTCATGCTTGGCTCAACGCCTTTGCCGGATCAAGATTTGCTGCTTTCCGGGCAGGATAGACTCCAAAGAAAAGACCGATAAAGGTTGAAAACAAGAAAGCAATCGCAAAGGGCTGCCAGCTTATACTAATCGGTTTTCCTAGAAGGCTGATTAGAATAGCGATAATAACACCCGCACCCACGCCAAATATTCCTCCTGAGAAGGTTAATATAACCGACTCTGTAAGAAACTGAAAAATAATATGTTTTTTCTTAGCGCCCATTGCTCTCCTTAATCCTATCTCCCGTTTTCTTTCCGAAACCGCCATGAGCATAATGTTCATCAGAACAATACCTCCGACAATAGGGGATATAATGGCGATTAACCATAAAAAGACACCCAAGGTTTTTGAAGTGCTTTTTACCATTTTTGTTACCTGTTCCGCGGTTCTAATATTAAAATCGTCTTCTACTGTTGGCGCTAAATGGTGATTTCTTCTTAAAATTTCTCTTATCTCGCTGGCAATATGTTTTGCCTCTGTTGGATTATAAATAACAACTCTTAACATGCTGGTATAGAGCGATTGATTCATCAGCCTCCTTGATGCAGTGGTAAACGGAATAAGAATAAGATTGTCAAAATCACTACCCGCAGGAGCTTGCCCTCTTTTTTCTAGTATTCCAATTACCTTAAAAGAAACGTTCTCTATCAATATATTCTCACCTATAGAGTCAATCTCTCCAAACAATTCTTTTACCACGGTCTGACCTATTACACACACCTTTGATAACTGTTCGTTATCAGAGTAAGCAATGAACTCTCCCCTAGAAGCGCCTCTCCTCCAGGCATCTTTCCAGTCAGGTTCCACCCCCATTACCCATGAAGCAGTAAATTTATTGCCATATTTTACCGGCATATCCAATTCTATCTGAAAAGGTGAAACAAATTTTACACCTTCAATATTTTCAATATCAGATATATCTTTCTTGGTCAGGTTAGCGCTATCTACTGTAGAAGGACCGCGCATTTTTCCTCCTCCAGATTTGACCATAATGGCATCGGGGCCAAAGTTTTGTATCCTTTTCATTATGAGTTTATTAGCACCTTGAGTTAAAGAAACTATCACGGTAAGTGTGGCAATGCCTACTACAATAGCCAACACAATAAGAAATGTCCTTAGTTTATGCTTTAATATGGCTTTGGTAGAAACGTGAGCAATTTTAATTACTTTCATTTTGCCACCTCTTCATTATCAATCTTGCCATCTCGTAAATATACTATCCTCTCGGCATATCGAGCAATGTTAATATCATGGGTTATGAGGATAATTGTTTTGCCTTGACTATGCAGCCTTTTAAGAATGTTCATTAGTTCTTTTGAGGATTCACTATCTAAATTTCCGGTAGGTTCATCGGCCAAAATAATGGCAGGATCATTTATAAGAGCGCGGGCTATGGCAACTCTTTGATGTTGACCACCAGAAAGCTCGCTGGGTTTATAATGGATTCTATCATCTAATCCCACAGCTTCTAAAAGTTGCTCGGCTTTTTTCTGTGCATCAGCAGGATAATTATCAGCGTAAACGAGAGGCAAGAGAACATTGTCCAGAGCACTGGTTCCGTCCAAAAGATTAAACGCTTGAAAAACAAAGCCTATTTTTTTATTTCTGATTTCAGAAAGCTGATCATCATTTAAGGTTTCGATATCCACACCGTCAAGAACATAAGAACCGCTTGATGCCTTCATCATGCACCCTAAAACATTCATTAATGTTGTTTTTCCACTGCCAGAAGAACCCATTATAGCCACAAATTCCCCCTTGCTTATCTTGAATGTAATTCCTTTCAGCACATTCGTTTTAAGCGTCCCGCTTTCAAATGACTTAGTAATATCTTTTGCTTCTATCATAATTGCCTCCGGTATTGCTGTTATCGTCTGGATATAAGGAGAGAAAACAAGTTTCTCACTCCTTATTTGCTCTCAATAACCACCACATCTCCTTCGTTAAGGCCTGAGACTATTTCAATGTCATTGTTACTGCGTATTCCCGTTTTAATTGTTTTCTTTTGCAAAGTATCATCCGGCATTTTCACAAGAACAAATTTAATGCCACCTTCTCGCTCAACAGCCTTTTGAGGAATCATCAATACACCTTTTCGCTCTTCCTGATAAATAGTCACGCTGGCAGTCATATCAGGCCGCAACAGATTTTTAATGGAACTGGTTATTTCGATAACTACGTCATAATTTACCACATTCTCTTGGATTATCGCTTTAGGATAAATAGCGGCAACAATTCCTTCGAAATCTTTATTCGGATATGTGTCAACAGTAAATACTGCCTTCTGGCCAACCTTAACCTTGCCAATATCTGTCTCATCCACGAAAGCATCGACTTGAAGGCGATCTAAATCGATAATTGTAACAAAGGTAGGCGCGTTTAGCCCCGCGGCCACGGTCTCGCCTTCCTGAGTAGAGACAGAAGCAATTACTCCTGAGATAGGAGCTCGGATAGTAGCGTAAGAAAGCTGAACCTTAGTAAAAGCAAGATCCGCCTTCGCCTGATTAACTCTCGCTTCCGCTATTTTTGAATTATCTTTGTAGCGCATTTGGGTAAGTTCTAAATCTGATTTTGCCTTCTTGATATTATAAATGTTTGTGCCACTAAAAAGAGGAAAGCTTACTTTCAAACCTGCAGAAGTGTCTTCCTGTTTCGGGGGAAATATATCGTCTTTATATCCATATCCTACCTCTGCGTTCAAAGATGGCCAAAGTGACGCTTTAGATGCCCCCAAGGCAGCTCTTGCTTTCTCTATGCCCCTTGGGCTCTGGTTGCCTATTGCAGAAAACATTGCTTCGGTTGCTTTAAGTTCGGCTTCTTTCTTAAGGACATTAGCCTCTAAATCTGATTTTTCAATTTCCGCAATAATCTGATCCTTCTCAACCTTGTCTCCGATATTGGAATAAAGATGTTCTACTTTCCCAGAGATTCTTGCTCCGACCTTAACTTCTGCGCCAACCATCGGTTCTACAGAACCGGTAGCAAGCACAGATGAACTTATGTTTTTCTTAACTATCCTCACTGTTCTAAAAGAAGTAGAACCATTGTTTTTATTGCGAAATAAAAAAGCACCTGCCACAGATAATCCTACCAACGTCATAATAGCTATTGTAACAAAAACCATTTTTCTCATATTTAATCCTTCCTTAATTCTTATCAAAAGAACATTAACTCTTTTTTCGTCTGTTTTTGAAGTGTTGTTTATAGAGCACCAGAAATTTCTCTAAAGCTTTCTTTCTCTGTCCAATTCCTTTTGCCCAGCCATGCAACAAATCGATACCCTCTTTGGTTATTTCATAATTTCTTTTGGCCGGACCAGCTCCCTTGGTATCCCATTTGGATTTCACGAACCCTTCTTTTTCTAAGTAGCGAAGCGTTCTATAGACCATCGCTGGATCTGGAGGGGCTTCCAGAAAACCGAACCGTTCCAATTGCTCCATCAGTTCATATCCATAAGAGGGTTCTTTAGACAAAAGAAATAAAAGGCAGGGCTCAACAAAACGCATCATTCGTCCGCTGGGGCATTCACACTTAACTTGGGTATGCCCCTCACCACAATGACCATTCTTACACATATCAATTACCTCCAGTTTACTTCGTGATATTAGTTTTCTTATATATGTTTTTTACATATAAATGATATATTATTATAGCCTTTTTGTCAAGAAAATGTCAAGCCAAAGTAGAAATGTCCTAATTTAAAACATTTAGAAATGCCCTATTTTGTTAAGATTAGTAGTAGCAAATTTTTCTTTTTCTATAGATATAACAGAAGAATCAAGAGACTTAGACAATGCCTAAAATTTTTATTATTTCCCCAAACTTTTATTTCTTTCCCTTTATTAAACAACAAAAGCCCGAGATATTCAGCCCGGGTATAAAAAGCAGGCATAAAACACGTGTAATGAATCAATAACCTCAGATATCTGCACAAGCGATTTTTGATCTTTGCAGACAGAGGATTTATTGTTGCTGGCTTAAAGGGAGCTGTTTGAAAGAGCCCCCTCAGTAATGCTGTGGTAATTGTGGTAAACTTCCGAACTTTTTGCCTGAGATAGTTTTCCAAACGATATGGGTAAGAGATTGGGTTTGTTCATGGGGAGTTTTCTTTGGAAATGAACGGGGAGCAAGTGTATCGCTTCTTTAGTTAATTTTTCCATCTTTTGCCCTCATTTCTTAGTCTTTCTAAATCGTTTTCTTTTAGCTTATAGGTAAAACTTGCTCCCTCTGGTCTAACTATATATGTATTACTTTCTTTATAAATTTTGGTGATTTTACCAAAGTCTTTTTGTTTTGGCAGATATACCCTTTCAAGTCTTTTAAATTTCATTCCCCCCTCTTATGTTGTTTGCTTTTCTATAGATATAACAGTAAAAACAAGTTATTTAGACAAGGGTATTTTCTGTTATCCAGTGTTGGCATAGTACGTTTTTGATTACTAACTAAAGGCTTCTTTGTAATTCTTTGGGGAGCTTGGTTGTGTGAATCTCTTTGGGGACGGACGGGGTATCTTTGCTCATTATTAAAGTAATTAGTTATACAGAACATAAGGCAAAGATGGGTGTCAGAGGGAAATATAAAGTTGAAGGATACCTGCTTCTAACCTTTTACAATAAAACCAACAACCACTGCAGCTAAAAACAGCATTCCTGAAAAAGGCAAAAAGGATTTCTTTATGTCGTTTTCTCTTCCTTTCTTGTAACCAACAATCCAGTACACCAGTATGAATTATTAAGAAATATGCCAGCAATAGAATATATAATGAGCATACTAGTCTTGGGAACCATACTGTTGCAAATTTTTCGGCTTATCTAAAGATGCTGTGGTTAGCTTAGCTGCTGCCGATGATGGGAGACTAAGACTAATATCAAATTTTTGGGGATCAGCGCTATTCACCACAACAGAATAAACTCCTCCCCAAGGAGCGATTTCTGAAAAGCTGGTTGGTAAATACCCAGTTGCTTTTAGAGTTGTAATATTTGTGGGCCAAGCGCTATTTGTAACATAATACTTCTTCGCCGCCGACTGCAAGGTCTCTATAGCCCCTGCTGCCGTCAAAGGTTTTTCCTCGGAAATTTAGTTCTAGTTCTCATTGCTCCCTATTTTTTAAAATCCATACCTTCCAAAAAGGATCTTCTATTTCTGATTTTTCGCCCCCATTTTTTACAATTACACCAGAATTAATTAATCTCCCTACAGCGCTGCCTGAAGTGCTTGATGATTTAATTCCATATTTTTTAATAAAATTTTGTGATGTATGATTATAATCGCCGGAAGCTATGCCAATAACAACTTTTCGTTCTGTATTATCCAGATTATTCCACCATTTTGAATAATCAGAATGATGCTCTGTTATGATCTGATTAACCGCTTTCTTTATTATTTCTACTTTTAGTGTTTTATCTTCATTTAATGTATAAATTTCATGACATAGTTGCTGAGTATAATATGGATGACAACCTGTGAATTTTAAGATATCATTTGCTATTCCTGTAGCATCAATTTTTTGCGACTCAAACTGCTGTATAATAAAATCTAAAAATTCAGACTCTGGGATCTTATCCAAGACCATCTGGCGGCCGAATTTATAAAAAGGATTATTTCTATCCTGGAATATTTCCCTTATCATGCTTTCCTGGCTTCCTATAAAGACGTATGTTACATTCTGATGGTGTTGAAATATTCCTCTCATTTTTTTCTCAAGCACTGGAGAGATTCTGCGTATTTCCTGAAATTCATCAAATACTATTGCTATCTTTTTTTTCATATTTCTGGCAATAATCTCAGGAAGCTCAAGACTATCTGACAAAAGCGTGGAAACGTTCTTGTCTTCGGTGCTGAATGATACCGAGACTTCGTTTTCCCCAGGCTGTATTTGAATAGAAGGCTGTACTCTTAAGTTCTTTAAATAGTATTTTATTTTTTCAAATCGGCTTAATGACAATGCTTTTCTGACATAGAAATTAGCAAGATCTATCTCGTCCGTAATTAGTTCTAAATCAATATGAAATGATATTATTTTATTCTCCTCTATAACTCTATTTATAAGACTGCTCTTGCCATATCGACGGGGACTAATCAATATTATATGCTGATTCGCCTTTATATCAGAGGTAATTTGTTTTATCTCGTCAACTCTATTCACAAAATAGGTACCTGTTACTATAGGGCCAAATCTAAAAGGGTTCATTAACGACCTCCTTTCCGACATTCATCGTTCCGACATTCATCGTAATGTATTAGGTTTTGTCTGTCAATAATTATTTTACTCTCTCTCCATTACACATGATGTGTAATTATATCTTTGTAATCTGGCCTTGTCAAAAAAAGCTGTTTTTCTTAATAGATATGGAATCATAGCCTATTTCCAGACACTTTTATGACTTTACTTTTGCCAGCATCCAGCTTCCTAAAAAAATCATCACACAAGAAATAAATACAGGCACAGCCACAGGTGCTACCCATGGCACAGGGATAAGAAAGAGAACATCCTGTGAGAACAAATGAGGAGGCCACCGCAACCATACGTAGAGAAAGATATAATAAAAGATATCCCATATGCCAAATGCTATTAAGAAGCCTGCCCACCTCTGCCTGCGGTTTTTACCAAATAGAAAAGCTACTCCTGTAAGCATTACGATTGTAGCGAGTTCCCGTGTTTGTTCACTCCACATGATGCCTACATCGCGGATAAGAAAAGTAAGTTCCTGGTAACTTGTAATCTTGTTCCATATTTCAAGAGGCACAAGACGCCTTAAATAAACAACTACTATGGCCTCTACATAAGCCATGGCAATAGAAAAAATGACAAGAGTTACGATTCTCTTCTTCATATTTTACAGAGGATTCCTCAAAAGAAAACCTGCACAATCAATCTGGGCAGGTTTATCTATGTGGATTTATAACTTAGTCTATGTTTTTTATAGCTTTTTAACGTTTCCAGCTCTGTTACGACCTTTATCATCCTTCTCTATGTCGAACTCTACAGCGTCGTTTTCAGCCAAGGACTTAAATCCTGCGCCCTCAATAGCAGAATGATGCACAAAACAGTCATCACTTTCATCATCGGGTGTAATAAACCCATAACCCTTTGCATCATTAAACCACTTTACCTTGCCTTTAGCCATCTTTCAAACTCCTTTGGTTCATTTGAGGACAGAATATGAGAGACTATCGCCTCAATACCACTTTCCTTGTCCTACTAACTTTTGCATAATAACAAAAAAAACATGTAATATCAATTTGTTGCGCAACCTTGTTTCTGCTCTTTTAGCCATTTACATAAAGCAGACATCCCATTTCTTTGTCTCTTATTCCCGCAATTTCAATCTTCATTTCTTAAGACTCCTTTTGTTTTTCTATAGATATAACAGAAATTTTCTACATTTTAGACATTTACAAACCCGAAGCTCATTTGCTTACCACCTGCCACAGCAAAAACCTCTTTTTCAGCTTCTTCTTCAATCCTTTCCTCTTTAACAATTACCTCTACTTTTTCAGCAGACTTGATTTTTATTGCTTTCGGATTATTAATCATTGGTTTTTCTAAAAGCCTCTTTGCAATCTTCCATCGAGCATCCCCTGAGTTTTCAAGCAGCTTTGCAACATCTGCATGTACAGCCTTTCCGTCAATGGCGTTTTCTATTGCAGCTTGTTTTTTGCTTATTATTTCAAACATATCTTCGTCAATAGTCCCTTTTGAGAGGAGATAGTAAACATTTACCGGCTTGTCCTGGCCGGTTCTATGGGCTCTATCCTCTGCTTGCAATGTGCTTTCAGGACTATATTCCAGATCCGCAATAATCACGTTGTTTGCGCATGTAATATTGAATCCCCGATTCAAAACATTCAGTCCTGCTACAATCGCAACGCTATCCTTATCATCAGCAAAGTCCTGGATCATATCAAATCTTTTACTTGTGCTGTGGCTTGCCAATATTGCCATATGTCTTATGTAATCTCTTTTCAGCCTCTTTGTGATTTCTGACACCATTGGCCGTAATCCGGAGAAGATAATAACTTTCTCCCCTCTTCTTTTAATTTCCTTTACAAGCTCAATAATCTTGTCAACCTTATTCCAGCTGCTCCACTCAGGCAAAACCATATTTGGTCCTCTTTCATCTAAAAGATAATTCTTAGCAGTTGGGACAGTAGCCGCAAATCTCAGTTTCCATAATGCGCCTGATATTTTACCAATATTTACTTCTTTCTCGTCACCTGCCAGAAGCATAGCCTTTCTTATTCTATCCCTGGCCCACTCTTCAAACGCGCTGTATAGGTTCTCATGCTCTCTATCCATATCCAGGAAGATAATCTTTTTATTCTTTTCCGGCAATTCAATCATTTCGTCTTTCAGTCGCCGGACCATAAAAGGAGCCATTATCCGCCAAAACCTGTTTAGATTGCTTACCTCGGGGATTATTTTAGCTCTTCCCTCTGACAACGTATCTTCAAACTGCCTAGTTACGAATTTAAAAGTGCCGAATTCATTTAAAAACTTTTTAGATCCGCCCCGATATTTATAATAGAATAACGGATTATCAAACCCCAAAACCCAGCCTATATTCCAGAATATGTCCGTTATATATCCTTTCATCAATGTACCTGTTAAAATCAACTTTCCTTTGCTTTTTAATGCTCTAACCGCCTTTCCTCTGCCTGAATTTTTTGTTTTTGCCATTTGCGCCTCGTCAACAATCACTGCGCCAAAAAGCTTTATTATCCGCTTATATGCCGGGTAGCTTCTATGTTCTGGTGTGTAAGAATAGGCAACATACCCGCACTTATTACAAACATTGCCCGTCCATAGAACATCTTCTTTGCATTTCGGGCATTCCTTTATCTTTGCAGTGAACTTTTTATGACAATCAGGGCATACATGAGAAGTTATTCCCCTTGTCTCTTTATATATTGTTCCCTCGTTATCATATTCAATACAATCCCACGGATCGTATTCTCTTTTTGTATCAAGAGATAGAAATTCGTAACTTGTGATATAAAAAGTTGTTTCTTCTTGTTCAGGTGATACCTGTTTTATTCCCGCTCTTTTTTCTGCTATGAGCTTGTCTATTGTCCGATGTGTCATTAACCTGATTGCCTTATAGCCGAATTTTTCAAGCTCATTTTTCCAATTATTCACTAACGAACTTTGACAGACTACCAGAACCCTTTTATATCCTCTTAATTTTGCCCAGGCTGCAGCAGATATTGTCTTGCCGCCGCCCATATCATATCCAAGATACCCGAAAGGCTTTAGACCCAGGCGCGCAATATCCTCTTTTTGATATTCAAATAAGAACGGTGCCTGTTTTTCTAATTTCTTTTTGTTATTTTCTAATTGTTTACTGTATTTTCCCTCGATATCCTGAATGTCCGGAAGAGAGAACGCTTTTACAAACTCGCTGATTTCTTCCTTGTTTATCTCATTATAAGTCTTTCTGCCCTGTTCTGTATCAACAGAGATTGCTAGATATCCTCTATCAAGTTCTGTTTTTATACTATATTCTTTTCCTTTGCTGTCCCTGGCGCCCTCAACCTTAACTAATTCCTTGTTTCTTTTCCATTCCGGCCAGAGCTTGTATTTCTTATCTTTTAAAAATATTACGTTGCTGTCTTTATCCTTGATCGTTTCCTTTGCCCTGTATTCTTTATTTAGGTAGTAACCCAAAAGCTGATGCACTTCCGGCCTGTAAATTGGTGTTGTTAAAAAATCATATTTCTTTTTTTCTTTGGCAATCTGTAATCTATCAGTCTCTTTTATCCCAACATTAAATCCCAGCCGTTTTAAAATCCCCTCTCCCTCGTCAATTCCCCTTATAAACAAAGCTGGTTTTGATACATAAGCGTCAAGAATGCCCGTATTAGTACCCAGAACAGGCGAATAATCCTCTAATACTTTATTGCAAAAAGCACCCAAAGCTCCTGCGCTTGCATTATCAGTTGTTATTCCTCTTTTTGTGATATTCAATCTATTTGAGATCTCTATCGGTTTGATGTTTTCTATAAATGGGATCTCCTTTTTATCTGAGTATGGATTATTTATTTTAATATCTCGCTCCCCTATCACTCCCTGTACTTGCCCGATTAAATACTCTTTCCATTGTTTTTCTTTAACATCTACTTCAACCTTTCTGCAATCGTTCGCATTTTCTTTACCATATCGATACGCTCTTTTGGCTATTAAGAGATCAACCTTGACATCAATTCCGTATTCATCCTTAAAGCTATTGCTTATTGTTGCTTTTAATAGAAAGTTTAAATTCTCGAAAAGATAATCTCTTATCTTTTTATCTTTTTGATTCTCAAACATAGAACTCGGGACTATTGCAGCCAAAAGCCCCTGGTAATCTAAGGCTTCTATTGCAGTTTCAAGTGTTGCTGATTGGCTTTCAATAGAATTGCCGTAACAATCCGTATTAAAAGAAATGTTTTTCCCCTCTATGTCCCAATATATGCCAAAAGGCGGATTAGTAACGACAATATCAAACTTATCTTGAAGAAGGTTTTTATAATCCAGCAAGTCCCCTATTCTTACATTCTGCTTGCCGATTAATCTTCTTGCTACTGTACCAGCTTGTTTATCCAGTTCTATGCCTATTACATTGGCTCCTGCTTTATTCCATGGAACCAACAATCGGCCAGATCCGCAAGTAGGATCTAAAACCCTTACTTTTTCAATTTTGTTTTTATCGATAGCCGGCAATAATCCTTTGAAAATCGCTTCCGATAGGTCTAATGACGTAAAGTACTGCTGATGTTTACTTTTCCCTAATAGATGAAAGCTGGCAACATTTTTATTTGCCTTTCTTCCAGAAAAGCCCAAATCATCATCAATGAAACTTTCTTTTTCTAATACAGCTAATTCATTCATTGTTTACTTCCCCTTTCTATTTTCTATCTATATAACCGCAAAACAAGCGTATTTAGACATCGCTTGCTTCTTCTTCCCCAAAAATCAACTCCCTAGCTCTGCTTTCTTTCATGTCCCAGTTATCGTATCGCACCATAACTGCGTCAACGTCTAAGATCCCCTTGTCATTTAGTTTTTCTAATCCCCTGCTATTTATAACTTCCTCTCTACCAGCTCTCTCAAATAGCGCTTCGTCGCTAACCACTAATTTATATATTCTTGCTATATCTTTTAAGGCTATAAAGTAACTTCCCTGCGTAGATGCCCCTATATAGCATAATCTTACATCTGCTTTTGTCGTCTTATAATTAAAATACGGCTTTCTATAGGCCGTATAAACTCTTTGCTCTGCGGTTTTTGTTACAAAGACATTCCAATCTTTATTTGGCAGATCCTCTTTTCTAAGAGACGTGCTCCCTGATACCTGCAGAAAAATAAAATCATCATAATTTCTGGTGTAGCCTCTTATAAGAAAGTAATCTTTTCCATTGATATTAATTCCCTTCCCGCCTTTGCAATCAAATACAAACATGTTTTCCCCTCTGCTTTTTCTATATATATAACAGAAGAAAAAGAGAATTTAGACTTACAAAAAAGATAGACTAAGGCGTTGTTTATCCCTTCCCTGATGTTTTTTATTAAAGACTTCTTTAAGCCCCTAAGAATTGGGGGTTTGGGGGTTGAAAAAAAAAGAGAAAAGATAAGTAATAGCGCTGTGG
>Ga0207996_1001961_pt1 | contig 13223 bp, 7 predicted proteins | sample AntAceMetag02UKG_FD_184773 | JGI IMG/M metagenome (GOLD analysis project Ga0207996, IMG submission 184773) | Saline lake microbial communities from Ace Lake, Antarctica - Antarctic Ace Lake Metagenome 02UKG (SPAdes) (version 2) | ecosystem: Environmental > Aquatic > Non-marine Saline and Alkaline... | reverse complement strand
AAGTTCAAAAGATGAAAAATCAGAAAGTGCTCCAGAAGCTGTTGTTGAAGAGGAAGTTGCTGAAAAAGTTCTGGAAGTGACAGAAGAAGTTCCAGAGGAAACTGTAGAAAAACCAGAAGATGTAGTAGAACAAGCAGAAACGGTAGTTCCCAAACCGAAAATTAAGAAAGAAGAGAAATCCGAAGACATGACATCTCTTGAAAATCAAATCAAAATGTACGAAGAGACAATGGAAACTGTGCGTTCAGGAAATATTGTTGAAGGTAACATTATTCGAGTTGATCAGACTGAAGTATTAATTGATATTGGTTTCAAAGCAGAAGGTGTCGTGCCCATTAGTGAATTTGATGAAAATGAAGAGATCAATGTCGGCGACAAAGTTTATGTGTATATCGTCAATCGCGAGGGAAGGAACGGTAGGCCTTTCCTTTCTAAAAAAAGAGCCGATATTCAGAAGATCTGGAAAGAACTCGAAGAAAAGTCAAAGACCGATGAAGTGGTAACTGGTAATGTTGTTAAAAGAGTGAAAGGCGGACTCATTGTTGATGTCAAAGGAATAAATACATTTCTTCCTGCATCTCAAGTTTCTACAAAAACTTTGCCTAATCTTGATCATTTTGTTGGAAAAGAGCTGGATTTCAGGATCATCAATTATAACCGTGAAAAAGAAAATATCGTAATCTCCAGAAAAATCGTAATTGAAAAAGAAGTCGAAAAGAAAAAAGAAGATCTCATGGAGAAGCTTCATATAGAAGCTGAAATTGACGGTATTGCGAAAAATATCATGGAATATGGTGTTTTTGTTGATCTTGGTGGAATTGATGGTTTACTTCACATTTCGGACATGTCATGGGGTCATATTACACATCCTTCCGAGATGTTGAATATTGGAGATAAAATAAAAGTTAAAGTTCTTGATTTTAATAAGGATAACGAAAAAGTTTCTTTGGGTCTCAAGCAACTTGTCCCACACCCATGGAAAAATATCGAAATAAAATATCCCGAAGGTTCGAAGGTCGAAGGCAAAGTGACGAATATCACAAACTATGGAGCTTTCGTGGAACTCGAGAAAGGTGTTGAGGGCTTGATCCATGTGTCTGAAATGTCATGGACAAAGCAAATTACTCATCCAAAGCAGATGCTTAAGGTTAATGATGCAGTCAATGCAATTGTACTCAACGTTGATAAGGAAGAGCATCGTATTTCTCTTGGATTAAAGCAGGTTGAACCCAATCCTTGGTTGACAATTGGTGTGACGCATCCTATAGGATCAACAGTGACAGGTAAGATCAAAAATATCACAAATTTCGGTGCATTTATGGAAGTCGAAAAAGATATTGATGGGCTTATTCACATTTCAGATCTATCATGGACAAGACGCATTATGCACCCCAGCGAAATACTGAAAAAAGGACAGGAAGTCACTGCAGTCGTGCTTTCTATTGACAGAGTCATGCAAAGGATAGCCCTTGGATTGAAGCAGCTTCAGGATGATCCGTGGGAAAAGATCGAAGATTGTTTCCCGATAAACTCGGAACATGAGATCGAAGTGATCAAAATAATTCCTAAAGGTGCACTTGTGCTCGCGGATAAAGATTCTGAAATAGAAGGATTCATTCCAACTTCACATCTTGGTATTCCAGGATTGGAAGAGCCAGAGCTTGCGTTTGATAAAAATGAATTGATTCCGGTAAAAGTCATTGAAGCTGATAAAGAGAACAGAAGATTGATCTTCAGCGTCAAAACGTATTTCTTTGGTAGAGATGAAGAAGAAGTAAATGATTTTGTGCAGCATCATTTGGATAAGATCAAAGAGCATAGACGCAAAAAAGAGGAAAAAGCAGCTGAAGCCAAGAAGGTGCCCAAAGAAGAAGAAAAAGCAACTGAGACTAAGAAGGTGGCTAAGGAAACTAAAGAAGAGGAACCTTCAGAAGAATAATAATAAATTGTTATAATAATAGTGGGAAGAACTTTCGGGTTCTTCCCTTTTTTTTATTTTGTAAAATCTAATTGCATCGCAACGGGAATATGATCTGATATATAGGAGTCGTATTCATTCCATCCACCATCAAAAGAATCCTGCAATCGCAGTGTTTGAACGTCCTGAATATTATCGAAAAGCTCATTTGTCACGAGTATATGATCCAGATGTGAAGATCCATCTCCCCATGACCACCAATAGTTTGAACCTTCTGCAATACCCATATCAACAAAATTGTAATCAAGGTCATCTTCGATAAAATTCCAGAATACATTCTGATACTGAGGATCACTTATTCTATCATTAAGATCGCCCAGCACAATTACTCTATCTGAGGGATAAGTAGTCTCGATAAAAACCTGCAAGCTTTCACTTGCTGCCTGTCGCCTTTTTTCTTCGTCCCAGTAATCATCATCAATGATTCCATTACCGCAACATTTAAAGTGGTTGTTTATCACTACGACCGATATTCCATTCCATGTACATTCAATGATAAAGGGAGCGCGCGGGAAAGCGTTTGAATTATATTCGTAGATTTCATAACTATTTTGAACAGAGATTGTTGAGTTATTATATATGTAGGCGACAAGAAGATCTTCGCCGCCATGTGCGGTCATTGAACGGATTCCATTCCATCCAGGAAGACTATCTGTCAATAATTGAAAATATGCACCTGACTCTATCTCCTGAAGTGCGATAAGATCGACTTTCAGGGATTCAATAATACGGGCGACAAGACTGTTAGTTGTCGTGCCAAATTTCGGATAATTCTGGATGTTCCATGTCATGATATCAAAAGTCCCATCGGTTCCATAAGAAACGCTGTCAACTGATGGGTCTGGAGTAGGGTTGTAAGGATTATTCTCTCCGCAACTTACCACAATAAGAAGAGATATAATTCCAATAAAAGTGATGTTTTTCATAGATTGTCCTAATAATATTAATAATATGATTTGCTGTCTGATTGAAGGAATTTCAGATCAGGGAGTTTCTTAACTTGTATTTCGAGCCGGTATGACCAATACGTGCCGGATTTATCCCAGCTGAATTTGAGCTGCCAGCAGTGAAGGTCACGATAGACATCAATGCTTTGGCTGATGAGCTCTTTTTCTTTGAAGTTATAATAATTCGAGTAAGTAAGATTCCAGTTCTTTGTCAGATTAACATGAAGCGTGTTGTGCAACCCTGAACTGTAGTAACCAGTTGTGGTATTTTTTTTATATGTAAAGGATGAAGTAATATCCCATGGCTTGGTTTCCAGTTTCTTGGAACCATTGCAGCACTCTTCATCAGTGCTGATGCCTTTCATTTTGAAAGTCGGCTTCACAGGATAATAATTCATATAATCTAAATTTCCTTTCAAAGATAATGTAGCTGAAAGTTCGTAATTTGTGAGATTCATTGTGTAAAAATCCTGAACGCCTATGAATTTATTGGAGAAATCCAGTGTCGTTGAACCGAAAGCTACATTGAATGGCATAGTTGTTATGTTATGGGTGAGGGTGCTGAATCCTTTCGGTTTTTTCTGAAAGTCGTAACTCAAAGAAGTTTTCCATGTAAAAAGGTCATTGAGTTTCTTGGGCTTCCCTTCTTTATCGATGATCTTTGCCTGCAATTTGTTCGTAAGTCCGAATGAAATTTTTCCAGATCGATCAGCTTTTGAGATGGAAATTGAAGAGAAGTTATAGAATCGATCATTAGAGGAAAAATCAGGATGCATAGTATACGTAATCTTGGGAGTAATGATGTGACGAAGCGCTTTGAGTCTGCCTTTCGGAAAAGCGAAAACTCCATAAATATCTGTAGAAATACTCGTTGAACTGTTGTAATCATATCCTCGTACGAACTTTTTATTGTTCTTATCTTTATCTTCCCAGATTTCATTATAATTAATAGATTGTTGGAATTTAAAATATTTTAAAAGGTCATGATTATAGCTCAACGATAGGGAATGCTTGATGCCCTCTCTATGTTCTGAAATATAGTTACCAAGGGAATCATACGTATCTTTATAAAGGAGCTGTGCAAGAGTAGGATTATTTGTGTTCAACTTACCATAATGAAGGAGTGTATTATTATAGGAAAAGTATATGTTGTTTAAAATAGATTTTTCTGACAACTGCTTATTCAATATTTTTGCAAGATTCATTCTGTATAATCGAAATGAGATCGAGGGAAGCTTCATGGTCATGTTGTCGGTTTTTTGCGGGTATGTATAAGCACGGAAATCACAATATCCTGATAAGCTAAAAAAAGTTCCTTTGGTTGAATAATATATTTTTGAATAATATGTCTGGTCGCTGTCAACGAGATCTTTCTTATAATCAAGTGTCGTATTGAACGTGTTCTTGTTTTTAAGATATGAATAATATATCCATGAATGAAGGGACTGATCCATCCTCGTTTCCTGGTCATCGCTGGTTTTACGAATATCCGCATCACTGACAAAATCAGCTTTCAGACTCACATCACTATAGGGAGAGAGTATTTGTTTGTGATATGCATTGATCGACCAGCGCAGTCGGTAATCATCATTGAGCTGCTCGTGATAGTAGAGAAAGCGCGAATCGATCCTCCCATCTAGAAGATATCTTTTTAGATACCGTGCCCTATATCTGAATTCGATTCCTGTCAACTCCATAAGATCAACCGAAAAAAGCATGTCCGAATAATCGCTCAATGCAAGGAAATATGCTATGTTTTTTAAAAATTTTCCTTCAGCATTGCTATAGCCCGGCTCAGGTAATAGAAAACCCGATCCCCTGTCCTGGTTGATAGGAAAGGTCGCAAAAGGCAGCACGAGGATTGGAAAATAATTAATATACAGAACGATGGGCTTGGCAACGATTTTTTCATTGAGAAATATTCTGAATTTCGGACTGAAAATATAGTACTGAGATTCATCTTCGCAAGTAGTGAACTTTGCGTTGTCGATGTCTAAGACATCCTTTCCAACTTTCCGGAATTTCGCACCGGCATAATATCCATCTTCGAATTTCGTTCTCCCATCAAAAAGCAATCCCTCTTCGGAATCAATATTGTAATAAATTTTTGAGCCAAAGATCTTTTGCTCGCCGTCAAAAAGTTCTGATTCACCATAAGAAAGCGCAATTTTCTTATCAAGATCGACGGTCATTGAGTCAGAATTTATATAGGAATTATGATATCTGATGAATGCTTTTTCTATAAGCTTTATCTGTTCTTTATCAATATGATATATGATCTTTCTCGCCGAATAGTCAAGAGAATCAAGGGAAACTGCCGTTGTATCTGAGTCCTCTTGCGTAAAAGCATATCCGGGAATGATGCACAGCATAAGCACGAGGAACAGATAAAATTTTTTCATATATTTCTTTCCCGATATTATGCGATTGGTGTCAAGTATTCTCAACTTGGATGTATATGGATAGCCTTATGTTCATAACAGTTGACAAGATGATATCAATATAAAAAGTTACCAAAAATTATTGGATGTAATGGATTTTTTCAGAAAATTCAAATGGAGAATTTAATGTATGGTTTGCGTTTGAGTAACAAGGCAAAAAGCTATTTGGAAGAGCTCCCGATGATACAAGCAATCGACCGTTTGACGACAGACGATCTCTCAATTATCAGAGCAATTGTATACGAATTAAATCTGAAAAGACATGTTTCCCAACATCCTGAAAAAACTACAAAAGCAAGCGAATTATTTGGAATGATAGTGCTAGGCGATATTTACCAAAATATTTTTGATCGATATCTGAAAAAAGATCAGGAAAATTTAACAGAATTTCTTAAATACTATTTCTTTGATCAAAACCAAATTTTGAAGAATTATAAAGAACTGTATGAAATTGATGATCTCGATGAACCTATAACTGATGAAGAAATTTTTACTAAAACAAGAAAATATTTTGGAACCGACAACGAAATAATATTCGATATTATTCTGAAGCCCATTAAATATGCGCCGAACTCACTTAGAAAACAACTTGATTATATTAATGAAAATTGGGGTCAATATCTGGGTGATAAAAAAGTAGTATTATTGAAGGCATTAGATATTCTCAAAGAAGAAGAAAAATGGGGCTTAGCAGGTCCGGGTGAAAGTAAGCTTTATTCCTTCACTTCTGAGTGGGAGGAACCCGAAAGATTTTCACCTGATCGAGATTGGATGCCTTCGCTTGTCCTTCTGGCAAAGAATATTTTTGTGTGGCTCGATCAGTTAAGTGAAAAATATAAACTTGAAATAACACAACTCGACCACATTCCCGATGAAGAGCTGCATCTTCTTGCACAGAGCGGTTTTACCGGATTGTGGCTCATCGGTATATGGGAACGCAGTCGAGCATCTCAACGTATAAAGCATCTCATGGGAAATACTGACGCGCTGGCTTCCGCTTATTCTTTGAAACGCTATCAGATCGCCAATGCGCTTGGAGGTGAAGAGTCCCTTCGTACATTATCTGAAAGAGCATGGAAATATGGCATTCGACTCGGTTGTGATATGGTGCCGAATCACATGGCAATTGATTCGGATTGGATATACGAGCATCCCGACTGGTTTATTCAGAGTTCATATTCCCCCTTTCCCTCCTACAGCTTTACCGGGGAAAATTTATCGGATCATCCGAACGTTGAGATATATCTCGAGGATCACTATTATGATCACAGAGATGCGGCAGTGGTTTTTAAATATATCAATCATCGGGATGGAAAAACACGCTATATCTATCATGGAAATGACGGAACAAGTTTCCCGTGGAATGACACAGCACAGCTCAATTACATGATGCCCGAAGTTCGAGAAGCAGTAATTCAGCAAATATTACATATCGCACAGCAGTTTCCAGTAATCAGATTTGATGCAGCGATGACACTTTCAAAGAAGCATTTTCAACGGCTGTGGTTCCCTGAACCGGGAACAGGCGGCGATATCCCAAGCAGGGCAGAACACAGTATGTCGAAGCAGGAGTTTAATGTATTTATGCCAGTTGAATTTTGGAGAGAAGTTGTTGAAAGAGTTGCTCAAGAAGTTCCTGATACGTTGCTTCTGGCTGAAGCTTTCTGGATGATGGAGGGATATTTTGTGCGCTCGTTGGGTATGCACCGGGTCTATAACAGTGCTTTTATGAATATGCTGAAAAGAGAAGAGAACAGCAAGTACAGGCAGTCCATAAAAAATGTGCTCGAATTCGATCCGCAAATTCTAAAACGCTTCGTGAATTTCATGAGCAATCCGGATGAAGAAACTGCTGTTGCACAATTCGGCTCGGACGATAAATATTTCGGAGTGTGTATTATGATGAGCACCATGCCGGGATTACCTATGTTTGCTCACGGGCAAGTGCAGGGATTTCACGAGCGGTACGGTATGGAATTCCATAAACCGAAATGGAAAGAACAAGAGCGCATTGATTTTATCGAACGGCATAAAAGAGAGGTATTTCCATTGCTGCGAAGCCGATATTTATTTTCTGATGTTGAGCATTTTCATCTTTTTGATTTTACCTGTCAGGATGGAAATACAGATGAAAATGTATTTGCTTATTCAAATGAGTATGATCAAAAAAAGTCATTCATAGTTTTTCATAATAAATATGAGGATACAAAGGGTTGGATTCGTTGGACGTACTATGCAGAGCAAGATGAAAGTGGAAATCCGGTTTGGAAAAGACGAAATATTGCTGACATTCTTTGTGTCCCAAACAAAGATAATGCCTTTGTGATTTTCAGGGATGTGATCAAGGATCGTGAATATATCCGAAATGCAAAAGAACTGCACGAGTATGGGCTTTTTCTCGAACTGGGAGCTTTTAAATATACAGTCTTTATGGATTTCCGATTAGTTCATGATGACAATAATGAATCGTATAAAGAATTGTCTTCCTATGTTCAAGGCGGGGGAGTAAAAAATCTGGAAAAGGAAAGGAAACGGAATATGCATAGAGCAATGTACGAGAGCTTTGATTCATTGGTTTCAGAAGAAACCTTTCTCAAAATATTTTCAGTTTCAGATGACACTTCAAGCTTGGATAAAATATTGGATAAACTATCCATCTTTTTGTATTCAATCAGCCCGAAGGACGTTAAACCTAAAAAGATTAATGACCTGATAGAAATGTACAGACAGGATGCCCTAAAAACCATCTCCCTTTTTGATGAAAAATTCACCATCAGCCATGACCAGTTCTATGTCCTCTATATATGGCTCGTCCTGAGACGAACCGGCAGGAGCTTCATTGAAGAATACGATTTGGATGATCAACTTGTTGAAAAGATCAATGTCTATACTCAGTCTGATTACGGGAGTTTCTATACAAGATTGATCAAGTTTCTTATCTCGGAGCAGGAGCTTTGGAAACATTTTGAAACTGATACCAGCTATTCATTCCTTGAAAAACTTTTCGAAATGGAAGAAGTGCGAGAGCTGTTAGAATTTAACTGGTTTGATGAAACTCTCTGGTTCAAAAAAGAAGCATTTGATGAATTTTTCATTCTTCTTGAAATTACTCAGACAATTAGTCTGATGACAACGAATCAGAAGATAGATTCAGAGAGTATCCTCGATAAAATCCAGGATTTTTTTCATAAGATAAGAAAAGCATATGCTTTTTCAGATTTTAAAGTTGATCAATTTTTGGAAGGATTGAAGTAAGCACAGTGAAAAAGTACACGATCTTTTTTTTGATGATCGGGCTTATTGCAAGCTGTGCTCCTAAACGAACAACCTTTATTATTACAGATAGTGAAGCACTGGAAGCATTATTTTCAGAGCCACAACAAAATATTCGAGTAATTTTGGAGCCCGGTGAATATCACCTCACACCAGAATATTTTATAGACCAAACCTGTGGCAATTGCCAGGAGCCCAATGAAGCAGTTACTGCAACAAAAGGAATGACGATTTCTGGGAAAAATGTTTCGATAATTGGACCAAGCGATAGATCGGCAGTTATTCATACACATGCCGGATATGGTATATTTATCAAGGATCTGCAAAATGGAGTGCTGGAAAACCTTACAATTACCGGTACAATCCGCGACACAGCACAGATGGCAACCGATGCAGCGATAGTCGTCTCAAATAGTGATATTGTTATTAGAAATAACACAATCCGAGATAATCTTGGAGATTCACTATTGATCTCGAAACATATTTCCGGCGTAATGGGAATTTGCGGACGGGAAAATTCTCACATGCAGATTATCGGAAACGAAATTCTGAGAAATTCATGGGACGGGATCGCACTATACAGAGATGCATATGCCGAGATTATTGGCAACAGAATAGATGGGATTGATAAATCGGTGGGACGGTTGCCGGAAGGTGGTAGAGGTGTTGCCATAGGTGTGACCTGGAATGCTAAAGCACAAATCAAATATAATTACATTACTCGATATTGGAAGGGGATAGGTATTTTTGTTGATGCAGATTGCGAAGTCGAAAATAATATTATTGAAGATATGGTCACATGGGGGATTGCATTCTGGGATGCGGGTAAAGGCGTTCCCAGAGCTGTCATAAGGAATAATGTGATTTTTGATGTAGGAGCTTGTGGTATTTCAATCACCAAGTCAAGTGAAGAGACTGAGTCCGGCAGCTTGGTCGGGAATATTGTAGTAAAATCCGGGCAGAATGAAAAATATGATTCGCCAGATTACTATTGTTATCAGACCTCTCTAGCAATGCACGACGTGCCGCAAAATTTTGAGATCAAAGACAACCTCTTTTATAATAACAGACGCGCAACGGATGATCTGCCTGATTATGACATTCCTCAAGAGCAATTTTATAAAAAGTTAGTGAAGAAAAAATCATTGCTCTTCTCCAATCCTTTTTTCATTCAATCGGAATTTTATAAAGTCTTTTTTGTAAATTTATGAGTTCAAGACATCACAGAAGAAAAGCTTTTTTTGATAAAGATCCGTTAAATAGGATCAATAAAATTTATTCACGAAAACACCAAGCGGTTAGCGATGACTTCCTGCAATATATTATAGAGTTATATGAAATACGTTTACGTCTATTTGATTTTTTTAATAGAGTTGTATTATTTAATATTTTTCAAGGATATATAATTATATGAAAAATTTTATTGCAACTAGCAACGTAAATGGATATGAAGTAGATAATCGTCCTATTACAAATATTTCTTGTGAACACCAACTACCATTTATAAAAATCGTAGATCAAATCCTTTCAATCACCAAAGACGAAGAGTATCTGCAAAACCCACAAAAACAAACCAAAATAAAACAATTGGAAAAAGAGATTGATAAAATTATGTATGAACTTTACGGGTTGACGGAAAAGAAAATAAAAATTATTGAGAGTGATTAATATGACTAATACTGACGGTTTAAAATTTAAAAAGTTTGATCTCCATATCCATACTCCAGCTGTACCAGAAGATTATAAAGATAAAAATGTCACAGCTGAAGATATTGTCAATCAATCAATAAGTAAAGGGTTAGCTGGCATTGCCATCACCGATCACCAAACCGGCAGTTGGATTGATGACGTTAAAAAAGCAGCTAAGGGTAAAGATTTGGTTGTCTTTCCTGGAATGGAGCTAAAAGTACATGGTGGCAAGGGTGGGATTCATTTAGTTGTACTTTTTGACGTTGATAAAAATGGTGCTCATGTTTTGGCTTTTTTAAATACGCTTAAAGTATATAACCACGATGGCAAACCGGATGTGATTGCCAATAAAACCGTAATTGATGTAGCAAAAGAATTGCAGGAATTTGATTCGACTGCAATCTTAATTTTAGCTCACCGCGATTCTACTTTTGGGGTTGACTCGGATATGGTAGGCAAACAGAGGAGTAATATCTTTGAACCCAAATATGTTTGCCTGCTTGGAGCTGAGGCAAGCAAGAAAAATTTTTTAGACACAGACAAAAAGCAAAAACATACCCGAATTATAGATTTATTTGACGGAGGTTTTCAGGATTTTCACAAAAAGAAACTCGGTGTCTATCAAGCATCTGATGCGCATTGTTTAGAAGAGATTAGTTCAAAATATACTTATTTTAAGGTTGATGATCCAATAACAATTGAGGATATAAGACAATCCTTGATAGATAGAGACACCAGAATACGTCAATTTTATGAGTATAAAGAGATTACTTATCCCCACATTGTTAGTCTGAAAATCACAAGTGGTTTTTTAGCTGATCAAAAATTTTCTTTTCATGAAGGTTTAAATAGTATCTTGGGTGCTAAGGGCTCAGGTAAATCTTTAGTTATTGAATTTATGCGTTTTTGTTTAAATCAACAGCCAAATAATCAGGAAATATTGTATGATCATAAAGATAAGCTGGTAAAATGTCTAAAGATTCACGGCGAGATTGAGATTGTTTTTATGGATGACTCTGGCAAGAAGTATCTTATTAAAAGAGTTTTAAATCCAGCCGACTCAAATCCGATTACTATTATTGACCCATCTGACAATTCTGAGAAATATTTCCAAGTTGAGCAAATATTACCAGTATTGTTTTTAAGTCAGAACGAAATTATCAAAATTGCTGAAGACAATTCCGGTTCAAGCCAAAGGAGATTCATTGACCACTTTTTTGATTTCTATAAATATCAACAGGAAGTTGAAAAACTGAACAAGGATTTGGAAGATGTTGACCAAAGGATGGCTGATGTTTTGGTTGCTCGTTTAATGGTGCTTGATCTAAAAAAGAAAATATCCACTCATAAGGAAGAAATTGAAAAGCTTGGTAGACAAATTCAAAATAGTGTTTTTATTGAATATTCAAAAAAAGAAAAAATTGGCCAAGCCTTACAAAGCCAGCTAGATTTTGTTGATACATTAAGGAAGATGCTTTTAATAACTCAATCAGAATACATAGACATGACTTTACCAGCAATTGAAGATCCAGAGACTAGCCAGTGCCCAGCTGTAAAACGCTCATTAGATGTTGTTGCTACAATTTTAAATGAAGCCAAAAAGAGTTTTAATAATACTATCAAATTTTTGGATGAGCAAAAGATAACTATCGAGCAAGAAATTATCGACTGGCGATCGTCTTTCAAGTCAATTAAATCCAAGTATGATTCAATCGTTAAAGTATCTGGAGGCACACAAGTGGCTTTGGACCAAAAACGCAAGCTATTAAACATAGACCTTGCTAAACTTGAAGGAGAGCTTACTAAACATCAGGGAAAAGCACAGCAAGCTAAAGCTGTTAGCAAACAGAGAGTAGAAATTATTAACAAGTTAGATAATGCTCATAAAGAATTCTTTAAAGCCAGAAAAAAACGCTGTGATTATTTTACTAAAAACTCAAACGGTGCGTTGCACGTATCAATTAAGGAGCGAGAAGATAAAACCGCTTTTAAAGATAATTTGTTGAGATTTAAAAGGGGTTCTTGGTTAAAGGATGAAGAGATTGATATTATTTCCCAAAAAATTAGTCCACACGATTTTATTAACAATTTACTTCATTATACATGGACAAATCGGACTGAACAGAAGTTTATAACATATATTTCTGTTAAAACTGGGATTAAATTAGAAAATATTGAAAAGCTCGCTCAGCACCTTTTAGATGAATATGATATAAAAGAAATTCTTGCGCTTCTTTATACATCAGTTCCCGAAGACGTGCCAACCATAAAATATAAGGTGGGGACTGAATTTAAGGCATTAGCTGAATTATCTGTTGGTCAGAAAGCCGTTGCATTACTAATTATTGCCTTAAGTGATGGCTCTTTTCCAATAGTTATTGATCAGCCAGAAGACTCACTTGATCTTCGATCCATCTGGGATGATGTTTGTTGCAAATTAAGAGACACAAAAGATCAAAGACAGTTTATATTTACTACACACAATTCCTCAGTTGCAGTTGCCTCTGACAGCGATAAATTCACAATTCTACAGGCAGATGCCAATCATGGATCAGTATTATATTCGGGTTCGATTAATCGCAAAGAAATAAAGAAAGAAGTTATTGATTATTTAGAAGGCGGTCCTGATACTTACAAGCAAAAAAAACAAAAATATAATATTCAAGATTAGATATTTTATCAAACCTTTTTTATACCTTTATGAGTTCAAGACATCACAGAAGAAAAGCTTTTTTTGAGCAACATGCGGACGCATGGGACACAATCTGCAATCATGATGACAAAAAACTGGGAGAAATTTTTAAGGTTGTGCCGTTAAAAAGAGGAGATCGTGTGCTTGATGTGGGTACTGGGACTGGAATTGCGGTTCCGCACATCCTCAAGAAGATTGGAACT
>Ga0207996_1001960_pt1 | contig 13227 bp, 9 predicted proteins | sample AntAceMetag02UKG_FD_184773 | JGI IMG/M metagenome (GOLD analysis project Ga0207996, IMG submission 184773) | Saline lake microbial communities from Ace Lake, Antarctica - Antarctic Ace Lake Metagenome 02UKG (SPAdes) (version 2) | ecosystem: Environmental > Aquatic > Non-marine Saline and Alkaline... | reverse complement strand
TTTGAGTTTCTGGGTCAAAAAGCAAACAGGCTGCTCAGTTTTGATGCAGATGGTCTGATAGACATGGCTAAGTGATTGCCTGTCTGTCCATTAAAACTTGAAATAAGCAAAATTGGGACAGGCTCTATCTATGATAACCAAATCATATAACTCTGCTGCCTGCTTGAATTGGCTAATTGCTTCTTCAGGGCTTGTTTGAATGTCGACAGTATAACCCCGTCGTTCAAGTATTTGCTTGCTGATTTTACACAGATGCACTTCATCATCTACAAATAAAATTCTTTCGTTCCCGGTCGGCAAAGTAGTATTTTTTGTATTATCAACTATTTTTTCTTTTATACTAATGAGGGGCAGAAAAACTTGAAACGTGGTGCCTTTCCCAACATTGCTATAAACAGTAATGTCTCCTCCATCGTCTTTAATAATTCCATGCACAACGGCCAAACCAAGCCCAGTTCCCTCTCCAAGTGTCTTGGTTGTAAAATACGGTTCAAATATCCGTTCTAAATTATTTTTTTCAATCCCATATCCTGTATCACTGACTGTCAATCTCAAATATGAACCGGAATTTAAAGAAAGATGTTTATCCAGCCTTTCATTTTCAATCCGGACTTCCCCCTCCAATATAACTTCAAGAGTACCACCTTTCTCACGCATGGCATGGCCGGCTCTATGGCTTTTGTAAGACGAATACGTTCCTGTTCCTGTATCTCAAGCTGTACGACGTTTTCTGACAGCTCGGCTGTTTTCTCTTTAACCATTGATTCAAGTTTGTCACGATACTCTTTCAGCTTGTTTTCCGCCCGTTTAAGCCGTGTCAGTTCTTCCCGTCTTTTAATGTTTAAATCACGAATATAGCCGAGTACACATCCAAAAAATATTATCGCAATATTGCCACTAATCCCTGCAGCGCTTAGAACCGTTAGTCCGGTGTCTATCTGAAGCATAAAACACATATGCTCTGCTGTTAAAACGGATTAGGATTGTAGCTGTTCACTATTTTAGTATGTAATATATGACGATGTTTACGGGAAGTAAATATCATAAGATCAGAATCTGCTGCGAATATTCAAGGCCTGGAACAAAAGCCGTTTTGCATTGACACTGTTATCTTTTTCGTCCTATACTTTTAAAATATAATTGTTGATCGGGACTGTGCCGTCAGTACAAGCTATTTAGTTTGGAGTCTCTGCAGCAGGTAAAGTAAAATTAATAAGATCATTACCCTGATTTCCCCGCAGCTTGCTGCGTTAGGATTAATGTCATCAACTTTGAAGATCATCAAAGATTAAAAAAGGAGATGTTATGTCCCTGGACAGCAAACCGTATACCTTTGACAGGATATTCCGTATTTTTGTTTCAGTTCTTATCTTTGCTGTTATTCTCTGGCTTATGAGATATCTTTCCGATGTGCTCATTCCTTTTGCCATGGCTTTTCTGCTGGCGTATCTTCTTAATCCGCTTGTAAATGTGATACAGAACAAAATAAAACACAGGATCGTTTCTGTGCTTACCGCGCTGGGCCTGGTGTCCGGCCTTCTTTTCCTTGCCGGCTTTGTAACTGTGCCGGTTATTAAAAAAGAAGTCTTTCATATGTCAAAACTGATCGTCCGGGTTGCGGAAGACAAGGAATTGTCAAAACGGGCTCTAAACTATGTTCCCGCCGGTCTTTGGGAAAGCGTGAGATCCATGGCCAAAGGTGAAGAGATGGGTCGTGTCCGTGAGATATTGGGCCGGGAAGATGTATGGATGCTTCTTCAGGCTGCAGGCAAAAAGATTTTGCCGGGACTCTGGAAAATGTTTCAGGGAGCAGCAAGCCTTATTTTTGCATTTATGGGGATTTTTGTTGTCTTTCTTTATCTTGTTTTTTTATTAATTGATTATCAGAATGCCAGGGAAGGGTGGAAGTCTCTGGTGCCTTCAAAGTGGCATTCCGGTGTTGAAAAGTTTGTTTTTGATTTTGATACTGGAATGAGCAGACATTTTCGGGCCCAGGCCCTGGTGGCGGCTTCGGTGGGGATTCTTTTTTCTTTGGGTTTTATGATAACGGGGTTGCCCATGGCCCTTTTTATGGGGTTTTTAGTGGGTGTATTAAATATGGTGCCCTATCTTCAGATCGTTGCAATAATACCCGCGTGTCTGTTGGCAGTTGTTCAGGCTGTTGAGACAGGAAGCGGGCTGTTCACTACTGTTGGACTGACGCTGCTGGTGTTTGCTGTGGTGCAGACCATTCAGGATTCATTCTTAACGCCAAGAATAATGGGAAAGGTTACAGGCCTTTCTCCCGCGATAATTCTTCTGTCGGTATCTGTATGGGGAAAGCTTATGGGTGTGTTTGGTCTTATTATTGCCCTTCCCATGACATGTCTGCTTCTGGCATATTATAAGCGGCTTATAGAACCTGAAGAGAAAGAATCAGGCTTGTAAGAAAAAAACTTTTCGGGGCAGGCCATTTTTTTGTGCCAAAAACAGTTCGCAAAATTATTAGATCCGTCGAAGTTTCACAAGGTAAAATCCCGGGGTTTAAGATTTGTCTTGTGAAACAGGACATATTGTGATTTTATGTTTTTTAAATCACAGCTTCTTGTTTCTAAAGTGCTGATTTTACTTAGTTATAAAAAAATAAGGTAAACTGTAGGTTTGGTATTAATCTTGTCTGTTTTTTAGTTTATCTGTTCTTGGATATACGGATATTATTTCCTTAATATGAAAGGACTTTAAGATAGAGAGTAAATATGTAAAACCCTTTATTGATGCAACTGTAAAGGTTTTGGAAACCATGACTGAAGACGAATAAAAGATAGACAGCAAGGCTCTGGATCATTATAAATCGGTCTGGAGCTGTTTTTTTAACGGGTTTAAAATAGGGGGGGTGGGTGTCTGAAGTATCTGAAACTATTCCGGGTGCAAGAATCGATACGCTTTCTGGCGATTATATAATATATCAGCCTGAAGAAGGGCAGCGGTATTCCACAGATGATATGCTTGCTGCATGGCTTGCGGTAAAGAGTGCAAAGACGTCTGTGGCTCCGGTTAACACTTTTCTTGACCTTGGGTCGGGTCTTTGTTCTGTTCCCATGATATTTTTGTGGGCCTTTTGCGAAGCAAGGGGGGTGGGTATTGAAATAAGCAGGGATCGGTTGCTGCTGGGCCAGGCGTCTCTTGAGGCGAACGGTCTTTTGCCCCGTTTTAAATTGATCCGGGGGGATATCAGAGAAAAGTTTCTTGAAGAAAAGTTTCCTGCGGTGACATCCTCTCCGCCTTACTACAAAAAGGATGAGGGGCCGGTCAGCCCCAACAGTGACAAGGCAGGCGTAAGGTTTGAAATGAACGGGACTATTTTTGATTATTTCAAGTCAGCGTCATATCATCTTGAAAGCGGAGGTTTTTTTACCACTGTTTATCCCTACCAGTATGCCGAAAGAGTTTTTGATGCAGCAGAAAAATATGGTTTTAACTGTGACTTACGAGTTAATGTGATTCCAAGACAGACAAAGCCGCCTCTTATTTCGCTTTTCAGATTTTTAAAGGGAGCAAACGGTCAAAATATAACAGAATCATTTGCAGTCAGGAATGAAGATCAGGGCTTTTCTGAAAAATATAAAGAGATCAGGCGGGAGCTGGGGTTTAAAGAACCCGCCTGAAAAAAAGAAACATCTTCAGGCTGGTAAATCCATAACATGCTAAAACAAAAAGTTGGTTATTATGGAGATGGGAACATATTACAGCAAACTTAACGAAACCGCCCTGGAGGGATTTAAGCAGCTAAATAAAACACGGCAGATAGATGAAAAAAGTTTTGAAATTCCGAGTGGAAGGCTTGATGTATGTGTAGTAAAGGGTAATGTCATGGAAAAAGCAGCGACCGCCCGAATCCGTCTCAACACCAAAAATCCTGTAACAGGAGAAGATACCCGGTTTGATATCTTTCAGATCAAAACATATCCCGCAAATCCGAAGATCCCAATTCTTCTGTTCAATCTGGAGAACAGGGTTGCACAGGAGGATAGGTTTTATGGCTTCCTGGATGTGGCGCCTGTTGCCGCCGATAGGGATGATTTGGCTTTTTTTCACAGCGAAATCAGAAACGTTGCCTCAAAATACGGTGGAAACTATGAAGCTTTAAGAAAAAGGGTTGAGGGTATCTATAAAATGGATCACTGGGATGATGCACTCAATGCAGGGATTGGAATGAGGCTTGAAATAAGTGGAGAACAGGCTGCTTTTGTTCAGGAAGTAGTGTTAACAGGGTTGAACGTTTATCTGAAAATTGCCGCTGAGAGAGTAGAAGCGCTATATTCAAAAGAAGATGCAAATCTGATGTATGCTGTCCGTGCTCAAATTAAGGAATTTTATATGCTCAAGGACATGTCATTCAAAGTCATTCAGGAGCTGGGAATCACAGCGGATGTGATGGGTATGGTTCACTTTGCCCCTTAAATCTAAGCAACAGGAAGGTTAACTTTTTTGATCACATAAAGTTTATCTTTTGTCCGCACCGGTCTGTCTGTTTTAACGGCAAGGATGGAGCCCTTTTTTGCATGGCTGATCTTTTTATGTTCGATTTCCAGTGACCCGGCTATTTGTGAAAAGCTTCCGGTGGTTTTGCCCTGGAACATTATTTCATCGCCTTCCCTAAACTCATTGCTTTCGATCCTTACTTCCGCAACCCCGGCTTTCCGGTAATATTTTATCACAAAACCGGAATACTCTTTTCTTGTGGTTGCCAGATTACCGTGTCGTTCGGTCCATTTATTTATGGGTTTCCCCAGGAAAAAGCCGGATGAAAAGCCCCGGTTATATACTTTGTTTAATTCTTTTAAAAGATCCTGTTTCAGGTTTTCAAGATCCTTTTTAAAGCCTTTTTTCCCCTTGTTCTCAAAATAGAAATCAACGGCCGTTCTGTATGCAGCCGTTACGGAAGCGACATATTCAGGGCTTCTGTTCCTTCCTTCTATTTTAAAGCTTGAGATTCCTGCTTCTATCAGTTTTTCGATAAAAGGGATGGTACACAGGTCTTTCGGGCTTAATATATAATTGGAGCCAACAGTAAAACTGTGCTTTTCTTCCATGTCAGTCACAAGATATTCGCGCCTGCAGGGCTGAATGCATTCTCCGGTGTTGGCAGATTTACCAAACTGGAACTGGGACAGAAAACATCTTCCGCTGACAGATACGCACATGGCGCCGTGGATAAAGACTTCTATTTCGATTTCGTCCGCTTTACGGCCAAGAACCGTTCGAAGGTTTTTTCTTATTTGATTGATGTCTTTTAAAGAGCATTCTCTTGCCAGCACAAATCTTTTAATGCCGAAGTTATTATAAAAATATAGAATGCCGCTTGAGTTTGATACGGACATCTGGGTGGATAAATATACGGGAACATGCTTCTTTAAGGATTCTGTTATGACGGCAAAGTCCCAGCAGATGATTGCATCAACGCCGGTCTCTTTTGCTTTATCAATTATCTTTATGGTCTTTGGGATATCCTTTTCATAGATTACCGTGTTTAGTGCAAGGTATGCTTTTGTGCTGTTCTTATGACACAGGCTGGTAATTCTATTCATTTCAGATGCTGAAAAATTGTCTGCGCCGGCGCGCATGTTTATGCCTTTTATGCCGAAGTACACTGCATCGCAGCCAGCATCAAGGGCAGCCCGCAGGCTGATCCAGTTCCCTGCCGGGGACATTATTTCGGGTTTTTTGTCTTTGGTGATTTTTGTCATTTATAGATCCGCGTTTTTTGTCAGGTCTGCACTTTCACAAACCCCGGGTGAAAAAGCAGTTTTCACCGCCTGCTTCGCTCCCCGCGACAAGCTCGGGACAGGCGAGACACAGAGCACGCAGAGAAAAGCAGGGAGGTAAAAGCTAATACATTATTGTGTTTTATCATACCAAAACTTTAAACTCTTCACCATGTTTAAAAAGTGATCAAGCCGTCAAGGAATTTTTGACAGGAAGCATGTATCGTGAAAGTTTAAAGGATCTGTCGGAGTCTGTGTTGTTTTTATGTTTATCTTGTTGTAAAATATAAATACAGTTAATAATAAATTTATGTTAAAATAGTTTAAAATATAAAATCTTCCTTCTATCAATAGGTAAAACTATCCTGATTTAAGAAATATTTCCTCTCAACGCGTATTTTTGCGGTTTTGTGTTTTTCCTTTATTCCGTTTTAACGGGATACCGAATCCACGGACTTGTTGCCGAAAATGTTCAATTAAAAATGTTATCCCTGTTGAGACTTTAATGTCTGGAGGTTGACAAAAGGCAGGATATGTTTAATGGGTTTAACAGAAGAGAGTTGAAATGAAAATATGGGTTGATGCAGATGCCTGTCCTGTGGTGATCAAAGATATCCTGTTCAGAGCGGCAGAACGTACCGGGCTGCAGCTCACGCTTGTCGCTAATCAGCCTGTTCGTATCCCCCGGTTGCATTGTATTAAATTTATTCAAGCAGCATCCGGTTTTGATGCTGCTGATAATGAAATAGTTAAAAGGGTTATCCCGGGTGATCTTGTCATCACCAGTGATATTCCCCTGGCTGCAAAGGTAATTGAAAAAGGGGGGCATGCCCTCAATCCCCGCGGAGAGTTGTATTCAGAGGATAATATTAAGGCCCGTTTAAGTGTCAGAGATTTTATGGATACGCTGCGGGCCAGCGGAATAGATACCGGCGGTCCGCCGGCGCTAAACCAGGGAGACCGGAAAGCTTTTGCAAATAATCTGGATAAATTATTAACCCAATATGCCGGGAATAGATAACAGATCAACTCCGGCTGAACACTCTTATCTGCAACGTATTTCCAGTGTTTGAAATAAGCGCTGGTTATTTCAGTCCCTGCTCCTCTGGCAGTAATGCCTGATTCGCAAAAACACAGAATTGGTGGTAAACTTATTAAATACGGATTAAGGGTTTTGTTGGGCTGCTGTGTGGATCCGGTTTTAGTACCTTGGGTATTCGGACGCGGCGTGAAGAATGAAGCGGGGTTATCCCTGAACGATGTTTAGAGTGTCTATTTTACAGAGAATAGGCTATGTTTGTAAGGTTCAATTGAACAAATGAATAATAATTAGAAAGAGAAAACGATGGAAAATAAAAAGACATTTAATGACCTTGGACTTTCAGATAAAGTTCTGGACGCAATTAATAAGAAGGGGTTTGAAGAACCCACCGCAATCCAGGCCATGACGATACCTGTAATGCTGAGAGATGATACCAATATCATTGCCCAGGCCCAAACCGGTACAGGCAAAACGGCTGCATTTGGACTGCCTCTGATAGAAATGATTCAGACGGATTCCAAGACCGTTCAGGCGCTGATTTTGGCGCCTACCCGGGAGCTGGCTGTTCAGGTAGCCGAAGAAATTAATTCGCTTAAAGGAAAGAAGAATCTGAAGATAGTACCCATCTATGGCGGCCAATCTATTGATGAGCAGTTGCGCCGGCTGAAAAGAGGGGTGCATATTGTTGTCGGGACGCCGGGCAGGGTAATCGATCATCTTAACCGGAAAACACTAAAGATCGGAGACATCGAACACCTGATACTGGATGAGGCCGACGAAATGCTGAATATGGGCTTCATTGAAGATATGGAAGAAATAATGAAGCATACCAATCCTGATAAAAGGACGCTGTTGTTTTCCGCAACCATGCCAAAAAGGATAACGGATCTTGCCCGTAAATATATGGACGGGTATGAGCTTCTTAAAGTGAAGGAGCAGCTGACAACCAGTTTGACAGAGCAAATATATTTTGAGGTAAAAGCTTCTGATAAATTTGAGGCGCTATGCAGGATAATCGATATAAAAGATGATTTTTACGGTCTGGTTTTCTGCAGAACAAAAATGGATGTCGATGCTGTTGCAAGTCATTTAGTGGATAGAGGGTATGACGCGGAAGCGATTCATGGAGATATTTCACAGGCACAAAGAGAAAGAACGCTGAATAAATTCAGGAAACAACGGGTTAATATTTTGATAGCAACAGATGTTGCCGCACGCGGAATTGATGTTAATGATCTTACCCACGTGATCAACTATTCACTGCCTCAGGACCCGGAATCTTATGTCCATCGAATAGGACGTACCGGAAGAGCCGGGAAAGAGGGCACGGCCATTACCTTTATTACCCCCAGTGAGTATAAGCAGCTGATGTTCATCCAGCGGTTTGCAAAGTCTGATATAAAGAAATCAAAAGTACCCCGGGTGAAAGATATTATTAATGCGAAAAAGAAAAAGATATACGATGACTTGAATGCTATTCTTGAAGATGAAATCAACACGGATTACTATAACTGGGCTAAGCAATTACTTGGAGACGGTGACCCGACAGAAATATTAGCGGCGACCCTTAACTATTGTTTCGAAGAAGAACTCAATCCTGATGCCTATGGTGAAATAAAAGAGGTGGGTTCAAGAGGAAGACAGCTTGATCAGCAGGGTAAAACCAGACTTTTTGTCGCACTGGGTAAAAAAGACAAGCTTAATCCCAAAAAACTGGTTGATCTTATTATAAGCAAAGTCAAGATTAAGAATCGGGAAATCAGTGATATACAGGTAATGGACAATTTTTCTTTTATAACCGTTCCCTTTGATAAAGCAGAGAAAATTGTTGTCAGCTTTAAAGAAAAAGGCCGGAAACCGCTGATCTCTCACGCCAATAAAAAGGGTTAAGACGGAACAGCTTCAAGTCAGGGATGCATCTGATGCTGGTGCGCAGTCCTGCATCCGTGTTTAGACCCGGAAAAACTCTTTTAAATTGACACTAAAAACACATTATTATATATTATTACATGTTTTTTTAAATATAAACATATGAATAAATCATAAAGATAAAAATGAGCAGCCTTCCTCCCATAGGAATAGATCCAAAAACATTTCTTCGCCAGCACTGCAGCCTTCCTGCTTTGCCAAGGACACTCACTTTGGATCGCTTTTGTGTGATCACTGATGGCTTCCTGAAAAGGTCCGGGATGCCTGTGAATTCCATAGACGGAGTGATCTGGATAGAATTGAAGCAGGAGATCCCTCCGGTGCTTTCAAGCGGATGATATGTACGGGGAATTTTGTTGCTACGCTTTCAACTGAAGAGTTTAATGAAGAGACAAAACATGATCTGGCACAGGCCTAAATGATGGCACTTGGCTGTTCAGACTTAGAGCTTCTTTCGCTAAGGGGAGATATCTACGAGTTAAGACTTGACGTGGAAAAGTTTATGTGTAATCTGACGTGATAAATGTTTTATTTATCTTTAAAATTTATTTTTTCAGATGTTCCCTGTTTTATATTGGTATAACATTCATGCCATCGTAAAAGCCCATTTCTCCGTTTGTGTCGGAACGGGTTCTGTTATATGAATAATAAGATTTAAACTGGAAATTTCAAGAGGTTAAAATGTATCTTGCTGATAATCCCGAATCAGTTGAAAAATATTCTTCTGCAGTTACGCTTTCCGATATGGAGGTCTTTATTTTTCCAGAGCTTATGTTCTCTCTTGTGCTTGCAAATATAATGTCCCCTGTTGTGTGGCAGTGGAAAAATGATCCCTGGTTCAAAAATCTGGAAAAAATGAATCCGTACAGGAGACTTCATCGCACCAAGCAGTTTATTATGGATCGTTTTTCATTCAACCTGGACCTTGATACCTGGGGACTTACAGATAAGAAAAAGGAACTGAAGCGTTTTTCCTCTTTTATTGATGAAAGTGTTCTTTCGCGAAGCAATGCTCTTTTTGGATACGAAGGTGATAAATACTATTTTGACATGGATATAAGAAAACATTTTGGCCTGGATAAATATGACTCGGACATCATTCCCTACTGGAAGACAGAAACCGTGGAAGCAATGGAGGCTTTCAAATATAAGGAAGGGTATCCCGCCGGCGCCGGTGAGTGTGTATCTCTGGCAGCGCTTTATTCGAGCCTTCTTTTCGTGATTGCTGAAATCCCTTTTAGCAGCATATATATGCTTGCAACGCCTCTTCATTCACAGAACTTTATTGACGTAAAAGACGGGATTGTCACCAATAACAGACGTATTGTTACTAAAAATATGTGGTTTAATGGTACGGAGATGTCTGATAAGGCCCGGCGCGCTATTCAGAATGAGAAGGTAACCATTGTGGTCAATCATACGGGTTATGTTCATACCATGTATGAAGAGGCCACCATGTCTCCGGATTCCTACCGTCACTTTTCACAAAAACTCAGGCAGTATCTGACGACAGATATAAATTTTGAGATCCTGGCAAATTTTTTAAGGCAAAACAGCAAAATACAAAAATGTTTTCAGATTGCACACCGGTGCTGCGGAAAACCGAGATTTATTGAGGCTGAAAAAGTATTTCATTACGAGCATAGCAGTAAACTTCGTATCGGAGACGATACACAGCAAAAATTGCTCCATGAGATCGATGAGGATGAGTTTTACCCTTCCCCGATTCAGGGGAGAATTGTTTTGGATGAGATAGAATCGTTTTTTAAAAAAGGCGGGGTGTCTCTGGATTCGACCGGCGATATTGAGAATCTGAAATCACATTTAAAAAGCTGTTGTTATAATGTTGAAAATGTCATCGAAGATTTAAAAGAATTCTGCAGGATCACACCGGACCTGCCTGATGCCGGTAAAAAATGGGTGGACCGGGAGCCCCTGATCCTTGATGGTTTTTCAAAACGGGAAGAGATCATTGAATATCTTGAATCAATGAGAGAAAAAAGTCAGATCGCAGACCTGGCTTTTACGGCTTATCGTGATATGAAAAGATCTCCCTGGAAACCTTTTTTAAAAGCCGCGATGGAACGAAATCCGGTAAGTATAGCAGGGGCAAAAGGTCTTGATCTGGAAAATATAGCGGAAAAGCTATGGATGATGAAAAATGAATCTATTTATGATTCCTCACGGTTGGCACAGCCGGATGAGGTATGGAACTATAACAGGGGCGACGGCCTTGAAAAGGCTCTTTGTCTTATGAATGTTTTAAAAAGCAGGCTGCCGGGTGATGAAATTACTTTAAAAGGAGATGGCCGGAAAGTTTGTGTGTCAGTTTGCGGGAAAGAGTATGTTTTTCAGACCTCAAAAGATCTTGATCTGCCTGAAAAATGTGATTTTGAATTTTAATAAAAAAGTTGTATGTCAGATAGTTCTTACCTTAATGGTATCTGTGTGCCACGGTGTTTCGTAATGCCCTCCTGTAAGGATGATTATTTTTTCACCCTTCTTAACCAGTCTTTTTTTTAGGAGCTCTTTTTTTAAAGCGTTTACAGAACTTGCGGCATTTTTAAGATTGTTTCCTCCTACCAGGACAGGGTAAACATTATGAAGCAGTGCCATTCTGCTGCAGAACTTTTCGTTGTTTGATGCAGCATAAATATTTGTCTGGGGCCTGAACTTTGAAAGAATTCTTACGGTCATGCCTGAGGATGAAAAAACAACAAAACCTTTTTCCTTTGTAATGTATGACAGGTAGGAAGCTGCCGCGCAGATGGCATTTCTGATGGCATCGTCTTCAGGCAGGTCAAGTACCTCCCGCATCCCTTTTGGAGCGATTTGTGATGATTCTATCTCTTCAGCTATTTGGCTCATGATCTTTATCACCTTTTCAGGGTATTTGCCGGTGGCTGTTTCTCCGGAAAGCATTATCGCGTCTGTTCCGTCAAGTATAGCGTTTGCCACATCACTTGCTTCTGCTCTTGTGGGGACAGGGTTTTCTATCATGGATTCAAGCATCTGGGTAGCGGTTATGGTGATTTTCCCTTTTTTGTTTGCAAGGGCTATTATACTTTTTTGTGCAACAGGTACATGCGCAATTGAGATCTCAACCGCAAGGTCTCCGCGCGCAACCATTACACCGTCGGCCGCATCGATTATCTCTTCTATATTATCAAGTGCTTCAGGTTTTTCAATTTTTGCAATTATAGGGATTTCTTCGGCATTCTTTTTTAGTAATTTTTTTAAATTAATAATATCTTTTGCAGAACGGACAAAGGACAGGGCAATATAATCAACGCCTGCCTGTGAACCGAAAATAGCGTCTTTTTTATCCTTTGCAGTCAAAGAAGGAAGGGAAATGTTTGTATAAGGAAGGTTGATGCCCTTTCCGGTTAATATGGTTCCGCCGTTTGTTACCCGGCAGCGAACCTCACGGTTTTTCCGGTTTGTTTGTGTGACTTTTAAAGATATTGTTCCGTCTGCCAGAAGGATGGTTTTTCCGGTTTCGGTGTCATTTGCTATTTTGGCGTATGTTGTGGGCAGTATATTTTTTTTAACATGTCTGCTGTGTCCGCTGAGTATAATCATGTCGTTTTTCCTGACGGTTACGGGACTGTTGAGTTTTCCGACTCTGATCTTTGGGCCCTGGAGGTCCTGGAGGATGGCTATTGGTTTTTCAACTTTTTTGCTTGCTTTTCTTATGGCCTTGATCATTTTAAGGTGTTCATCATGATTGCCGAATGAAAAATTTAACCGGCAGACATCAACGCCAGCCTTAAAAAGAGCTTCAAGCATTTTTGGACTTTCACTCGAAGGGCCGATGGTCGCGATAATTTTAGTTTTTTTAGGGGATGTCTCCATTTAGAAAGCTCCTTTGTTAGGGTATGAAAGGTATATAACAAATTAAGCTGTCTTCAGCAAATTTATAAATGAATCAGTAGGGTGTATCGCAATCTTAAAAAGTTAAGAATGACAGGTGGATCCCGGTGACCTTGGGCAGGTTAAAGGAAATGATATTAAGTAAAACTTAACTCAGGAAGCAGTGTTAGCCTTTATTCCTGAATAATAGAGGTACTGACCGATCAGAAGTTCGCGGTTTGGTGTTTTCCGGTATAAAAATGGTCCGTCCGGCTTTTTTTACAGGTTTCTTGTTGTTTTCGGGGGGGCAGTTCTTTTTCTTTCTGTTTTTCTGCCTGTTACAGGTTGTCTCTTTTATTATGATCTTTTGATTACCTTCTTCTATAAAAGAGTGGGGGATGTCATTTGCTTTTTTTACTTCTTTAAATTTTTCATTCATCATACCGGCAGGTTTGCCAAGAGCCAGGGCACGGTCAGGGTGAGTCTCAAGCGCTCTTTTCCGGTAAGCTGTTTAAAGTCCGCTTGTCTTTAGATAGAGCCTGTCCAAAAATATAAAGTGCTTAAGTGACAGTGGGGAAAAGATCTTAAGATTAAAATATAAAGGCAGAATTTGAGATAAAAATAAAATAAGGCATGCTATAATATTTTTTTACCACAAAA
>Ga0207996_1001959_pt1 | contig 13232 bp, 11 predicted proteins | sample AntAceMetag02UKG_FD_184773 | JGI IMG/M metagenome (GOLD analysis project Ga0207996, IMG submission 184773) | Saline lake microbial communities from Ace Lake, Antarctica - Antarctic Ace Lake Metagenome 02UKG (SPAdes) (version 2) | ecosystem: Environmental > Aquatic > Non-marine Saline and... | reverse complement strand
CTTAATGATCATATGCATACACATATGGCATGTAAAGCTGCAATCAAGGCTGGTGATAAATTAACTTTAGAACAAATGAACCAGGTTATAAAGGATCTACTAAATACAAATAATCGATTTATTTGTGCTCATGGCAGACCTACAACTTGGAACATAGATCAGTTGGAACTTGAGAAGAAGTTCCGACGTAAATAAGATGTCGTAGCTTTTCCCATTTTAAAGTCTCCCTAACCATATAAGACAAAACTTCATTACAACCTAGGAAAGCTTGCAGGGTAATAAAAACTAACCGACCTAAAGATCTAAACTTTATACTGTACGCATTTTGTGTATAAACTATCGCTAAAGAATCCCAATTAATTCTTATCTGCTCTTCTAATTCTCGCTTGAACAAATTTTTAAAGTGACCCTTTTCGTCATTTTTTATTAAAGCAAAAAGATTAACCCAACCAAAACGTTCTGAAGTATCATAAACAGAAGTCTGCAAAGCGATTGAATTATTAAAATCTGAACCAAAGAAGTATACTAGCTTATCAGCTAAAAAAGATTCTTTTGATTCATTGAAATCCTTAAATTTATCACTAATACATAGTGACATTGAATTAGCAGAACCAAAACAAAAAAATATAAATAACAAAATAAAAGTTTTCAACTTATACATAAATTACTATCGTACTGTAATAGGACAAAATCCACATCCAATATTACGAATAGTACCCGATAGTCTAGACATTCTAACACTCTGAGGAGAAGCGCAGCTTGTAATTAACGTATCTATATTATTGCCGATAGATAACTTTTCTAAAGTAGCAATAAGCCAGCTCTCTAAAACTTGATTACTTATATCGAAAGAAACAAAGCATTTTTTTTCATTCTTATCATATAACAAGTTACCTTTGATACTAGAAGCGTCTAAAGTCTCGCACAAAGCCGTACGAAAGCTGCTTTCAAACTCTTTATTTCTAAAACTAGATGGTAACAATGTCCAAGACACTATTTCTTCATGTCTATCATGTATGGGTTGAGAAGTAATGGTTCTAATCATTTTAAAATCTTTTAAATAAGTAATCAATTTTTCTGTTAATTCTTTGTTATATGAATTCATAGAATTTGACTCGATTCTAACAGTCATTGGATTAGCAAAAACAAAACCTAAGAATGTGAAAAGAAAAGCAAGCATTTTTATCTTGTGCATTAAAGAACCTTCTATCTATATAACATGAATTGTACGAACATTTAGCTACTACTAGGAGAGAATTATTTTATACTAAGATTTGTTTTTGTAAACTCTTTTTAATAAAAAAAAACTCCCAATCCCAGGCGCTTTTTAAGATATTATCAAGGTCAGAATATTTAGGCTTCCAATTCAAAACTTTTTTAGCTTTTTTAGAGTCTGCAACTAGAACCTCGGCATCACCAGGCCGGCGGTCACAATACTCAAGAATCATCTTATTATTACAAACTTTTTCAGCAGCTTGCACCATCTGTTTAACAGAATAACCATGCCCCGTTCCTAAATTAAAAAAACCGGATCTATTATTCTGTTCTAAATAATTTAAAGCCAATATATGTGCTTGTGCAATATCTAAAACATGAACATAGTCCCGTATACATGTTCCATCAGAAGTATTGTAATCCGTTCCAAAAACTTTGAATGGCTTTTTATTTTTAATAGCTCTTAACATTAATGGAATTATATGTGTCTCAGGATTGTGCTGTTCACCTAAACTTTGTTCAGGCAAAGCACCTGCAGCATTAAAGTATCTCAAAGAAACATATTGCAAACCATATGCTTGCGCATAATCTTGCAATGCAAATTCTACTGCTAATTTATTCTTTCCATAAGGACTCACAGGATCTTTTATGTGCGTTTCATCAAGAAGTGGTTTTATAGGATTGCCATAGATAGCACATGTTGAAGAAAAAACCATTTTTTTTACATTATGTTTTAACATTGCATCAAGAAGTTTTAATGTTTTTATTACATTATTTTCATAAAAGTCTCTTGGTCTTTTTACAGATTCACCAACTTCTATGAATGCTGCAAAGTGCATAACTGCATCTATCTTATAACTTGTAAATATTTGGTCTAAGATTTTTGGATCAGCAAAATCAGCTTTTATTATGGTCGCCCAAGATGGGTAAAAGATTTGGTTATGAAGAAATTTATCCAAAATAATAACTTTGTAACCTAAGTTATGCATTAGGTATGCAGTGTGAGACCCAATATAACCAGCTCCACCAGGAATTAATATAGTTTTAGACATACAAATCTCCTAAAACAGATACAGTTTCTTAGACAAAGTGACATACAAAATCAGTTATAGTATTATACTGCTATATTAAAGCTTATACAAAAAGGGATATTTATTATGATTTCAAAAGTTCGTGGGACTCAAGACTTATTAGACCTAAAATTAGGTAATTTTATTATAGATCAAGCAAAAAAGCTTTTGCAAAATTACAATTTTAAGCAAATTCAAACTCCTATTCTTGAGCATACAAAACTTTTCATAAGATCTCTGGGACAAGAAACAGACGTAGTATCAAAAGAGATGTACATATTCCCTTCAGAACAAAAAGAAGACAGTACCTGCCTACGCCCAGAAGCAACAGCATCTACAATGCGAGCATTCTTAGAAAATAATGTTCAGGAAAAACCATGGCAGGTTTTCAGTTACGGTTCAATGTTCAGACATGAACGCCCACAAAAAGGTCGTTGGAGAGAATTCACTCAAATTAGCATAGAAAAAATAAACGCAAATTCCATAGCACAAGATGCTTATTTTATAACAATGATCGATAACTTTTTTAGCAAAAGTTTAAGGTTAGAAAATTATGTCTTAAAGATTAACTTCTTGGGCGACATGGATGACAGGCAAAATCACAAAAAAGAGTTGGACTCTTACCTTGAAACAATAAAAGATGAAATCTGTGAAACGTGTAAAGTAAGAAGAGAAAAGAATATCCTTAGAGTCTTTGATTGTAAAAATAAAACTTGCCAAGAATTCTACAAAAAGGCACCCAAACTAACAGATTGCTTATCTCAAGAATCTAATCAAGAATGGAAAGAGCTGCAAGAAACATTACAAATATTAAGCGTAAATTTTATACATGATTCATATTTGGTACGCGGCCTTGATTACTACAATAAAACAGTTTTTGAATTCTGTTCAGCAGAACTGGGCGCACAAAACGCATTTGCTGGCGGAGGCAGATATAATCTCAGCAAAGCCTTAGAATCTAAAAATGATTATCCCGCAGTAGGCGCAGCAATAGGTCTTGGACGATTAGAAATCTTGGTACAAAACATTCAAGATAAGCTTAACCTTCCACAAGAACCAAGTTTGAATTTAATTTTACCTATGGAAAAAGAGCAACAAACTCTTGCCTTACTACTAGCCAATGAGTTACAAACAAATAATCTTTGTGCTGATGTTTTATTAGATGAAAAAAATTTAAAAAACATGATGCGTAAAGCTAATAAACTTGGCGCTAAGTATGTTTTGATTTTGGGACAGGAAGAACAAGAGAGCAATACTGTCTCTATTAAAAACATGCAAACAAGAGAGAGTCAAAGCATAAAACAATCAGAAGCAATAAAGTTTCTTAAAAATAAATAATACTATTTTGTTTTTAGAAACTCTATTACTTGCAAAACAGAACTAAAAATAAAACCTTTTTGTTTAAGTAAGTTAAATTCATTACTGTTTTCTAATAACTTTTCATTCAGTTGATTAATTCCACTTATAAAAACTCTCTTACCTCTGGAATGAACAATATTTATAATGTTACTAAATGCATCAACCCCATCAAGATCAATAAAATATACATCTTTAAGATCTAATAGCACATTATGATATTTTGCTGGACGATTCTCAAACCTAGCAATATAAGATTGAACATTTATATAAGCAAGTTGCCCCTTGAAATGATAGACAAGAAGGTCTGAATCCTTTATATCTGTTTCTGTGCTTTTTAGCTTTATATGACCTTCTTGATCCTTTACAACTAACTTAAATTGCGCTTCAGATAGCTTAAACATAAAAAGTAACATCGCAATAGTTGCCCCTAATAGAAGACCTATTATCGGATCTTCATATACGCTAACAGCCGCAATCAACAAAACTAATAAGAAGTTTTTCTTATCAACTTTATAAATACGAATAATACGTTTTTTTTCTATCATATTTATCGCAACAAATGTCAAAATTGCCGCGATTGCCGGCATAGGTAAATATTTAAAACAATCTATAAAAATAAAAACTATTAAAGTTATAAATATACTACATAAACCAGCAGATATCTTATTCGTAGCTCCAGCCCTTATATTTAAATCTGTTCTTGCTAAAGCTGCAGTGGCCGGCATACCTCCAGCTAACCCAGAAATTATATTGGCTAAACCTAAGCCTAAAATTTCTCGTTTTTTATTATGCTTTGTTTTGGTTATACCATCTGCAATTCTAGCAGAAATCATCGTCTCTATTATTGCTATCAATGCAATAACACAAGAAGGAACAAGAAGCCTAGAATTAAAAGCTAAAGACGTATTCAAAAAGAATGTAATATGAAAGTCCGGATATTTTGATCCAATAGTCTGAACCATAAACGGTACAATTTTATTAGCTGAAAGGTACCCTATCAAGATAGAAACAGGAGCAACAATTATTATCGCTGGAATAGAAACCATTATTTTTGCAAACAAAAACAATAAAAATAGTACAACAATAAATAATACTGTAGAAGCAATAGACAAGTTACCTATATTATAAAAAGATTCTAAGGTATTTCCTAATAAACTATTGTGAACTACTGAATTGGTAATACCTAAAGCTAGATTAATCTGATTTAAAATTATTATTACAGATACACCTAAAATGAACCCCTGAAACGTGCAAGAAGGGAATAAAACTAAGTATTTATCTAACTTCAAAAAATAAGCAATACATATAAATATACCTGCAAAGATTGCTAATGTTGCAAGAGCTTCAGGCCCAAAAGTTATTGCATATAAGGCAAGTATGCCAGTAAGCGCCCCTGTGGGACCAACAACATTATAGTTACTTCCTCCAAAAATAGAAGCCGCTAAACCTGCCCAAACAGCAGTGATAATTCCAACAATAGGAACAGTATTAGAAGCAACAGCCAATGATATCGCCAAAGGAATTGAAACTAAAGAAACAGCTAATCCAGCCTTAACGTTTTCCTTAAAAAGACTAAAAATTTGTTTAAATTTTACAACAATCATATCACCTCCCTAACTTACTTGTTTCCCTAAATAGATAGATGTATATAAATATATTTATAATAGAATTTTATATGTTTACATGAATTACTTCAAGAAAACCTATGTGGCTATTAAATTTACTATATTTCTTTTTTATTTTCTTTACAAGTAATATTAAGTAAAAATAACATTGATAGACACTTAGAAGTTAAAAAATATTATTAATTATATTCTTATAAACAAGGGAGAAAGTATGAAAAAGTGTATTATAGCACTTCTTGCAATGTGTTCACTTTATGGGGCCACATCAGCTGTTTTGCCTCCAAAGTTTCTAGAAGAAAAAGAAATAGCTCCACAAAAAGTTTCTGAAAAAGAAACTGTAAAAGCCTTATCTCAACTCACTAACGGGTCAATGATAGCAATAAGATCTATAGAAACTGGTGGGTATCTATTTGCAGATGATAAATATTTTGACGAACAAATTCTATCATCACTAATTCAAAGATCTGGTGGCTGGTATTTAGCTTACAGCTATACAACACCAGACCCAACACGATTTATTATAGAACGTACAGGTAATGTTATCAGGATAAAATCTTTATACTTTGAAGGTCATTATCTAACAGAAGAAGATGGCGTAACAAAATTTACAGACAAGAAAGATATGGCTTGCACATGGTCAATTCAAAGTGCTCAAGGACTTGATCAAGTTAGTTTTAAAAACAATAAGTCTGGTAAATATTTAAGTATGCGTGATATCACTAAAATGGAATCTGATAAAAAAGATGATAAACGTCCTCCTGTTGGAGCACCTGTAAAAATCAATCATGAAGTTGTGACTAAAAAAGGTCCTGCAAAAAAAACAGACCTCTTTAAAATACGTTTATTAATTAAAGCGTAAACAAATTCATCCGGGAGCTCTTGGCTCCCGGCCTCAATATAAAATCTTTGAGCCAATAATCAATAATAAAATAACAATAGAAACTAATAACACAGCATCAAAGCGATCTAAAAGTCCGCCATGACCGGGCAACAAAATCCCTGTATCTTTTAGTTTATTTTTTCTTTTAAGATAAGAGATAGAAACATCTCCAAGAAAGCCAACAATCGTTAGCAAGAAAGAAAATATAACAATTGGAACAATTCCATTTAAGTAAAGAACAAATGGAAACACTTTTATTCCAGGCAAGTATAAAACATTAAAAACAAGAACACCCAAAAAGCCTCCAAATAAACCTTCCCATGATTTACCAGGACTAATGTGTGGACAAACTTTGTGCTTACCAAATAATTTTCCAACCATATAAGCAGAACTATCTCCCACCCAAGAAACAATAAATGGATAAAGAGGAAATAAAATATCACTACCTCTATAAGCATGATTCAAATAAATCAAAGTTAAAATAGGCAAGGTCGGATAAAACAAAGATATTGCCCAATACTTTATGCCTTTAAATGGCACTAAATATGGCCACTCAAAGAATAAAATTATTAATAGTATCGCAGAAAGAATAATAGAGAATAAAGCCTCAGAATGCAAATATGCCCCAAAGAAACAAAAACCCAAAATTATACCAGAGGCGAACCGTTGAAAGTTTTCACCTTTTATGAAATCAAACATCTTTATAATCTATCTTTCGTAAAGTTAAACCACACCCTTCAGCTTTTAACAATTTTTGTTGAGAGCAAGGTTTATCCAAAACATCTTTTAGATAATTTACAGACAAATCATCACGCCTTGCAACATCTAAAGCATATCCAATCATGCGACGGATCTGAAATCGCAAGAACCCCTTACCTTTGATAATCACTTGTAATCTATTGTTATCAATATCTTTTATTAGCTCAATAGAATCAATTGTACGTATAGGATCTTTATCTTCCCCTGGCTCAATCTTGCAAAAAGAGGTGAAATCATGCTTGCCAACGTAAAGCTTTAAACATTGTTCAAATTGGTTAATATCAACTTTATCTATATATCTACAAAACCAGCCATAACGAGAATCTAAAGGCAAAGGTCGCGTTAGAAAGAGATTATATTCATACGTTTTTTGTAAAACATTTTTACATGGATGAAAATCATTACTAATCTTTTTTATTTCTTTTATTAATATACTTCTAGGAAGAATTGAATTCCAGGCATTCAATATAACCTGGCTATCAATATTTAAGTCAGTTTGAAATTTTACAACCTGACCAAGAGCATGCACTCCAGCATCTGTGCGGGAAGCACCAACTAAAGAAACTTTCTTTTTAAACGCCTTATAGAAAGCCTTTTGCATACAAAGAGATACAGTTATAATACCATTCGGTTGAGTTTGCCAACCATGAAAATCGGTGCCATCATAGGCAATTACTATCTTGAAATATTGCATTTATAAAAATACTCCTAATAAAAAAATACCCCCATCCAGACTTACGTCTAGGACAGGGGAAATGGAGGTTATCGATCAAGTTGATGTTGTAATAATACCTTAGTTTATAATAAAAATCAAACCTTTTTTTCAAAAACCAAATATAAACGATACACTGAAAACATCTATTCATTCAGTATATACAGCAATAAGACTTACTAGAGGCATTACGATTTAAAAATCAAATCTTTATATTTTTTTTGATATAAATCAACGATTCTATTTATCTCAAATTTAGATTTAACTAAATCTAAATTATTATTCTTCATTCCCAGACTTAATGTCGGATTGTAATAAATATCTCCAATAGCCTTGGCCAGTTTATGCTCATTATTCACTGGTACTAAAAAGCCATTTTTATTATTAACTAACAAATCATGTTTTTGATAACGGTGCGTACTAACTATTGGCAAACCAAAACATAAAGCCTCTAATAAAGAAATAGAAAGGCCTTCGCTTTGTGATGATAATACAAAACAATTAAAAAGCGGGTAAAAGCAATAAGCATCCGTTCTTTGCCCCACAAATAAGACATCTTTTGCTACCCCTAGTTTTCCTGCAAGCTCTTTTAACTCTTCCATTTGCGACCCATCACCAACCAAACATAATTTTATGTTTTTTTTATCTTCTAATAAAAGCGCAAACGCTTTTATTAACAAATCATAAGACTTTATAGGCTCAAGCCTGCCAACAGCTCCAACAACAAAGGTGTCATCATTAAAGCCTAAATCTTTTTTTGTGAGTTTATTTTCTAAAGCTTTTTGTTTTATTTCATCAACATCTATACCGTTTTGAATCACAGATAAATTAGATCTTATTAAATTTCGCTTAGTTTTATTTTTTTCAAGAGAAATAACAGCTTTATCAAAACCATCTTTTGTTATGTTTGATACCGCAATATACTTTGCAGGATATTTTATGAAAAATTTTTCTAACTTAATTCGTAACTTGCCGTCGTACAAAAAATTACTGTGTAAATCACAAAGCACAGGGATATTTAATTTTTTACCCAATACTCGAGCAAAAATATTTGCTGACCATAAGGCAGAGTGAATAATATCTGGTTTTAATTTTTTGATAAGTTTTTTAAGTTTAAAATAGAAAAAGGGATCATACATACAAAACAGGCTATCTATTTTGTATGTATCGATCCCTAAGTTTTTTATCTTTGTAACATTTGGCCCATCATAGAAATAGGCCACGTGATGTTTTGAGCTCTCATCTTCTTTTAGCTTAGATAAAAGATTATAAAGAGCAGATTCTGCGCCCCCAACTTTTAAACTAGTTATAAGGTGCAAAATCTTCATATTATTTCAAATATTATTCAATTGTATCTGTTGCAACAATATCAAACTCTTTATCAAAAAAAGTTTGTAGTCGTTTACTTCTTGATGGATGCCTTAACTTACGTAAAGCCTTAACTTCAATCTGTCTAATACGTTCACGGGTAACAGAAAAGTCTTTTCCAACCTCTTCAAGAGTATGCTCGGATGCAACGTCAATACCAAAACGCATCTTCAACACTTTCTCTTCTCGGGGTGTAAGAGATTTCAATACTTCACGAACTTTTTCTTTAAGATCATCATTTACAACAGCATCAACCGGTGTATATTCGTTTTCATCTTCGATAAAGTCTTTAAGATAGGTATCATCACTATCACCAACAGGAGTCTCTAATGAGACAGGCTCTTTAGAAATCTTAACAATATTCTTTATCTTCTTTTCATCTAAATTAAGCTCTTTTGCCAATTGAGCAAAAGAAGGCTCTTTTCCCGTATCCTGAACATACAGACGAGTAAGTTTATTGATTTTACTTAAAGTTTCCACCATGTGAACAGGAACACGAATTGTTCTAGATTGATCAGCTATAGCCCTTGTAATGGCTTGACGAATCCACCATGTTGCATAAGTTGAAAATTTAAATCCACGTTCAAATTCAAACTTTTCAACAGCCTTTAACAAACCAATATTACCTTCTTGAATAAGATCAAGAAAATGTAAACCTCTGTTAATATACTTTTTAGCAATATTAACAACAAGTCTTAAGTTTGCTCTTGCAAGATCATCTTTTGCTATCTTATCTTTTCTTTGAGCAATAACAAATTGTTTATAAAGTCTCATCGTTTTATCTTTGGCAAGACCTGCTTCAGATTCAACTTTTTTAATTAGCTTATTTGCTGTGCGAACATCTTTTTCAAAAAGCTCTACTTGCTGCAAATCAGCATCTGACTTCTTTTTGATACCTTGATAAAATTTTAATTTTTCACCAATTGCCCTAATCTCTGTTTCTCTTTCATTAATTTTGGCAACAATCTTTTCAATTTTTTTACCAAATTTACGAATCAGCTTATTGGAAATCTTGATACCTTTAATAAGATTAATCTTATCTAGTCTATTACTTTCTACCTTGGCAAGCATCTCTTTCTTTTTTGATTCTTGATCCAACACGCCACGATAAGACTTAAAGATCTTATCTTCGTTTGCAACAATATCTTTTATCTCTCTAATTGTCTTTAAAAAGCTTGCTCGCTCTTCTTCAAACTTAGGAGAATTGTCTTCATCAAAATCTGAAAATTGAATTAAATCTTTTAAGATCAGAGGATCTTTTGCCAATCTTTCATCAAGACCCATTAAATCTTTGGTAACAAAAGGAAACTGAGCTATCGTATCAATACAGTCTTTCTTACTTGCAGCTATCTTATTTGAAATTACTTTTTCTGTCTCTTTATTTAAAAGAGGAATTTTACCTATCTCTTTAAGATAAAGCTTAACAGGATCATTCAGCTGCCCTGGCTCAACAAAACTCTTTATCTTTACATCTTTTTCATCATCATCACTATCAGCTTCCGTTGATAGCTCTGCTCTTTCAAGGGAATGTTTAATATCACCCTTACCCCCAAAGGCGCCTTCTTCTTCTTTTAGTCTGGTATCAAAATCCTGCACACCAGCAGTTAACTCTTCCTGAGAAACTAAATCTATATTTTCTTTTTCTAAAACCTGTAAAAGATCATTGCCATCTTCTTCTGCTAATCTATGCTTACGATAAAAAGCAAGCAATTCCTCGTAAGTTAAAACACCATCATTACGGCCTTTTTGCAATAAATCTTCTACCTGTTTTTCTATATCTTTTAAACTTTGTGGCGCTAATTTTTCTTCTTTTTTTGTTTTTTTTGCAACCACACCCTTAACGGCTTTAGTTGCAACCTTCAAGGGCTTACTGGCCACAACAACACTTTTAGCTACTTTTTTCAGTACCAGCTTGCTTGGAGCAGCTTTCTTTATAACCGGAACTTTACTTGGAGCTACTTTCTTAAGCACAGCCTTTTTAGTTACATCTTTTTTAATTACTTTTTTTTGTGACGCAACCTTTTTAACCGTTTTAGCTTTTTTTGGAATCTCTTTATCAGATTTACCAAGAGCCTTTGATACAGTTTTGGAAACAACACTAGCAACTTTACTCATAATACTGCTTTTTGACTTAGAAGTGCTTTTTATTTTATTAGATACTTTGTTTGATTGTACTATCTTTTTTTTAATTTTTGTCATATCAACCCCCTGATTTGAATACCTTGTTTCAATTTTGAAAATAAACTCAACAATCTTTGAAGCTCCAGCTCATCCGCCTGGTGATTTGCCTTAAATAACTTTAATTTCATATCTTGAACAATCTTCTTCCAGTTCTGCTTACAAAAATGAAATATTAATTGTGCAAATAAGTCTTGTGATTCAACTGATTCAAATTTTAAACTGCAACTTGTTACCCAGTCTTTATCAGACCCATCTAAACCATCAAGAAAACTATTAAAATCTTTAGAACCTTTAACTTTACTCAACAAAAATTGGACATATTCTGCGAAATAGGAGATTAAATCGTCCTCAATAAAAAACTTTTCAGCCCTGTCCATACTGTTAATTATAGCAGAAAAAATTCTTTCTTCTAGCAATGATACGCCTTTTTGCTGCCCATTCGCATCCACATCGACAGTATCTGTTTTACCATCAAATGAACCATCTTTATGTAAATTTAAATCTCGCCCCCTAAGGCTAACCATCTGCTGCTGTAACGTCTGCATAGGAATCTGCATAACCTGACTAGCTCTTTGCAATAAAAGCTCCTGCTTAAAAGCATCATCAATCTTTGCTATTACCAAGAGGACTTTCTGACTTAGCTCCATCTTTTCAGACAATGAGCAACAGGCGAACTGTCCTCCCGTACTATCAATAAAAAATGAAAATATATCCTCAGACTGCTTTATCAATAGATCTAGGTCACCATTTCTGGCTAAAAACGAGGCCGGATCATCCTTTGCAGGCAATTTTACAATTTGCAGATCAAGGTTTACATCCCAACATAGTTGCGTAAGCCTTAATATGGCTTTTTGACCGGCAGAATCACCATCATATAGAACATATAAAGTATTTATATATCGGGCCAAAAGCTTTAGATGATCTTGAGTGCAAGCTGTACCAAGAGTTGCAATTGTATTCAAATGACCATATTTTGTCATAGCAACACAATCAGTATAACCTTCAACCAAAAAGGCAAAATTCTTTGTTTGCATCTCTTTTTTTGCCAAGTCTAACCCAAACAGAAGCTTACCCTTTGAAAACCAGGCAGACTCCTTACTATTATAATATTTAGCTCGCTGGTCGGAATCGTTAAAAATTCTGCCCCCAAAACCACAAAATCTTCCTACTGAGTCTTTTATGGGAAAAAGTATACGCTCTTCAAAGGGTGAGTATAATACTGAGCGACCCTCCATTAAAACTCCAACCTCAAGCAAATCTTTTACCAAGACGCCACGATCAGCCATCTTCTTAACAAAACTATTTATAAAACGAGGACCACTACTAAAATAACCGACATTAAAATGCTTTATCTCTTTTTCACTTATATCTCGGTCATTTAGATATTTTAATGCGACACCATTTAATAACAAATTCTTGTTTGCATACTCAGCAACAGCACTACATAATTCAAAAAAATTTCTCTTATTTTCTTTGCTCTGACCACTAAGCTGCTTACTCGCTGTTTTTTTTATATGTTCAGGAACCTCTAAATTGTACCGGTCTATTAAAAAATTAAGAGCCTCAAGCTGGGTTAAGCTTTCTATTTTTGCAATAAATGCAATCAAATCTCCACCAGAGTGGCACCCGAAACAATAAAAAATCTGTTTGTCTGGGCTAACTGTAAACGATGCATCTTTTTCTGAGTGAAAAGGACAAGCACCCTTCCAATAACTACCAGCAGGTTTAAGTCTTACGTATTCACTTATTACATCCAAAACAGAAAGATTGGATTTTACAAAATCAAAAAGAGGCATATATTCTTATTCTTTCGAAGGGTTTTTGCAAAAGCTTACCCACAAAAAACCTATAGATGCAAAAACAAATATTCCAATTGCTACTAATTGGGAAAAAGATAATATATCAGAAAAAGAATTTAATAAAGAAAAACCATGAACATAATCCCTATTCCCTCGCCAAAAATCTACAAAAAAGCGCGCTATACTTTCTAACACCAGGTACAAGAAAAGAAGCTGTCCTGTTTTATATTTAAATTTAGAGCTGAACAAAACAATTAAAAATAT
>Ga0207996_1001958_pt1 | contig 13234 bp, 6 predicted proteins | sample AntAceMetag02UKG_FD_184773 | JGI IMG/M metagenome (GOLD analysis project Ga0207996, IMG submission 184773) | Saline lake microbial communities from Ace Lake, Antarctica - Antarctic Ace Lake Metagenome 02UKG (SPAdes) (version 2) | ecosystem: Environmental > Aquatic > Non-marine Saline and Alkaline... | reverse complement strand
CTGACATGTTGATTTTTTCGCCTTACAAGTTAATAATTCGGTTAAAAAACCGGTTTTTTCAGGCTGCATATACATTTTCAAAGGATTCCATCTTTTAAAAAGATGGAATCCTTAATAAATTCTATTGAATCACAATTTTCTTAACCCGGCTAAAGTCCTTTCCACTAAAACTAATAAAATAAACTCCGGCTGACAAATCATGCAGATCAAGTTTTTCTGAAATTATGCTATTTGTACCTTCAATTTCAATGAAACGATAATCATTGCCGTGAATATCAAATACTTTTATCTGAACTGTTCCACTTACTCCTTCAATTGAGACATTAAATATCCCTTCCGAAGGATTGGGAAATATTGAAATATTTTTATTGGCATTTTCAATATTATTTCCTTTTGTAATTTTAATTACACTATATAGCCCATCATCTTCAGGATAAATATTTCCCATATAGGCTTCATTATAAGGATCAGTCATAGTGTATTCAAAAGGAATTAATGATTGGCTTGAAGCATCCCAAACTTTTAGGATTATCGGTTTGCCGGTTTTAAATCCTTTTCCGCTATTGATAGTACTGAAAACCGGAAGGTCATTATCAAGGACATTTTGAGAATTAATCTTTACTGCTCCAACAATAATATCGCCATCATATGCTGCAACTTCATCGCCGATTTCTAAGCCTTCAATATAGATTGTATAAACAGGATCAGCGGCATTGCCTCCCTCAAATTTAAAATTAGGCGCTGCCAAATTCTTAACTTTTTGTCCTGTCAACTCATAAGATAAGTTTTTCTCTTGAATAGACAAAATATCAAACGGGCTTCGCACGTCCGTATGGATTATCGAATAACCCTGTAAACAACGAACTGATAAACCGTAGTCATCACTGCCGATGCTACGGTCCACGCCATCGCCATTGTAGCTCAAGCTCCGGAGAAATTCGCTAGTTGTACAGTACTCAGTCGAAGACCAGAAGTAGCCGTTGCTGCCAAAATTGTTGAAATTACCATTCGTGAACCGGAGGCCGACCGGAAGGGCAGTGAATCCACTTTCATTGGTAGCCCCTGTATTCGGTGAATTCCAATGTGTTGTACCGGTTTCTTTCATTTTTCCACCTGCAACACTTTCTCCACCAAGAAAATCAGTTAAAACAGTCCATTCTCCGTCTGTTGGTAAATGCCAGCCGCTTGGACAAATACCTTGCACGCCTGGTGTTGTGCTGTATTCCATCATTTCGTTCCATTGGTATAAACCGCCGTAAGTATCGCAATTTGCAGGATCATTAATATAGCAATATTTTTCAATAACATTATTGTTTGTCATTTCTTCTAAGCCGTTTATCATTGTACCGATATTTAGGTTTTCGGCCATCCAGCATTGATCGCCAATTTGAACGGTGGTGTAGGTTTGTTCATCGCGGGGGTCGGTAAAAGGGTCGCCACAAGTGAATGATGCGGGGTAAATCAAAACATCAGGATTATTCATTCTAACAAGATATCCCTCACAAGGGATCAGGTCGCCAATACCATTTACCCACATTGGCCCTATTTTACGTAGCATATAACCTGTTGAATTTCTTACAAAATCAAGATTATCCAAAACATCGTTAAAAACCACCTGAGCATCAATTGGATTTTCAGGCAAGTAGCTTATAAATTGATAACCATCTGTTAAAGAAATTGGGGTTTGAGGATTCATTTCCATTCCTTCAATTTCAAATTCATCAATATCATTCATCCTGAAAATATAACCTTCAGTTGTAATCCAGTCACCAATACCGTTAACCCACATTGGTCCGATTTTTCTAAGCATATATCCGGCCGTGTTTCTTACAAAATCAAGATTATCTAAGATATCATTACAAATGTTTTGCATATTCTGATCCTCAGGAATTACTCTTGAAGAAACAAATTGGAAACCATCCTGTAATGAATAGAATTGAGTGATTGTTGTTACAAAATCAATTCCAACAATACTATATTGTCCGTCTCCATCAGGAAATACATCGCCAACATAAGCATCACCATAGGGATCATAAAATGTGATATCAAAATTAGCAGCCTCAATACCTTCGCTTGCATCCCAACATTTTAGTGAAAATTCATTACCCGAAGTATAACCGTTTTCACCTGAGTACAAAGTGCTCCAAACAATAAGTGTATTATTAAATTGATTTTCCGGTGTTAAGATTTCAGTTAATGTAAATTCGCCTACCATAATATCTCCATCGAAAATTGCAATTTCGTCATAACACTGTAAGTCTACCTCATCCAAAGTACCTTCTGCTAAATAAATTGTCCAAATCGGATCAGCTGGATTACCACCCTGAAATTGAAAATGTATTGGATGAAGTGCAAAATTAACTTCTATTGTTTCATCTATTATTACGACAATATCCGTTGCTTCTTCAGGATAATAGCCATTGAATTCAATACTTAAATTATAAGTTCCAATTAAAACGTTTTCAAACAAATAATACCCCGTTTCATCAGTAAAAACTTCATAAAAATCTTCCAAAATTATTTGAACACCATCAATTGGTACACCGGTAACATAATCTGTTATAGTTCCTTCAATATTTCCTACCTCAGGATTTAAGGTAAAGTCAATAGTTGATGTTTCTCCGGCAATTACTTCCGTTGTTTCAAATACATCATAATACGCTTCCAAAGTTGCTGAAACTACATGGTTTCCAGGTTCAACTCCTGTAATTTCATAGAATCCATCCCCATTTGGATTAGTGTAAACACCGTTTAATGTAATAACTACATCTGTAACATTACCGGGGCCGCCATTAAGATTAACTGCTCCTGAAACAGTTCCACCCGTATTAAAAGTAAGATCAAGTATGCTATACTGCCCATCACCTGGAGGGAAAGAGTTTTCTGTCCAGGCACCGCCATAAGGATCGGAATAATCTGCCATGAAACATGAACACTCCTGTTGCTCACTGGCATCCCAGCATTTGAATAAAACAGGATTTCCCGGTGTATATCCGGGTTGTGTGCTTAGCGCACTAAATACAGGACATATTTGATTGGTCCAGTTTTCCGGCGTTAGTATTTCTGATAAATAATAAACACCAACTAAAAGCTCCCCATCAAACACACCTATTTCATCATTTGCCTGGAGGTCTAAGTCATCAAAAATTGCTGTTGATATATAAATTGTCCAAACAGGATCTGCAGCGTTACCACCTTCGAATAGGAAGTGTTGTTCCTCAGGAGTCAAACTAAAATTAACAATTGTTGTTTGATTGAAAATAACTTCCTGATCCGGTATTGTTAATGGATAATATCCATCAACACTTGCTGTAACAGAATAAATCCCTACTGCTACATCTTCTATAGAATATGTTCCATCTGAACCTGTAAATGCAGAATATGCAGTTCCTTCAACAACTACCTCTGCGCCTTCAATTGGATTGTCTGTTTCTGATTCTGTTACAGTACCTGAGATTATTCCTAATTGGGGTGGAGCAAAATATTCAAAATTAGCTACTAATGAAATATCTCCTTCAACAATAAATATATATTCAGCTTCAATTGAAACTTCTACTCCTTCAACTGTCCAGTTAATAAATTCCCAATCTATGCTTGGATAAACATTTACTGTTACTTCAGTTCCTTCTAAATAAGTTCCATCACCTGCTGTTGTACCACCTTCAGGTGGATTGGCTTCGGTTGTTACAGTTTTTTCTTGTGGTATATATTCATCCTGCAAACAACGAACTGAGAAACCATAACTCTTACCGTAGTCTAAACGGTCCACGCTACCGGAAGAATAGCCCAAGTACCGGCTCCACGCGTTACTTGTACTACCCTCAGCAGAAGACCAGAAGTAGCCGTAGTAGCCCAAACTGTTGAAATCACCACTTGAGTTCCGGCAGCCGGCCGGAAGGGCAGTAAACCCAAAAGCATCAGTACCTGTATTTATATTCCAGCCTGTTGTTGATTTAAGATTTATTCCGGCATCATAACCTCGCGATCCAATATTATTCCAAATCGGGTCGCCAACAGGATATTGGCTGTCAACTGTGCCTTCCAGTATTTTCCATTCAAAATCAGTGGGTAAATGCCAGCTTTCAGGACATATTCCTTGTACGACAGTGTCGGTAACATATTGCATCATTTCGTTCCATTGGTATAATCCACCGTAAATTTCGCAATTTGCAAGATCATTATCATAGCAATATTTTTCAATAACACTATTGTTTGTCATATTGGTATTTCCGTTTATCATTGTTCCAATGTTTAGGTTTTCTGCCATCCAGCATTGGCCTCCAATGAGAGCTGAATTATAAGTTTGTTCATCGCGGGTGTCAGTGAAGGGATCGCCGCATTGCCAAGTTGTGTTTTCAACAGTAATATAATCTACCTTTAACTCAGTATCTTCATTTGTTCCATCACTAACAGCTAAAGAAACCGAGTAAGTTCCTGCTTCGTTGTAAGTAAAATTAGGGTTTTGTTCTTCGCTGTCAATGGTTCCATCATTTTGGAAATCCCATTGCCAGGTGGTTGGGTTGCCGGAGGAGAGATCAGTGAATTGGATTGTTTCACCGGCTACAATTGTGGTTTGGTTAGCTGTGAAATCGGCGCTTACATCTGCAAAAGCAGAATGTGCGATGAATAAGCAAATCATCATCATTATTGTTGTTTTGTAAAATTTTTTCATAATGTTTTAATTAATTAATATTGCATATATATTCTATGTTTTTTTTTAATTACGCCGTAAAATTATATTGATTTTTTATTATAAACAAGGAAACAGTTCCTATTGTACGTAGAGGCCTTTTGGAAGGACGAACATGCATTTTGGAAGGACAAACGTAGATTGAGAATTTTTTGATATGTTGTGTTTTCTGTAATAATCCGGAAGAAAACAAAGCTAAAAGCTTCCAAAACTTCAATTTTCTGTTCGCCTTTTAAAGGTAGTTGTGTTTCTGAAATTACAAAAACAAATTTCTGTAGTTTATATCGTTAGTTATCAGGTTATATTTCTTTATGAAAAAGAATTCCGCCGTAAATTTTACTTCAATCTTTGAATAATTTTTTGACAAGCTCATCCGATGAAAATTTATTATGAATTATGTGAAAGGATTCCATCTTTTAAAAAGATGGAATCCTTAATAAATTCTATTGAATCACAATTTTCTTAACCCGGCTAAAGTCCTTTCCACTAAAACTAATAAAATAAACTCCGGCTGATAAATCATTCAGATCAAGTTTTTCTGAAATTATGCTATTTGTACCTTCAATTTCAATGAAACGATAATCATTACCATGAACATCAAATACTTTCATCTGAATTTTTCCACTCACTCCTTCGATTGAAATATTAAACGTTCCTTCAGATGGATTGGGAAATATTGATAAAGTATTATTGGTATTTTCAATAATATTTATTCCTTTAGTAATTTTCATTACACTATACAATCCGTCCTCGTTAGGATAAAATTGTTCCATATAAGCTTCATTATATGGATCGGTCATAGTGTATTCAAAAGGAATTAATGATTGAGTTGAGGTATCCCAAACTTTTAAAATTATTGGATTACCTGCTTTAAATCCTTTTCCGCTATTTATTGTACTGAAAACCGGAAGATCATTATCAAAGGCATTTAGTGAATTTACTTTCATTGCACCCATCATTATTTCACCATCATAAGCTGCAACTTCATCACCAATTTCAAGGCCTTCAACAAAAATTGTGAAAACAGGATCGGCTGCATTTCCTCCATCGAAAATAAAATATTCGGGTTTGAGATTGGCAATACCGTTAGATTTTTCATCTGTAGCCGGATAAATCAATATATCGGGAGCGTTCATTTTAACGAGATAGCCTTCGCCGGGAATCAGGTCGCCAATTCCGTTGATCCACATTGGGCCTATTTTACGAAGCATTAATCCTGCGGTGTTCCTGACAAAATCAAGGTTATTTAAAACATCGCCAAAGGCTGCAAGAGCATCTATTGGATTTTCCGGTAAAAAGCTAACAAATTGATATCCTTCAACCATGGATATTGGTGTTTGAGGGTCAATTGCATTGCCGGTAATTATTAATTCATCGGTATTATTCATCTTAAATAAATATCCTTCGGTTGTAACCCAGTCGCCTATTCCATTAATCCACATCGGCCCTATTTTACGAAGCATTAATCCGGCGGTATTCCTCACAAAGTCAAGATTGTTTAGAATATCATTACATATAAATTGCATATTTTGATTTTCAGAAATAATCCGTGATGAAAGAAATTGATAACCGATAATAAGTTCATAATTTTGTACATCAAGTGAAATAATAGTTATATAATTCTCTTTTGTTTCAGTGTCAGTATCTGCTCCATCACTTACAGTTAATGATACTGTGTAAGTTCCTGCTTCAGTATAAATCCATTCAGGATTTTGAATATAACTATCAATAGTGCCGTCATTCTGGAAATCCCATTCCCAGCTCGTTGGGCCGCCTGTTGATATATCTGTAAAATTAACTGTTAATGGAGCAATCCCGGTTGTTGGGTCTGCCTCAAATTCTGCAATTAGAATTATCCCGATAAACCAGGGGTCAAATAATACTTCACCTTTTGCAGGGTCTTCATTGTCATCATAAATATGAGCATCGATGCTATCTGCATTATCATATTCCCAGATATTATAATATGCATTAATATCATTTGAAGAATTATTATAAAATTGATAATTCCCGGAATCATTATTGACAAATGAATTTAATCCCATTTCTTTGGTATTTGTTCCAAAATCAGGATTTGAATTTCCGGTAACATAAACACCATATTCTATATTTTCTTCAAAAGTGCTTCCCCTGAAAATTGGCGAAGAAATGTAAGTTGTTACTCCTACTTGCGAACTGTATTCACTAATACTGTTAATAAAATGTCCTGATTCAGATCGGTCGAAATTTACATTTGCATCAGCAGCACCGGAAACATTTCCGCCGTATCTTATGCGGCAATAATCAAATTCACCAATACCTTCCTGGGTTGAATATCCTCCTAAATAAATTCCTTCCCAATCTCCGGGAGTAGGCGAAGTTGCTGTTCCGTCATTATTAGTATCTCCGCCATAAGTATCATCTTGCAGGGAAGTAAAAATAACAGGATTTGTTTCTGTTCCGTTTACATCTAATGTTCCTTTTACCATAAATTCGCCAGAGCTATTGGATTTGATAATTGTACCTTCGGGAACTGTACATACAATATCATCATTAATAGTAACAGTTCCTATTAAGGACATAATAACACTTGAGGATGTTTCTGTCCAGGACATATTTTCCATTACAGTTCCACTTATTCCGAAGGCATTAGTTCCGTTTCCGGTTGCAGAATTATTCGGGTACGGTTTTATTGTTACACTTTGGAGATTTGCAGCATAGTTTCCATTATTATTAAACTGGCAATTATCTATTTGTACTTCAGCGGAACTTGCATTAATCCCATAATTTACATTATTGTTGAACTGGCAATTATCAATTTGCAATTCGCCATAACCTGCATCAATTCCATCGTCTTCATTATTATTGAACACACTGTTATTTATCAGAATTGAAGAATTAGAGGAATATAATCCATCAATCTGACTGTAACTGGCTTCCGAGTTATTAAAATATCCCGAATCGCAATTACTGAAATAAACCATTTGATTAACGGTAGAACCGCCATATCTTACATTACAATAATCAAACTGTCCGATACCGTCATTATCAGAATCACCATAAATAAAAATACTTCCCCAATCTCCCGGCTGCGGAGTTGTGGCACTGCCATCATTATTCGTATCTCCGCCGTAAGTATCATCTTGTAGCGAAGTAAAAACAACGGGGTTTGTTTCTGTTCCGTTTACATCTAATGTTCCGTTAACACGGAGATGTCCGTCAGTAATGGATTTGATTATTGTCCCTTCGGGAATTGTGCATACAATATCATCATTAATAGTTACATTACCTATCAGGGACATGATAACGCTTGTGGATGTTTCTGTCCAGATCATATTTTCTTCAATTGTTCCATATATTCCAAAAGCATCTGCCCCATTTCCACTTGCAGAATTATTCGGATATGGTTCTATAGGTATATTCCGTAGATATGCAGCATAGTTCGTATTGTTTTCAAAATTGCTGTTTGAAATCTCAATAGGGCAGTCATAAGTTATTAAACCATGTTGTAAACTGTATTCACAATAACTATTATTAAAATGCCCTGAATCTGAATATTGGAAATAAACATTTGTATTTATGTTACCGCTTGTGTTTCCTCCATATCTAAGCCGGCAATAATCAAATTTTCCGATTCCATCATCGTCTGAACTACCCCGTAAAAATATTCCTCCCCAGTCTCCCGGAGCAGGTGAAGTTGCTGCTCCGTCCCCATTCGTATCTCCACCGTAAGTATCATCCTGCAATGAAGTAAAAACAACAGGATTGGCTACTGTCCCGTTTACATCTAAAGTGCCGTAAACATTAAACCAACCATCACTATTGGACTTGATTATAGTTCCTTCGGGAATTGTGCAAACAATATCATCATTAATAGTTACATTTCCTATCAGGGACATCATAACGCTTGTGGATGTTTCTGTCCATGTCATATTTTCCGAAAGGTTTCCATTTATTCCGAAGGCATTTACCCCATTTCCTGTTGCAGAATTATCCGGAAACGGTTGTATCGGAACACCAGGTAGATATGCTGCATAATTTGTATTATTCTCAAAATTGCTATTGGAAATTTCAATAGGAACCACCCATGCTTTTAAACCGTGTTGAGAACTATATTCACAATAACTATTATTAAAATGGCCTGAATCTGATAAACGAATATAAACATTTGCATCTGCGTCACCAGACGAGTTTCCACCATATCTTACGCGGCAATAATCAAATTCTCCGATACCGTCATAATCAGAACCTCCTTGTAAAAATATCCCTTCCCAGTCACCTGGTGCAGGTGAAGTGTTAGCTCCGTCATTATTCGTATCCCCGCCGTAAGTATCATCCTGTAATGAAGTAAAAACAACAGGATTTGCCGCTGTTCCATTTACATCTAATGTTCCGTAAACATAGAATTCTCCGTTACTTTCAGCCTTGATAACTGTTCCCTCCGGTATCGTTACTGTATATCCGTCATTTATTCTTACTTGTCCGATAAGGCATAATAATGTATTTTGCCATGTCCATGTCAGATTACTGTTGACAGTCCCTTTTATACCAATTGCATTAATACCGTTAGTACCTGCAATTGGTTGAAGATTTGTGTAATCCCCAATCTCCACATCTATAAATTTTGCAGCATAACCTGCATTATGTTTAAGGTCATTATTTAATGGAAAAGTGGGAGAGCAATCTGTAACCAGCAGTCCTGTACTTGAGCTGTATTCAATATAACACATTGTAAGATACCCGGAATTGGAATGGTCATAATGAAGATTATATCCCTGGGAGCCGGCATAAGATATCCGGCAGTATTCAATTGTCCCGATTCCGTCTCTATCACCGATTCCGTTTAGATGAACACCTCTCCAATATCCAGGATATAAATTTTTTCCCGAATCCGTTATATCAGGAGAAGATTTACTTTGATCCCAACCGGTGAATCTAACATACTGTTCCACTGTACCGTTTACATCCAAAGTTCCGTTAACCGTTAATCCTGTGCCGGGTGCGAAAAACACGATTATTCCCGGCCCAAGAGATAGTAATTTGTCGTCGTCCACCCAGATGTTTCCACCTACATATTTGCTAGTAAGCCAAACTTGTCCTGACACATCACCGCTTAATGTATCATAACCCAATAATGTTACCGGGTATAAGCTGATCAATAAAACTAATGCTGTTAATTTTTTCATCTTTTTATAATTTTTTAAGTTGAACGGTTTTATTTATTAAGGCTTTTATCTAAACTTATTATATTCTTCACGTGAAACAAACACAAATTTCTCAAATTCCATCAAATCCTTCACACTAAAAATTAAACATTTGAACTCTACTTCCTGTCCTTTTGTAAAATCTTTACTTCTAAATCCGGAGGAGAAAACTATGTTACTCCACATTCTTAGAACCACAAATATACATTTCTTAATTGATTTTTTTATTTTTTTTTAATATTTATAATGTTTGAAAATAATCTGTAAAATAGTTCCATTTTTTGCAGACAATAATTAGGATCACTCATATAAAAAGTTGTTTAAAAAGGATATCACATTTCTTATATATTCTGACCAATCTTCCCAAAACAACTTTATTTTCTTCATATTTATATTGAGAACAAGATTAGCATCTATAACTTGACCTGTCTCGACAATTCTTATTTTAGTTCTAACAGCAAAACTTTCAAACATAATATTCATATCCTCAGGAATTCGATTTTCCTGGGAAACAATTAATTCAATATCAGGGGTCATCATTCTATCTCCACGAACTTTAGTTTCAGGGTTTACCAAGCCCGATTGTGATAAATCAATCTCACCTTTCAATTCCTTTATGTTAATCCTTTCCAACACTATAAGACCGGGAATCTTCATTAAATCGCTTATAATAAGAGCGCCAATGCCTTTCATTATTCCACCCCATTCATCTTTATTTTCGTTATGCTGCACAATAACAGCAACTTTTTTATTTGTTTTGTTGTTAAGCTTTAATTTCCCCCGTTTAAAACTTACATATATAGGGGTTGAATATGTAGTGATTTTTTCATAATTGATTTTTACAAAATCTTCTGTACGTGTGTCACTTCTGTCATATTTATACTTCATGAAGTACCTGCTCTTGTACTCTACTTTTGTTATTTTGCTCTTAGCATGTTTAAATTGATATCTTCCAAGATATAAAGGAATATTTTCTATTCTTATTGAAATATTTATAGTTTTTACAGGATAAGCATTCTCCCGATTTACTGAAGAATATTCGGTAAAACATCTTGTCAATTCAATATACTTGATTGTCTTCTTGTCTTCCGAAAATTCGCCATAAAAAGTTTTTATGTCATCATTATCAGAATATTTTATCATACTCATACCTGAAAAAAACTTATTTCCCTCAAACCTCAAGTCATCCACTTTGATGTAGAATGCAATAGATATTTGTTTATCAGGAATATGTCTCTCTGTTACATTTTCCTTGTTCTGAAAAACCTTTTTGTAATCGACTACAATAGGTATATTAATAACAGTATGAAACGAATGAAAATAATCTCTTGCCTGGGCATTTGAGTTTTTATTTAATGAAAATAAAATGACTGCAAAACAAAATATCTTAATAATTGATTTCATGATTTCTATTTTGGAGGTTAATAATTAGTGTTTCCACGAAAACTAAACTTTTTGGAGTGCTTAGTCCGAAAACGTCAAGTTCGAGGCTTGCGAAGTTCAGAAAACCATGAGTTTACTCTTGTAAGTGATTGGTTTTATGAACGAGCATAACGAAAAAATTGGCGTTTTCGGGCAAGCACTAATTAAGAGCAGGCTAAGGATATGTAAGCATAGCCTGCTCTGTTTGTGATACTATTCTGGGAAATAAGGGATTTTTATATCATAAAAAATAATACGACCATCCTTTCCAGATATGTTTTTTACGGATTGGTCAAATTTCTGAATCCTGTGAACTGCAGGTTTTTCTTCAGAATTGTTTCTTAATTTATACTCGCAACTAACTGTTTCTCCTGGGTTTATTGTTTTTTTAAAATACATTGTATTATGGCAACTCAGCCTTGCGTCATTACATGAAGTTTTTGAACGGGACTGTCCCACTAAAATATCAACCGGATTTGAGTTAGTATTTGTGATGGAGAAAAAGAGAAAAACTCTCTTTTTGCTTGTATTTTCTTGATAAGTGGAATCTAATTTCCACTCAACCCCATAAAGTGAATAAACAGGTTTGAAAACAGGAAATAGTATTGAGTTTTCAACAGCCTCTGTTATCAATTCCTCAGAGGCATTGATAGCTGTAATCTTGTCAACCAGACTTTGTAAATATTTTTTCTTATTCTTCTTTGAGAGCTTACCGATGGCATTATCCCATCCGTCCTTCGTTTTATAGGATCTTTGAACCATAGAAATTGTTGCATCTTGTCCTGAAAGTTCAATTTTTATTAATCCACGGTTTTCTATCATCATTGCTTTCCACTTTATCCAATTTGTAAGTAAATAGTTTTCAGCAGGATTAAATTCGCCAATCTTGTATCCGTTTTCATATATGCCTTTTTCAATAATTTGCCATTGTTTTCCGTCAACGAGTCCGCTTACGGTAAAAGGCTTCTGAGAATATCCGCTAATTGATAAAACAAAAATGCTTATCAATGTTATTGTTATATTTTTCATAATTTTTATTTTTTAAGATTTTTATTTTAGTTTATTATATTCTTCGCGAGAGATGAAAATGAATTTTTCAAATTTCTTCAAATTTTTTACACCATCAATTGAACCTTTTAACTCTATTTCCTGCCCTTTTGTAAAATCCTGGCTTCTAAATCCGGAAGAAAAAACACCCGGTCTTTTTATTAAAGAATTTCCTTCTTTATCAACAGCATTTATATAAGCAAATAATGTTTTATTTTTAATATCCTCATCAATTTTCACTTTCATAGTAAGTTGTAATCTGGAAATAGATGAGCTATTTTTAGCATTTACGAAAACTTCCTGTATTGTAAACGGATAATCAGCTTTTTGTTCATAAGGTAAAGCATTAAGCGGATTGTTTGTCAGGCATTCTTTTATTGCATTATCAGCTTCATCTTCAAGTTCATTTTTCTCTGCGTCAAGTTTAAAAGCTTTTGCCATATCTGTACAGGCTTTAATCTCTTTTTCCTTACTATCAATTTTCTCAGAATATTTTTCAGCAATACCCGGTAATTTGCCAAGATATTCGTTAGTACTTGTTCCTCCACCACAATTTGCGAGTAAAAAAATAATACTCAAGCCAATTGCAGTTAATCCGATTCTTTTTAATAAAATTTTCATAACTTTTGTCTTTTTAATTTATAAATACGTTAATTAATATTTGATTGAAATCAAATCAATTTTTCAATTGACCTTGCAATAATATACACAAATTTATTGAAGGTCAAATAATTGATGTCCTGATTTATAAATCAAGACAAAGTTTCTAATTTTAATTTATGATACTTCCACTAATTTAATGGGAGTATTAAAATCAGGGAATATGGGAAATAGGTGAAATAATGGAAATGCCGACTGTGGACTGCCAACTGTGGACTGCCAACTGTGGGCT
>Ga0207996_1001956_pt1 | contig 13244 bp, 19 predicted proteins | sample AntAceMetag02UKG_FD_184773 | JGI IMG/M metagenome (GOLD analysis project Ga0207996, IMG submission 184773) | Saline lake microbial communities from Ace Lake, Antarctica - Antarctic Ace Lake Metagenome 02UKG (SPAdes) (version 2) | ecosystem: Environmental > Aquatic > Non-marine Saline and... | reverse complement strand
GTGCTGGAAATCCTTATGCCTGATAAAGAACCCCCTGAAAGCGCGACTTTACCTGGTCAAGATCGGGAGTATTCCAGTGAAGAATCAAAGTCCTTTATTGAGATCGAAGGACTGGAAAATCTGATGGTGCATTTTGCCAGGTGTTGTATTCCGCTGCCCGGTGATGATATCATTGGCTATATCACGCGGGGAAGAGGCTTAAGTGTGCATAAAAAGGATTGCGGAAATCCTGCATTTCAGCAGCTTTGCCTCAGAGAGCCTGAAAGATTGATGCACCTGCACTGGCAGAAAAATTCTCCTGATAACTATCAGGTAGCAAGATTAAAGATCATTGCCAGACCTCGTCCCAAGCTTAATTATGAGATCACTTCACTGCTTGCTAAACACAAGATCACCACTCTCACCAGCTCTTCTCGGCTTTCGGGAGATCATGAAGAGATTGAATTTGTTCTGGAAATTAAGGATAAAAAACAGTTGCAAAGATTTAAAAAATCCCTATTATCCATAAAAAGCATTATTGAAGTTAATTAGTCATATGTGCAGCGCCGGTGTACTCACAGGTGCGGCGCAAATGACGACCATAATCAACCGATTACAGCAGGGATTATGCCTTACCTGCAATAAATATTGACGTTTTTTACTTGTCATCAAATCTTTAAACTAATGGAGGTAAATTATGAATTCTTTTACTAAATATGCAGTTGAGCAGATGAAAACCCTCTGTTCGATCCCTAGTCCATCCGGTTTCACGCACAAAGTAACGGATTACCTGATGGAAACCCTCACCGATATGGGATGCGAACCTCAAAAGACCAATAAAGGTTCTGTGCTGGTTACATTAGGTGGAGAAGAAGATCATCTGGTGCTGGCAGCTCATATTGACACATTAGGCGGTATGGTTCGCGCCATAAAATCTAATGGCAGACTGCGTCTCACCACAATAGGCGGCTTCCCCTTTCAGAATATTGAAAATGAAAATGTGACCATTCATACCCGTAAAGGCAAAGAATATTCCGGAACAATGCACCTTTGCGAACCTGCTGCCCACGTGAATAAAGACCTGTCCACAGAAAAAAGGAATGACAGCACAGTGGAACTGGTAATTGATGAGATCGTGAAATCAGTAGAAGATACGCAAAAACTGGGCATTTCTGCCGGAGATTTTGTCTCCTTTGATCCCCGTACAAGGGTAACTGGATCCGGCTTTATTAAATCCCGTCATCTGGATGATAAACTCTCAGCAGCTATCCTACTTGCGCTGGCTAAAATGATCATTGAAGGTAAATTGAAGATTTCCCGAAAGCTGACTCTCTTATTTACTACTTACGAAGAAGTGGGTCATGGCGGCAGCAGCGGATTGCCTGCTGATACCACGGAAATGATCTCGGTAGATATGGGGGCTGTAGGAGATGATCTTTCCACTGATGAACTGGTAGTTTCCATTTGTGCCAAGGATTCCGGTGGACCTTATGATTATGAAATCACAAATCGTCTGATTGACCTGGCAGAAGATAACAAGCTGGATTATGCGGTGGATATTTATCCCTATTATGGCAGTGATGTGGAAGCATCATTACGCGCCGGATATGATATTCGTCATGGCTTGATAGGTCCCGGAGTGGCAGCATCACACGGCTATGAACGCTCACATATCAATGCCGTATCAGCTACCCTAAAACTCCTGTCACTCTACCTGGGAATGAAGTAATCATCAACGAAATACGCTAAAAGCACTAAAAAGAAATTCTTCTATTTTCCTTTTCGCGCCTTTAGTGTTTTTCGTTGATAAAAAAAAAGAGCCGGCAGATGCCGGCTCCATTTCATTTGCATTGGAATAAGCTATAATGTAATAGCCTCTACGGGACATTCACTAACGCATGCTCCACAATCTACACATGTATCTCCGTCACATACTGCTTTGTCATCAACCATTGATAATGCTTCAACTGGGCATACTGCCACGCATGCTCCGCATCCAACACAAGCATCACTTATTTTTACTGCCATTATTACCTCCTTCTTTTATGTCTTTATTGTCCAGACGACATAGAGCCTCTTTGATAATAGAGTTTTTTTTGTAAAGTTTTTTTCATAATATTTTTATTCATTATTCGATCAGGTATTAAATATCCGGTCTCCAGCATCTCCCAGACCAGGCAGGATATAGCCATTTTCATTCAAATGATCATCTTTGGCTGCCACAAATACCTGCACACCCGGCGCTTCCTTTTCCAACCGCTTAATCCCTTCCGGTGATGCTACTATTGCCAGAATAGTAATTCTTTCGCAGTTATGCTTCTTCAGCTCCAGCACAGCATCCACAAGGGTTCCACCTGTTGCCAGCATCGGGTCTATCAAGATCGCATGCTGATCTTTCATATCTTTAGGAAGTTTATTATAATACCACACGGGCTGCAAAGTATCTTCATTGCGAAACATTCCCAATATCTGCACCTGAGCAGCAGGCAGCAGATGCCTTGCTCCATCCAGCATCCCAATTCCAGCTCTCAAAATGGGCATGATCACTATTTTCTTCTGATCAAAAACCGAAGCTGAATATTTATCCCCAGTCCACATGGGAATGTCCTTATGCTCATATTCTTCACCCTTAAGCGCTTCATAAGTGAGTAATTGCGAGATCAATAATGTGATGCGATAGAATTCTGCCGGTTCCGTTCCTGTATGGCGTAATTGATCAACCAGCGATGTCATGAAACTATTATCTATGATATTTATCATGCTACCTCCTGAACTGACTGATAAAAAAATATCTCTTATAAAACTGGCAATAATAAAAAAGTGGACAACTCATCTTTAAGCGCGTTTTTTGGAACTGATTTTTAAGGAGATTTAACTATGGTTGAATATTATCGCAGGTGACTTTGAATAATGGAACCCAGACCTGGCAGGTTTGGTCATAAAGAAATAATTTCAGCTATAATGCTATAATCGTATTTGTCCTCCGGTTTGGCATTAGGCTGATTGATAAACTGGAGGTTTTATAATGATCTATCTTGATAATGCTGCCACAAGCTTCCCCAAAGCTCCGGGTGTGGCTGATACTGTCAGCAGATTTATCACTGATATCGGGGCTAATGCAGGACGCTCTTCTTATTCCACTGCCCGGCAGTCTTCCCGGATCATCTATCAAACCCGCAAACTGCTGGCAAAACTACTCAATACCGATAATTCATCTAATATCTGCTTTACGATGAATACGACCCAGGCTTTGAATATTGCCCTCAAAGGCATTGTAAAACCAGGGTTCAAGGTACTCACTTCACCCTTTGAGCACAATTCCGTAATGCGACCCCTGCGTCAGCTGGAATCACAAATGAATATCTCACTTGACTTCATTAAAATAATTGATTATGATATTGACTGGCAGCACCTGCTTTTCCAGCTTGAACAAAAACCTGATCTGCTCATCCTCACTGCTGCTTCCAATGTAAATGGCTATTTGCTGCCTTATAATAAAATTGCCCGGATGGCTCATAAATATGATATTCCCGTGATCCTTGATGCTGCCCAGGTGCTGGGCTCAAATCCGGTTGATGCCGCTGATTTTGACATCATCTGTTTTCCTGGTCACAAAGGTCTGCTGGGTCCCATGGGCACAGGAGGTTTATACGTGTCGGAAGAAATAGAGTTGTTATCCTTGATGCCAGGCGGCACGGGCAGCCGCAGCTCCACTGAATATCAGCCGGATGAAATGCCTGACCTGCTGGAAGGAGGAACTCCCAATCTTCCTGGTCTGGCGGGATTGCAGGTAAGTCTGCAATTTATTCTCGATACCGGAATTGATGCGATCGCTGCCAGAAAATTGCAACTTACCAGCCAATTACTCCAGGAACTTGCCAATATTGACGATATCATTATCCACAGTCCTATTGATCCCAATTTGCAGGCAGGTGTGGTCTCATTCACTTCGCTCAGATATAGCATTTCTGATCTCGCCTGGGAACTTGATAAAGCAGATATCGCCTGCCGCATGGGCATGCACTGTGCTCCCGCTGCCCATAAGCAGCTTGGCACTTACGAACAGGGCGGTACTCTGCGCCTATCTCCCGGCTACTTCAATACTGCCGCTGAAATTGATAGTGCCGTCAAACTGCTCAAGGATCTGCATAAATGAACCTCCAGATAGTGATCACCTTTCACAGCACTCATTCTGCCATGGCAGCAGAAGATATATTTAAAGAGCTGAAACTCGATTTCGAACTTATCCCCACTCCCCGCGAGATCTCTGCAGAATGCGGCTTTGCTCTGCTGGTGCGTGGGTTAGATACTGCTAAGATAAAACTGATCTGCAATAAAAACCAGATCAAATATGATAATATTTACTTAATAAAATTTACTGATGGAGGAAAAGAATATGAAAAAAGTAATTGATGCCAGGGGACTCGATTGCCCCAAGCCAGTATTAAGAACAAAAAAAGCCCTGGAACAGGGAGGATTTGATAAACTGGAAATTCTCGTTGATAATAAAGCTGCCCGGGATAATATTAGCAGTTTTCTCGAAAAATCCGGTCAAAAAATTGACCAGGTCAAAGAAACTATCGGTGATTTCACTATCTATGCCACAATCAAAAAAGCAGAAACCATAGTACCCAGGCAGAATGAAGCTGCCAGCACAGCAGGAAAAACAGTGTTCATCAGTTCAGACAGCCTCGGCATCGGCTCAGACGACCTGGGCAGAAAATTGATGAAAGCTTTCACATTTACCCTCACAGAACTGGATACGCCCCCCAATCGCTTATTATTTATGAATTCAGGCGTATATCTCTGCCTGAATGACTCAGATTCCCTGCCTAATCTCAAAATCCTGGCAGATCGTGGTACAGATATCCTCGTCTGCGGCACTTGCCTCAATTTCTTTGGCGTCTCAGAAAAACTCGCCATCGGCAAAGTCAGCAACATGTACGACATCGCAGATCACCTCCTGAAGGATGAGGGAGTAATAAAAATATAAATAAACATCTTAGAAAGTTAGCTTAATCTTGTAGCTTAATCTTTCCAGATTAAGTCCTTAATTTAAGATCAAACTGGAAAGTTTGATCTACGTTAAACCCCACTTACAACCCTGAAATAGTACACTTATTTAAGAATAAAAACACATCCACCCCACCCCATTTCACCCCATCAAGTGCCTATAACCCACAACAACAAAGCACTATCTCACATAAAAATGTCACTACGTGCTTTGTTGTTCAACCTCTATTCCACCTGGTGACATCTAAGAAGGATAAGTATCTGTTATATATCGTGTTATTGAAGTGGAATGGTAAATAAGGCAAAATTCTGCTGTTTTTGGGACAATTATCCGGATAAGCAGATATTAGTAAATCTAACGATAGTTGATAATTTTGTGTAGTTGCAGAAAGATTTGATAATTTTTCGTTAACAATGTTAACCTGGTTAACGGGAAAAGGAGTACCTTGTGCTGATAACATAAAGGGTTTGACTGAGATTTGTAAAAAGGTTGGGTTGACTTATAGGAATAATTTTTCTAGGAGGAAACATGTCAAAACTGCTAGGAAACCAGGGGGGATATCGCAAGATGATGAGTTTCCAGATGGCACAACTGGTTTATGATGTGGCAGACTGGATAATCAAAAACCGCCCGGATAAGAAACAATATCCCGAATACTCAGCAAATGCGGTATTAGTTTTGATAAAAGTAGCCTGTGCCCTATTGAATACCCATGTAGAGGGATTGGCAGATGATTTTGAATAGAAAGGCGGATTCACAGAAAGATTATACCGAGTACGGAAAGAAGCAAGAAATAAAAATCAAAATAATGAGAAACAAAATTACAAAGAAAAACGTTTACCGGGTTAACCGGGTTTACATTGTTAACAGAATAATTAATAAAAAGGAGATATTATGAGAGCTATTGCAATAGTTGGAAGTGCGCGGAAGGATGGTAATACTGCGGCATTGGCGCGGATCGTTTTGGGGGAAATGGAGAATGTGGGGATTGAGACTGAGCTGATTGAGCTGGCCGGGATGGATATCAAGAGTTGTAAAGCCTGCTATGGGTGTTTTAAGAATAAGGATGGAAAGTGCATCATAAAGGGTGATGGGGTGAATGATTTGCTTGGTAAGATGGCGGAAGCTGATGCTATTATTATTGGTTCTCCTACGTATTTCAGTAATGTGAGTTCTGAGATCAAGGCTTTGATAGATCGGGCTGGACTGGTGGGGATCGCTAATGACTATATGTTCAAGCGCAAGGTGGGAGCAGCTGTCGTAGCAGTACGTCGGGCAGGGAGCGTTAATGCTTTTGATGCTATCAATAAGCTCTTTTTTATCAATCAGATGATAGTGCCGGGTTCTGTTTACTGGAATATGGGGATCGGGCGTGCTCCTGGAGAGGTTAATGATGATGAGGAAGGGATCAGGACAATGAAGATATTGGGTGAGAATATGGGGTGGCTACTGAAGAAACTATAAAATTAGTGATCCGAAGATAATATGACTTAAAGAAAAATTATGTTCTTATTGATTGGAATATTTTGTATGTTCAATATCTGCTCTGCTGAGGGTGATTTTTCGGTGGATTTGAGTACTGATAAGGCGGTTTATCATCCGGGAGAGAGTGTGAGATTCAGTTTTAACGGGACAATGCCGGCTGGTGCGAAAATCAGGTATCGGCAATTAGATAAGACGTAGGAAGTGGTTGATCTTGTGAATGCAAGCCGAGAATGGGTGGCACGATTATACGGGATATCTAGTTGATATTTATGGTTATGAGAATGCTATTATTCAAAGCAATCTCCTGGACATTTATAGATAATTGCTACTTGATATTTATGGGTAGATGTCGACGATGTAGATATAGTAATGTATTTTCCAGAGGAAGTGTTTCTAATAGTTGTATAAATTCCACCAATATCCATAATTTCAACAACGTTGCCTTCCATTTTCACCGCATGTATACGTAATTGGCTTTCAGTATAACCTTCTACAACATCTACAAAATAATATACAACATCTACAACTTCACAATTTTTCTTCAATTTCAGGTTATCATCCGGATTATTAAAAATTATCTTAACTGCTTTCTGCTGTTCCGTTAATTCCTGTAATTCTGGCCAAATTATTGATGGGAATGGATTTACTGAACAACTTGTACATAAGATAAGAATTATTATTACATTTATAATCATCATCAATATTTTCATCATGTTTTCATCCTCTATCTCTATTAGGAATTTCCTCGTTTAAAACTTTTCGTCTGACAATATCTCCTTTAACTTCAACAGAACAATATCCAGGTAAGATTCCTAAACTCAGAAATCCTGAACTTTGATTCCAGGGGTTTTTATAGCAAAGAATCTCCAAATTTATTATTGCTTCTCCATGTACCTCTTTTATCTGGCTGTTTAACTCTTGAGATATATCCATTTTTACTTTCGTCAAAGGAATAGTTTCCATAAGCATATGAACTGATTTATATTTATAGTAAAATGTTCCGACTACGTCAAACTCATCCTCATATAAAATACTACCATCATTATTTCTAACAGAACCAGAAAATGACACTGGATACAGAACAGTAGGTGCTTCGACAAAACTTTTACTACCAACAGCACATCCGCATATGAACAAGCAAATACAGAAGCACGAACATATCATGATTAATTTACGTATTTTTTTTACTCTACATAGATGTTCCATGATGCTTACTCCTTATTTAGTATGGGAGTTTTTACTAAATCAGAGGCTTCTTGTGAAATAGCAGTCATCTTCACATAGTATTCTTCTTTAGCAAGAAAGACAAGAAGATACACACCACTCCATAAATTATTTACTTCTAATTCTATTACATTAACGTTTAGGTTCTTGTCTCCCAGTGTGTTCTTTAAAATTTTGGCATCAATATTTGTTGAATCGAGATGTGTTATTACTGTGTTTTCTGAAATTATTCTTTTTCGATATAATGTTGTGGCATAAATCATTTGATCATCGGTATACTTCACTGTTTCGCAAAGACCAGGATCTTGATTATTATTGATGCGATCTATTTTACTGAGTAAAACTGGTATTCCTGTGTTTGCCGCAGTAAAACATACATATCGTGAACTACTACATCCCGATATTATCAGAACAATGGTAATGATCAACGAAAAATTGATTAATTTTCTTTCTATTTGTTTGATGAGTAATAATTGCATAGAATTTCTCCTTTTTTACTTCATGTAGTTTTTCGGCAACCTGCTTGCCACTAACATCAATACCAGTTTCTCACAAAAAACTTCACATAATATATTATAGTTAACCGAAAATGTTCGTGATAACTAAGGTAAATAGGTTCATAATACTTCTTATTCACATAGTCCCAAGCTCTTATATTTTATATATTTATTACTGAGTTCACAATATTCGTTCTGTTCACAAATCTTCAATAGCAAAAAAACACTTCCAAACTCCCATTACTCAAAACCGTTCACCTCTTAAAACTTCCCTCACCGATTGCTGTTTACCCATCACCATTAAACCAATAGCACTAATTATATTTAATTACTATCCTGTCAATGAAAATAAGAACTACGGCAGTTATCAGCAGCAATCGATGTTTTTCACCTCAGCAATTCTGTTTCAGAGATTGGTTGATATCGGTCGTTATCTGCGCCCCACCTGGAAATACCAGGCGGGGCACATGCACTTAGATGGGAGGGGCAAAGTGCTTGACAGGAAACAGGTTGAAATTGGAAGAGGAGAGGAGGAGGCATAGATGGAAGATAGAGAATTAATCAGTTATGTGTGTCCCAAGTGTGGGGATACGAGTTATGTGAAGGATGAGATGCGGGCTACCGGGTCTTATCTTGCCAAGTTGTTTGATCTGCAGAATAAGAAATTTATCACGATAAGTTGTGAGAGATGCGGATATACGGAGTTTTATAAGCGTCAATCGAATTTGCTGGGAAATATCTTTGATTTTTTAGCGGATTAGTTTAATTGGAAATAGCTGTATTTGAGATAGAGCAATACCGGAGAATTGCCGAGAAGTTTCTGGCGCATCATGGTATTGCGGAGATCAAACCCGATTTCAATGGTTTGAACCAGGTATTGCAAGCCTTTCGATCCATACCCTATGAGAATGTGTCTAAATTGATCAAATACGGGCGCAGATTTGGTAATGGTGAGGTGGAAATCAGGTTACCTGATACTATCTGGCAGGAATATCAGGAATTTGGATTAGGGGGCACCTGTTATTCGCTGACTTTTTTTCTGGAGACTATTCTGGCAAATTCAGGATTTATTTGTTATCCTGTTTCGGCAGATATGAAATGGGGTAAAGATGTCCATTGCGGACTGGTAGTGCTGCTTGATGGAGTCCACTGGTGGTGTGATCCGGGCTATCTGCTGCTGACACCGCTGCAATTATCCGGGCGAAGGCAGCAGGTTTACCGGACAGAGAGCAGTGGAGTGATCCTTGAATATGATGGAGTAAAATATAGTTTGATAACCTTTAATGGCAGACAGAAAAAGAGGCGATATACATTCAAAGATAGAGTCTGCAACCGGGAAGAATTTTTAAAGTTCTGGCTGAAATCTTTTGAGCAACCGGGGATGAATGGAATCTGTTTAACGCGTCAGGAACGCGAGGGGATGATTTATATTCACAATAATTATTTCAGGGAAGTGAGTAGAGACGGGATAAAGAAAAAGAGGATGGATGCCAACTGGTTTAAGCAGATCGAGAAGGTGTTTGGAGTACCGGAGATACTTCTGGAAGAGGCACATGATTTTGCCCGGCAGAGGAGGAAGAAATGAAACCACAGGAAGTGCAGCAGGTGAAACTTGTGATCGGATTTTTGTATCATGAGCGCAATATGTATCGCAAAGCAATGGAAAAGGTGCAGGAGCGCTGGGGCATAGGCGATTATCAGAGCCAGGAATATTTTTTTGATCTCACTGATTACTATGAACCCGAAATGGGAAAACCGATTTTCAGGAGTATTAATTCATATAGTATGCTGATAAATCCGGGCAGTCTGGCAGAGATCAAGCTGGCAACTAATCAGATAGAAGAAGAATTAGCTGAATCAGGTAAGCGAAAAGTTAACCTTGATCCAGGATATCTGGATTATGATAAACTGGTGCTGGCATCGGCAAAATATAATTATCAGAAGATATATTTGAGTGAAGGGATCTATGCAGATATTACGATGTTTTACAGAAAGGGAAGATATATCGCCGCGGACTGGGCATTTCCAGATTTTAAGCAGGGGATATATGAGAATGATCTTTTACAGATAAGGCATCTTTATAAGCAACAGTTAAAAGAGTTGCTGAAGAAGTAAAGAGAGTATTAGTGCCAACCATTACGGAGGTCAAGACCATTCGTAAGGTTTTACAAGGGTTAGTGATATATCTTGACAGGAGATGTAATCAGAGAAAAAGACATTATTTAGAGGTTATAGATGTATAAATATTTGATGATAGGATTGATATTATTGCTGATGATAGTTAATAGCTGTTCATATTCGGTATATTCGAATAGTTTACCGCATTTGAAGACGATAGCAATAGAGCGTTTTGAAAATAAATCTGACCAGTTTGAACTGGAAGAGGAATTATGGATTTATCTTAATTCGGAATATAATTCAGATGGCAGATTGAGGGTGGTATCCCTGTCACCAGATTGCATGCTGGAAGGCGTGATAATGGATTACAGCCGCAAGATAGACACCTATGATGAGAGTGGAATAGAGGAATATAACGTGAAGCTGCTATTCCGATTGAATTTTACAGATATGACCACTGGCGAAGTTATCTGGGAGAAGGATAGTCTGATATTATCTGAAGTGTATTCAGAGACGAATGAGGAATCAGAATATCATTCAGAGGAAGAAGCCCAGGAAGCAATTTATGAGAAATTATTTAATGAGATAATGAAAAATACCCTGGAGCAATGGTAAAATAGTAATGATAAGAATAAATAAATACCTGGCGAGATGTAATCTGGGATCGAGGCGTCAGGTAGAAGATCTGGTGCGTGAAGGCAGGATTGCAGTAAATGGAGAGGTGACCACCGATCTGGCAACTATGATAGATTCAGAGAATGATAAAGTGAGTAATAATGGCAAGTTGATAGAGGTGATAGCTGATAAGATATATCTGATGCTAAATAAGCCGAAAAATTACCTGGTATCAACGCGAGATGATTTTGGCAGGAAAATGGTTTATGAATTACTGCCGGATTTTGGAGTACATTTATTTGCGATAGGGAGACTGGATTATAATAGTGAAGGACTGCTATTATTCACCAGTGACGGAGATTTTGCTAATAAAATAATGCATCCTCGCTATAAACTGGCAAAGGTTTACAAAGTAGCTGTGAAGGGACAATTACTGCAGGAGCAGGTAGAGCAATTGCGCAAGGGAGTGAGGATCAAGAGTGGTAAAACGCAGCCAGCGCAGGTTTTTGTGAAGCATCGGGGCGAAAATGTAACTCAATTAAAAATGACAATATTTGAAGGTCAAAAACGACAAATAAGATATATGCTCAAGGCAGTGGGATCAGAGGTAATAGAGCTTAAGCGTCTGCAGATAGGCAACGTAAATCTGGGTAAATTACCTCCGGGGATGTGGCGCTTATTGAAGCCAGTTGAAGTAACAGGGCTGCAAAAGCAGCAAAGATAGCTATAAAATATCTATATCTATTCCTATTCCACATTCCTTTAAGATCAGGTTCAGTTCCTTAAATCTGTTGTTCCAGAGCTGGCAATTAAATTTAAGAAGCTCCATCCAGTTTGCAAACTGTTGTGCCTGTTGAGTATCCTCCTCTGTAAGTGTCCGATAATATTCTATCAAGTCATCATTATTGTTAAGTTTATAGATAAGATCCTGAATACCGAAATCCTCGAGAGGTATGTATCCATCTTCAAAGAAAATGAATTTGGCAGGAAAGGGATAATGTGTTTTAGGTGGTTCATCCGGGTATCCAGCAGCAATAGTCATGAATGGTATCACATAATCCGGGAGATTCCACCTTTTGCGGAAAGTTTTTACCTGTTCCAGAGTGTTAGTAAAATAGAATGTACCCAGTTTCTGATTATTAGCTTCATGAACAATATTCTGAATAGCCATGATAGAATTGATAAGGCTGATAAGCAGGAGGGCTTTCAGGTTTGGCTGATACCCATCACTTTTGATCTCTATCGCCTTTTTAACTTTGTAAAGGTCCATACAGACAATAAAATTAAGGGGAGCATCCAGGAGATTTTCATCAATTCTACGAGATACTAACACGCTGTAGAATTGCAAGACAAAAGGGTTCTCCTGTCCTTTTTCCATTATTTTTTCAATCACCCTTTTAGCGGGCATTTCAATGCTGAATTTCTGAATATGATTCAACGTTCTGGTTTTTGTATAATGTTTTCTCATAATCCCTCACATTGTTTCAAATCAAATGTTGGGATTGTAATAATATTTGTCAAGATTTATTAGTAAATTTTATAAAATAAATTAAGCAAAATTAATTATAATTACTTACGCAATTAGAGTTATTTATAATTAATAATATAATAATATAAATATTTTAAATAATGAAATAAATATCCTGATCTGTAGGTAAACTATAGTAAGATACTTCCCGTCAATGAATGATTATCATATATTAAGATGTGATTGTCTCATGATAGTTTGAAACAAGAATCAGGAACTAAAATCAAGTAGTTAATAAATATGAAAAATAATACAATGCATCATTAACGTAAGATTATTAATTCTATTTATAAAATAAGGGCAAAAATGAATTGAATTGAAAAAGTTAAATAGTAACCTGCATGGGACTCAAAGGAAAGGTTACGGATTGAGAATTAAAATGAAGAAGGTTTAACTGCAAGCAATTCAAGAGTTTAGGAAGAGAGGAGTGATAATTGGTAAAATAGCAAGGAAACCGAGACAAATGAACATTTATTGAGCTTAGATGATATTGGAATTAACTTGATAAATAATCAGAATTTTTGGTATATTTATGACATCTTCCTATATTGGAAACTTCATTATACGGTATTCCAGTCATCTTATGGAGAGGGGCAGAGTCAAAAATATGAAGATAGATATTGACTCAAATATGCAATTAACAATAAGAAGGCAAAAATATCAGGGAGCAATATGAGATCACCGATAGATCTTACTGAGGGTAAGATAAGAGGGACGCTGCTGAAGCTGGCATTACCGATCATGGCAACGTCATTTATCCAGATGGCATATAATATGACAGATA
>Ga0207996_1001953_pt1 | contig 13269 bp, 11 predicted proteins | sample AntAceMetag02UKG_FD_184773 | JGI IMG/M metagenome (GOLD analysis project Ga0207996, IMG submission 184773) | Saline lake microbial communities from Ace Lake, Antarctica - Antarctic Ace Lake Metagenome 02UKG (SPAdes) (version 2) | ecosystem: Environmental > Aquatic > Non-marine Saline and... | reverse complement strand
AGAACTGAGGGAAGAGTCGGAGGAAGTGTAATATGGGGCAGTCCTTCTTAGAAGTAGAGGGCCTGAACAAGGGCTTCGGGGGGCTCAAGGCCGTCAATAATGTCGGTTTTTCCATGGGGCGGGACGAGGTATTGGGTCTGATCGGTCCCAACGGCGCCGGCAAGACAACCATTTTGCGGTTGATCACAGCCATTTTGAAACCTGACTCAGGCCACATCCGTTTCAAGGGGAAGAAAATCGTCGGGCGCAAGACCTGGGATATTGTGAACCTGGGGATCGCCTGTACATTCCAGAATATGAGGCCTTTTCGAAGGTTGCCCATTATTGCCAATGTGATGGTCCCATGTCTCTCTCCCCGGGCCATGAAAAGGGGTGAGTGGGTAAAAAAGGTAGAAGCCAAGGCAATGGATGCACTGGAGTTTGCAGGGATTTCCGACATGGCCTTAGAAAAGGCATCCACCCTTTCTCAGGGCGATCTCAAACGATTAGAAGTAGCCCGGGCCGTGGCCACTGAACCTGAACTACTTCTCCTTGACGAACCTTTCGGTGGGCTGAGTCCCGCCGAAACCGACCTGATGGCCAAATCGATGCACAGACTTCACAAGGGCGGACGATTCGGTCGATTACACAGCGAAGGACCGGCCATGATCATTGTGGAGCATAAACTTCAACAGTTGATGAAGATTGTGGATCGAATCATCGTCCTCAATTTCGGGACCATCATTGCTGACGGAAAACCCCAGGAGGTAGTGAAGCAACCTGAGGTCATCCGGGCATATCTTGGCGAAGGAGGGATCTGAGGTTGCTGCTTGAAGTTGCCAACTTAAAGGTCTGGTATGATCGTGCCCTGCTTATCAATGACCTGAGTATGGGGGTCGATACCGGTGAACTGGTCAGTCTTGTAGGCCCCAATGGGGCAGGAAAATCAACATTGCTGAGGGCGATTACCGGACTGGTGGCCTGGGAAAGGGAGATCACACGGAGGTCAGCCGGAGAGGACATCACCCTCAAGGGGACGGTAACTTTTAATGGTGAGCGGATCGACGAGATTCCCGCCCACGAGATCGTGAAGAGAGGTCTGATTCATTGCCCTGAAAGGAGAAGACCCTTCCGCGAGATGACGGTCTTGGAGAACCTCCATGCAGGGGCGTATCTGATAAAAGACAAAAATGAGATCCTCGAAAACCTCAAGCAGGTCTATGAGCTGTTCCCGATTTTAAAGAGTCGGTCCCGGCAGATTTCGGGGACCCTGTCCGGCGGGGAACAACAGATGTTAGCCATCGGCAGGGCATTGATGTCCGAACCCAAACTCCTTTGTATTGACGAGCCATCTACCGGTCTGGCGCCTATCCCAAGGGCCGAGGTATTTGACAAAATCGCGGCGATAAGAAAACTCGGGATAACCATTCTCCTTGTTGAACAGGAAGTCGGCACTGTTTTCAAGATGGCCTCCCGGAACTATGTCCTTTCTTCAGGAAAGATCATTGCTGAGGGTCTCGGCGACGAACTCCTTCAGGACGAAGTAATCCGCAAGACCTATCTGGGACTGTGATAGGTTGCGAGTTACGGGCTACGCGTTGCGAGTTACGCGTTTCTGACCACTGACCACTGGCCGTTCCACAGTACCTAATTCCTAACCCGGCCAAGCCGGTCTTAGTGAAACGGTGATCCCGCATTCATGAAACCACAAGCGGGGAACCAAAAAGGACTCGCGCAAAGCCGCACATCGCTGAACTGGACGTTCTTCATCTGGTAATTTCCACGAAAACCGGAAGATAACAATTCTCAAATGCAAAACAAATCCCTTGAATTTTCTCCGAACATCCAGTATTTTCTCCCATTATGCTCACCAAAATCATTTCAGGCGGCCAAACAGGAGGTAGAAAGATGGACGATCTGGATAAATATATTGAAACAAGAAAGAAGGTGAGCCCAAAATTTGCAAAAAATTTTGACAAAGGATATGAGCAATTCAAAATTGATAGTCTCGTAAAAAGTCTCCAAGCCCGTCATTCCCGCGAAAGCGGGAATCCAGAACTGGTTGATTTTACTGGATTGCCGCTTTCGCGGGAATGACGACAACGGGTGATTTCCGATTTTTTACGAGGCCATCAAAATTGGTATTCTCCTGAAGCAGGCTCGTCTTGAAGCAGGCCTTACCCAGGAACCTAAGGTGATGGTATTCACGGTCTCTTTTTCTATGAGATCGGAGCCCTAAAATCAAAAACCCCGCAGAGCCAAGCGTGATCAGGCAGAGTGTGAGTATGCAGATGCCCAATAGTCAATTTTCAATTAAGAGGGTACTCGTTATGGACGATGAGGAGATGCTGAGAGATGTCTCTTCCGCCATGCTCAGTAAGCTCGGATACGAAGTGGAAGTCTCCATAGATGGCATTGAAGCAATCGAGATGTATAAGAAGGCCAGGGAATCAGGTGAGCCTTATGATGCGGTTATTCTCGATTTAACCAATAATGTCGGCATGGGGGGCGTGGAAGCTATCAAGAAACTCCTTGAAATCGACCCTGAAATCAGGGCCATCGTCGCAACCGGTTATTCCTTTGATCCGGTCGTGGAAAACTACAGGGCTTACGGTTTTTGTGGGGCCATGACCAAGCCGGTTGGCATGGATGAACTGAGTAAGACCGTGAAGAAAGCATTGAAAGATTGATGATTGGTATCCCCCCCTAAAAGATGATGCCCTGCCATCATTTTTCTGCAAGTCACTTTTCGCTGATTATCTCAGCCATAGAATCAAGGGCTATCACTCCATTACCCCCGATACGATGACCCTCCTCGCTTGATAAGGAATGGATGGCTATCGTTTACCAACGGCTGTGATTTACACCCGATGGTGCCTTTTGTGTGGTTTCATGGGATGCGAACAGCAGTTAAAAAAGGCGGGGAGGCGATAGAGCAATGGTCAATCGTCAATAGACATTTCCAGAGGATTGCCTTAAAATGCATTTTATGGTAGATGTTAAGCCCTAAAATGCATTTTACGGGAGGAAATATGATTTACCTGATAAATACATTCAACCCTCACTGGGAAGGGCACGCCCTGCCGGAATGGACGTGGCCAAAACGGCGCGTTTTCGGGTATATGCTGAAGTTGATAGATGGCCCCCTCTCATTAGGAATTGGAGGATTGCGAAGAATAGGAAAGACAACCCTTCTAAAACAATATGTCAAGTGGCGACGTCAGTAAAAATGTACGTTTACGTGCTGTGTTCTGTGTCTTAGTTAGATGATCAACAGGGGAACAGAAATATGGAGCCCTTAACAGATTTGAAGGCAATTTTACATTCAAAACGTGCCAATATGTACTACTTGGAGCACTGCCGTGTCATGCAAAAAGATGGCAGAGTTTTATATCTCACCGAGGCCAAAAAAGACAATCTCTATTTTAATATTCCCATCGCCAACACCACTGTGATCCTTTTGGGCACAGGTACTTCCATCACTCAGGCCGCGGTGCGCATGCTGGCTCAGGCGGGCGTTCTCCTTGGTTTCTGTGGCGGTGGTGGCACGCCTCTTTACATGGGCAATGAAATCGAATGGCTGACCCCGCAGAGCGAATACCGTCCAACGGAATACCTGCAAGGCTGGCTTTCTTTCTGGTTTGATGATGAACAGCGTCTGCAAGCCGCAAAAGAACTGCAACACGCCCGCATCGCCTATTTACGACAAGTGTGGAGAAAGGATCGTGACCTGAAACTGACGGGTTTTGATGCCGGTGATCCTGCCATTGCGGATGCCCTGGATGCCAATGAAGCCCAAATAGCTGCCGCGCCAAAAACCACCTATCTGCTTACCACTGAAGCCAAACTAACCAAACAACTCTATAAATTCGCCGCGCGCCAAAACAACATGGCCGATTTTGTCCGTGAACGCGAAGCCACCGACAAGGCCAACGGCTTTCTCAATCATGGCAACTATCTCGCATACGGCCTTGCCGCCTCAACGCTTTGGGTGTTGGGCATACCCCACGGTTTCGCCGTTATGCACGGCAAAACACGCCGTGGAGCGCTGGTTTTTGATATTGCTGACCTGGTTAAAGATGCCATCGTCTTGCCCTGGGCGTTCATCTGCGCCAAGGAAAACTCCACCGATCAGGAATTTCGCCAGCAATGCCTGCAAGCCTTTACCGATCATAAAGCGCTGGATGTGATGTTCGATCAGGTCAAGGCATTGGCCCTGACGGGCAAAGAGAGGAATATGTAACAGGGCAAGGAGAATAAGCCGCTATGATGGTGACCTTCATCTCCCAATGTGAAAAAAAAGCTCTCAAGAAAACCCGCCGGGTGCTCGATGCCTTCGCCAACCGCATCGGTGACAATACCTGGCAGACCGTCATCACGCAAGAAGGCCTCAATACCGTCAAAAAGATGCTGCGCCAGACCGCCAGCAAAAGTACCGCCGTATCCTGCCACTGGATCAGGAGCCGCTCCAGAAGCCAGTTTTTATGGGTGGTGGGGAATAAAAGCAAGTTTGATGAACAGGGTGTTGTGCCGGTGAATAGTACTCAAAAGGTTATTTCGCAATTTGAGAATGACTGGCATTTTTTGCCTCTGATTAAAGCGCTTTCAGCAATCGCAGCCTTAATGCATGATTGGGGCAAAGCCACGTCTTTATTCCAAGAAAAATTGAAAAACAATTATAGATTGGGTGATCCCATCCGTCATGAATGGATTTCCTATTTACTTTTGCATGCGATAACACAAACCAGTGGTAACCAAGAAGATGATACACTCTGGTTGATGACTCTGGTTAATGGCATATTAGATGAAACACGGCTAAAAAATACCGTAAAACAACAAAAACCTCTTGAACAACTTCCCCCAGCGGCAAAATTAATTTCCTGGTTGATTGTGTCTCACCACAGAATGCCTTTGCCATATGATAAAGAAAACTGGCGTGATGAACATGCACCTGATATTGATTCAGTGTTGAAATATATCACCCAGGACTGGGGCTATGAAAATCGACGAGACGAGAGGGAATATCAAAAACGGTTCAATGCCTGCTTTGAATTTCCTGACGGCATGTTACGTCAATCGTCACGGTGGCTGAAGCAACTGAAAAAATGGGCGCAACGCCTGCAAGATTGTTTGCCCATGATTGAGCAAAGCATGAGAGATGGAAGCTATCGCTTGGTTCTGCACCATGCCCGTTTATGCTTAATGCTTGGAGACCATTATTATTCATCGCAAGCAGCAGATAAAAACTGGCAGGATACAACAGGATTGTTCGCCAACACGGACAGAAAAACAAAGTCCTTCAAACAAAAACTGGATGAACACCTGGTTGGCGTTGCAAAAAATGCCCTGCACATCGCCCATTTATTGCCGAAATTTGAGCATGAGCCATCCGCAGCACAAGGCATATTCGCTCTGAAAAAGCCTAGTCCAAAGGCATTTAATTGGCAGAATAAAGCGGTTGAGAAAATAAAAGCGTGGCGGAAGCAACAGGACAAATCGCAATATGGTTTTTTTGCAGTCAATATGGCCAGTACAGGTTGTGGTAAAACTTTTGCCAATGCCAAGGTCATGCAGGCATTATCATCGGATGGTGATAGTCTGCGCTATATACTTGCCTTGGGCTTACGTACTCTGACCCTGCAAACAGGCGATGAATATCGTGATCGTATAGGTTTGGATAACAGTGAACTGGCAGTGCTGATCGGCTCTAAAGCCATCACCGAACTTCATGGACAGGCATCACAAAACAATGATTTTCTAAAAGATAAGCCGTTGGGTTCTGAGTCTCTGGAACTATTGTTGATTGAGGATATTGATTACGATTGCGATATTCCGGAAGAAGGCCTGGCAACTGTACTCAAACAACAGCGCGACCGTCAATTTCTGTATGCGCCTGTCCTGGTCTGCACTATCGATCACATGATGGCTGCGACGGAAACCAAGCGGGGTGGTCGTTATATCCTGCCGAGTTTACGGCTGATGTCATCTGATTTAGTCATCGATGAAGTGGATGATTTTACCGGCAGCGATCTGATTGCCATTGGCCGCTTAATCCACCTTGCCGGGATGTTAGGCCGCAAGGTGATGATTTCATCCGCCACGATTCCACCTGATCTGGCCGAAGGCTACTTTAACGCTTATCGAGCTGGGTGGCGGATGTATAGCCAGGTCCGTGATGCCGGCAGCAAAATTGGCTGCGCTTGGATAGACGAATTTAAAACAAGCGTAACAAGCATCGATGAACGAAAAAATCATGATTCAATTATTGCTTACCGTGACTATCACCAGCAGTTTGTTGCAAAACGGGTGAAGAAGTTGAAACGACAACCGGCAAGACGTAAAGCAGACATCATCGAGTGCCAAAGCATTATCGATAATTACGAATTTGATAGTGATGAGAACAAACAGAAACAGTATTTTTTCAGAATACGGCAGGCTATTTTAGACAATCACCAGCATCATTGCATCGAAGATAAACGGTCAGGCATAAATGTGTCATTTGGTGTCGTGCGGGTGGCTAATATTACCCCTTGTGTCGCCATAGCTAAATATTTTATGGAATGTGACTGGCCGGATGATGTCGATGCCAAGATTATGGCGTACCATTCCCAGCAGGTTTTGCTCTTGCCCCACGAGCAAGAAAAACATATAGACAGTATACTCAAACGCAAGGAAAATAAAGGTGCAGAGCCAGATGCTTTTAACAATGCATTAATACGCGAGCATTTGGATAACAGCACCTCCAAACAAATGTTGTTTATTGTAGTGGCCACACCGGTTGAAGAAATTGGGCGTGACCATGACTTTGACTGGGCAGTGGTTGAACCATCTTCCTATCGCTCTATTATACAACTCGCAGGCCGTGTTCGTCGGCACAGAGAAGGTGCGGTGGATCATCCTAATATTGCTTTACTGCAATACAACTGGAAGACGATCCAGGCCGGAAACCAGCCGGGTAAAAAATACTTCTGCCGCCCGGGTTATGAAGACAAGCAAGTTTTGGATACCCATGACCTATGTATGCTTATCGATACCAAGGCGATTGCACAAAGTGTCAATGCCATCCCGCGAATTCAAAAACCAATGCACCTGAATTATCAAAATGCACTGGCCGATCTGGAGCATCATGTCACTCAAATACAGCTTGCCAACTATACGGGTGTGGGGCCTGAAAAACTGCAAGGCTATCTTGCTGAAAGCTGGCACTTAACTGCGTTGCCGCAATCTCTTAACCCATTTCGTAAAAGCGAACAAACCACCAGTGTGTTTTTGATGTATGACCCGGATGAAGAGCGCTGCCTATTTATTGAAAAGGATGAGCAAGGCCACCCCATCGACCGGGAAAATATTCTGCAAATACACCAACAAGGCATTAGTAGTAGCCATGAAAAGAGATTTTGGCTAAAGCGTGACTATGAGGAACTGCTTGAAAAGTATGCGGAGCAACCAGATTGGAGTAAAAAAAGAATCTCGCTTCGTTATGGCGAACTGAGTTTTGTGTATAGAGAAAACCAGGAGTATGAGTATTCAGATCAGTTTGGTTTGATCCCAAAAGTTGATGGCTGAGGAGAGCATATGGAAAACAAGATAAAAGAGCATATTGATAAGCTGTTAAAAAAACGTCTGAAGGAATCTGTTGATAGCGAAGTTGATAAAATGAAAAATGAGTCGGCTGTACCATTAGATAAAAATGAAGAAAAACGACTAAAAGATAAAATCAGGAAAAATATTAAGGAAAAAGTTGATAAAGAATATGAGTATAGTGCTTGGTTAGATAAAGTGCTGTCACAAGATTTAGGAGATTCGTATTTCCCTTCCAATCAGGATGAGGAAGATTTGTTTCAACTCCTAAATTTGGAAGTGCTATACAAACGAACCTTTAAATCTGCCTGCGATGATGGGCATCCGATTATTGTCGAGTTACTGGAAGACTTGCAGGTTGAAAAAGAATCACTCAGTAAATGCATTGAAAAAGCAAAATCACACAACCCGGAACCATTGGCGTTCTATTCGCTATTTCAAGAAGAACTGGAAAATACAAATTTATGCATGGACGGTGTCTGTGAAACAATAGACAAACTTTCCGAAGACAGCAAACACGGTGCAATCGTCAGTCACCCTGCAAAAATGACTAACCCTGAATGTAAGTTTCCAAAGGTTTTTGCATCTTCAAATTCATCCCCAGATGGTTTTGTTCGAACCGGAAATTCCAAGGCTCCCTTTGATATGCATATCAATGCCGTAAATTTAAAAGTCTTTAAATTTGTATCATTATTATATAGGCAAAAGCCGTTGCTGGGATATATCAAAAATGAGAACAAATTAATATTTAAACAATTATTTGGAGTAAGTGAAGATAAAGCAAGAAAGTGGTTTAAGAACTTTTCAGCCGGTATAAACAATCAGGACACAAAAACAAACCAGTATGTCAGGCAGGTATATTTCCCGGTGGAAGATAAATATCATTTGTTGTCATTATTAAATCCATCTGGATTGGTTTTTTCCTTAAAAGAGAGAATAGACACTATTAATGGCAGATCACCAGCCGCTTATTCAGGGAAAAAACTGAAGAAAAATATCGAATATTCTGAAACTGGATATTCAACCATACCAAACCTTACCATGACCCGACATGGTGGAGAACATCCAAAAAACATCAGTGGATTAAATAATAAATATCAATCGTACTATTTGTTACACTCTGCTCCGCCAACTCTACAAAAACGCGATATTCGTTTTCCGAAAAAAAATTTCTTCAGGGAGTCATTCCGTGATTACGAGTATCGAGAGGTTTTTGACGCCCTGCATAAGCTATTCAAAACAGATTACAACAATGTACGCATCCGGGAAGGGCGAGACTATCGTCTGCAAGATTTAATGGATCGAATTATTAACAAAATGTGGGCGGTCCGGGCTGTTTCAAAAGAACAATATCGGTCGGAGCATTCACAGTTAAAACCTCACCAAAAGGTTTGGCTTTGTGAGGAATTCCAACACATCCGTGAAGAAGATAATGATTGGATGGATAAGTTATGTAAGGAGATTAGCAGTTGGGTCATCCGGACCTATGAAAGATTGCTGGACAAGCAGGCTTATAAACTGGGAGAATCGGTACGACTTCATATCCATGAGATTGCAACTAAAAACAGGGAGGCGCTACGATGATTGGAGATATTAGGCGGGTTCTACTCCTGCCACATATCAAAGTGCATAATGCTAATGCTTTATCCAGCCCTTTTACTATTGGCTTTCCCGCAATGACGGCATGGCTGGGCGCTGTTCATGCGTTGCAGCGAAAAGTTAATGCGAGTGGTTTGCAAAATGTAAATTTTAAAAAGGCTGCAGTTGTCAGCCATGATATGAACCTGCAAGCAAAAATTGGACAGGGAGATTTTGTACAGTCCATTATTGTTCCAAAGCGGCCACCTTCAACAAAGAAAGAGCTAACAGATTTTAATGCTGGTTCAGCGCCATCGTTTATAGAAGAGGCCCGCTGCCATTTGGATGTTTCTTTTCTTATTGAATACCCCCGCATCGATAGAGACGATGAAGAAGGATTAATAGAACAGGTTACTCATCATCTCAATGCCTCCATGAAAATAGCCGGTGGCGATATATTATCTTTTCAAAAACCTACACTGCACAGAATAGAAGAAGGTAACGATACCGAACTCCATAGACTGACTCGCAAATTAATGCCCGGCTATGCCATAATCGAACGCCGTGAGTTAATGATAGACGCCATGGAGCAGGGCAAAGAAGCAATGGATGCTTTACTCGATTATCTGGCCATCCACCACAGTTGTCAACAAGACGATGCAAATGTAGCCTGGACAAGCCAACGGAAAACCTCGGGCTGGATTGTGCCAATCGCCACGGGCTTTCATGGTATCACCGAATTAGGGCAGGCAAAAAACCAGCGCGATCCGAATACACGCCATCGCTTCGCGGAAAGTGTCGTTACACTGGGTGAATTCCGTATGCTGCACCGTATCCACTTTCTGGATGAAATCCTTTGGCGCTATCAAGCTGATATGAAAAAAAATCTATACCTGTGTCAACAAACTAGTCAAATCGACTTAAACTAATAACGATCAATAGGAGAAAAAAGTCATGGCAAAAAAAGAGAACATCGCAACTGTACTGGCGTTTGAAAAGAAATTAGTGCCTTCAGATGGGCGAATGTATGGCACCATATGGAATCTGCGAAACGATCAAGCTACGCCTTTGGCGCTGATTGAAAAATCAGTCCGAGGAACTATTTCGAACAGGCCGAACAAAAAGGATAAAGCAGCATTTGAAAAGGATCCTGCAAAGCTGGATGCAAAAGTGGAAAGTCCTAATTTACAGACAATTGATGTCAGTGCTTTGGGAACGGAACAAGATACACTAAAACTGCATTTTACATTAAAGGTCCTAGGGGGCGTAGTTTACCCATCCGCCTGCAATAATGCGGCATTTAACAAAAGCTATTACGCGGCAGCCAACGACTACATAAGCCGAAAAGGCTTCAGGAGGTTGGCAAAGCGATATGCCGCGAATATTGCCAATGCACGCTTTTTATGGCGTAATCGGGTTGGAGCGGAAAACATTGAAGTTCAGGTAAAAGCCTTAAATAAAGGTGCGGAGCAGACCTGGGTATTTGACGCAAACAAGTTCAGTACAAGAAATTTTGATGTTGATGATGAGCAAGTGGGAACATTGGCAACGCGCATTGCCGCAGCACTATCGAGCGATAACGGTTTTCTGATGCTGGAAATCACTTGTTTTGCCAAAGTCGGAAAGGCGCAGGAAATCTATCCTAGCGAGGAGCTGGTATTGGATAAAGGGAAAGGGAAAAAAAGCAAGGTGCTTTATTCAGTGGATGGCATTGCCGCCATGCACTCGCAAAAAATCGGCAACGCATTGCGCACCATTGACACCTGGTACCCCGACTTCGGTGACCCGGAAAACTCAGCCGGCCCTATCGCCATTGAGCCTTATGGTGCAGTGACAAACCTTGGTAGAGCTTTCCGTCATCCCACAAAAGATAAGAAAGATTTTTACACTTTCTTTGATAAATTTGCACAGGGAGAAAAACTGGAACGAATTGAGGATGAACACTATGTTATGGCAGTCCTGGTGCGTGGTGGCGTTTTCGGCCAAAGTGACAAATAAGGAGAGGATATGAACTACTATCGAGAAATTACTTTATTGCCCAATGCAGATATAAGCTCTTATTTTATCTGGCAAAAACTATATCAGCAGATTCATCTTGCATTGGCGGAAAACAAAACAGCGGACAACGCATCCGCCATTGGCGTGGCGTTCCCAGAATATAATGCCGATAAATATTCTCTCGGTACAAAACTGCGACTGTTCTCAAAAGACGAGAAATCGCTGGAACAAATGCACTTTGAAAAATGGTTCAACCGGCTCAGCGATTATGTGCATTTAAGCCACATCAAATCTGTGCCTGAAAAATTAGCGGGATACGCTTGTTTCAAGCACATAAAACTTAAAGGTAGCAAGGAAAAGCTGGCAAGGCGCAGGGCAAAACGTAAAGGGGAGACATTGCAGCAGGCACTGCGACATTTTGAAGATGTTGAAGAGGAGTGCAGCAAACTGCCTTATATCAATATGACCAGTCAAACAAACGGACAGCGATTCCGATTGTTTATTGAAAAGCAGGCAATGGAGCGACCACAAGCAGGTTTGTATTCATGTTATGGGCTGAGCAATACAACCACAGTGCCCTTGTTTTAACCTAAAAAATTCGGTTTCAACAAAATGTATTATTATCAACAAGTTGCAGTCCAGCTAATATTTGTTGTTTTTTTGCTTGATTTATTTTAAGTTAATGTTTTCGCTTGGTTTTTTAAAAAAAAGTTATAGTTGACCGCCGCACAGGCGGCTTAGAAAATGTGGAGTGAGATGGGGTACCGGCAGAAGACGTTGACCGCCGCACAGGCGGCTTAGAAAAATAGGAAAGCGCCGTATTGAATTCCGCATCGGTTGACCGCCGCACAGGCGGCTTAGAAAATTCAAGCAGGGCGCGGCGGATCGTGTCCGAGGTTGACCGCCGCACAGGCGGCTTAGAAATCGCAGAGCTGCCCGGCAAACCTGGTCACATCGTTGACCGCCGCACAGGCGGCTTAGAAAAGTAAATGCAGCGGATAAAGACCGCTGATTTCGTTGACCGCCGCACAGGCGGCTTAGAAACCATATGTTCAGTCCATACGATCCCGACAAAAGTTGACCGCCGCACAGGCGGCTTAGAAAAAAGCAGAAAACCCCTTATGTATTAAGGTGTTGTTGACCGCCGCACAGGCGGCTTAGAAACAACAGCGCATCAACAATATCCGGGGCCATCTGTTGACCGCCGCACAGGCGGCTTAGAAAACAAACCCGGGGGACCGGTCACAAAATGTGACGTTGACCGCCGCACAGGCGGCTTAGAAATTTATGCAACAAGGTGTTCTGCTTCTTATAAAGTTGACCGCCGCACAGGCGGCTTAGAAATCCTTATTCTCCCCATAAGGCAACCCCAAAGCGTTGACCGCCGCACAGGCGGCTTAGAAAATCAACCCGATCTCATCAGGAGTCGGCAACATGTTGACCGCCGCACAGGCGGCTTAGAAAATACAGAACAGGCCCAGGCCATAGCACTAATTGTTGACCGCCGCACAGGCGGCTTAGAAAATCACCCCTCTTTTCGCAATGTCGCATCGTAGGTTGACCGCCGCACAGGCGGCTTAGAAATGCTAATAATGTGTGGATCTGGTCGTCTACCAGTTGACCGCCGCACAGGCGGCTTAGAAACACCGTAAAGATCGCCAAGTCTCGCGGTCGATGTTGACCGCCGCACAGGCGGCTTAGAAAGTCAACCAACAAGCGACCGGCGGTCGGAAAAGGTTGACCGCCGCACAGGCGGCTTAGAAATCCAAATATGTGTCGAAATCAGCAAGCGTTATGTTGACCGCCGCACAGGCGGCTTAGAAATCATACAATTGCCCCACATAATTGGGACTATTGTTGACCGCCGCACAGGCGGCTTAGAGAAAGGACTAAAATCGTGGATTATTGATTTACATGTTGACCGCCGCACAGGCGGCTTAGAAAATATTCCAGATATAAGCAGGAAGGATTTGTTTTGTTGACCGCCGCACAGGCGGCTTAGAAATTGAATTGTGTAAAAATGGGGTCAGGTCTGCTCTTGACTCACCTTACATGGAACAGACACGTGATCAAGGTCGCGGTAGGAATGCCGGCTACCCAGCACCCCCCGCACAGATCCGGACACGGTATGGA
>Ga0207996_1001951_pt1 | contig 13273 bp, 6 predicted proteins | sample AntAceMetag02UKG_FD_184773 | JGI IMG/M metagenome (GOLD analysis project Ga0207996, IMG submission 184773) | Saline lake microbial communities from Ace Lake, Antarctica - Antarctic Ace Lake Metagenome 02UKG (SPAdes) (version 2) | ecosystem: Environmental > Aquatic > Non-marine Saline and Alkaline... | reverse complement strand
TTATTGCCCATAACGGTTGGGCTATGAAGCGTGGCGGATTTTGAAACACATAATTTTCAACTTACGACAGTGCTTTTAAGGTGACCATAAGTTTAATTTTACCACTTCGCCCGCCATGATTTATGAGCCTTTGTTAGCGTTTCGTTGTTTTTCTCCATATGATATTAATTCAAGTTCTTTTATGATTCCTGTCTTGGATGTTTTAAATTGAAGTAATTTCTAACTTTAATAAATGAAAATTTGAGTGTTGAACTTTTTAGTCCAACACTCAAATATGTAAATACAATTTTATTTTTTTACAATTCTTTCATATTTAATTACTGAACCGTAAGTATCAGTAATTTGTAGCATATATACACCACTTGATAAATTTGAAATATTTAATTGTTTTACAATTTTATTATCGTTAGAAGTAAGTTCTTCATCCATAATAATATTTCCTAACAAATCAAAAAGATGCATTCTATAACGATTATCAATAATTTTATCAATTTCTATTGTCAAAATATCCAAAGTTGGATTTGGATAGATTTTTATATTGTTGTTTGATGTATTATTGCTGATAGATGTATGATAATCTTGTGTAAGTATATAAGTAGTCGAAACGCCATTGCCACTTACATTAATTGTGCAAGTCCTTGCGCCAGTACCTGTATTTTCTTCATAGATTACATTAAAACTATCATTGTTATTTCCACTTGTAGGAGAGCAATATAACCAATCACAATTTTCAGAAACTGTCCAACTAACATTTGAGGTTACCGAGACTGTCGTACTTCCTGCTGAAGTATCTACATCATCATAGGTTGGGTTTAGGATTATATAGGGATCTGCCCCTTCTTGGTTCAATGTATAAATAGCAGAGGCACCGTCTCCAGCTACAGTTATTGTACAAGACCTCGGGTCAATACTGAAATTTTCATCATAGTTAACCGTGAAACTTCCATTGTTTGTCCCTCCGGTCGGCGAACATGTAACCCAACTGCAATTTTCAGAAACTGTCCAACTAACATTTGAGGTTACCGAGACTGTCGTACTTCCTGCTGAAGCATCTACATCATCATAGGTTGGGTTTAGGATTATATAGGGATCTGCCCCTTCTTGGTTCAATGTATAAATAGCAGAGGCACCGTCTCCAGCTACAGTTATTGTACAAGACCTCGGGTCAATACTGAAATTTTCATCATAGTTAACCGTGAAACTTCCATTGTTTGTACCTCCGGTAGGTGAACATGTAACCCAACTACAACTTTCAGAAACTGTCCAGTTAACATTTGAACTTACCGAAACTGTTGTATTTCCGACAGATGCGCTCACATTTGCATAAGTCGGGTTTAAAGTAATTGATGGTGTAGCAATAATTAATTGGGAATAAGAAACGTTATTATCCTCATCACTTTCGTTTACTTCTAAATCAGCATCTGCAAAGAATAATATATAATATGTGTCTGCTTGAGTACCAGCAGGAATGATGAGATTTTCATTTTCAGGACTTGTACTACCAGGCGAAAGACTTGTTACATAGTCATCGCCTAATTCTATGTCTGATGTGCCCCATGTCTGATTTGTAGAAAGATAATATCTAATTCTGCTATTGCTAGCACTGCCATTACCTTGATTTTTCACTGTACAAGAAGAGCTTATTGTTTCTCCTGCAAATACAGTAGATGGATTTATTGATTGATTTTGTACAATTAAATCAGGTAATTGTTCAGGAATTGCAGTAACTGAAACTGTAACAGAAGGTTCATCAGGATCATTAGAAGTAACCGTTATAATACCGGTTTGTTGTGTGCCTCCAAGCAGACCCCAATCAATACCAACAGATACATTTTGGCTATTACCTGGGCTAATATTAAATGTCGAACCTGGATAACCTGATGTGGATAACCATATTTTATTATCGTAAATAGAAGTTATTGAGAGGACTGCTGTACCTACATTTTGTATAGTAAATGAATTTTGAGAACCTGAACTGTTTAAAGAATTATATGCATTAATGCATCCACCTGTAACTGTAATGCCAGACAGTGCAGGTACTGGTTCAACATTGTTCATTATCGTATTTTTAACGTCTGTCCAGGATAAAGATGAGTTATTTGAATAAATTAAAGCAGCCAAACCAGCGACCTGAGGTGTAGCCATTGATGTGCCTGAAATAATGCCATAAAAATTTGAACTTAGTCCTTGTCCGGGAGTTCCAAAGTTTATAGCAGTTGCATTATTAGGTTTTGTGCTTAAGATAGAGACCCCATATGCTCCAAGATCAACTGAAGTTGCTCCAAAATTTGATGATGTTGCTCGTATATTATTTCTATCCAATGATGCTACAGCGATAATATTATTGCAATCATAACTGGATGGGTAATGAGGTGTAACATCATTATCGTCACCAATATAATCCGGTCCTCCATTTCCTGCTGCAGCTGCAAAAATCATATTTGAATTTAATATGGCAGTTCTTAACGAACTACTATACCCACCTCCGCCCCAGCTATTATTAGTTAAAGTTGCTCCGTTATTCGCTGCATATTCAATTGCTGATATCGCATTGGATGTATTACCACTTCCCTGATCATTTAGAAACTTTAGTGCCATTAATTTTACTGTCCAGCAAACACCACTAACACCTATTGTATTATTACCAACAGCACCAACTGTCCCTGCAACATGTGTTCCATGACCATCAAAATCTGATGGGTCATTATCATTATAAGCCCAATCCCAGCCATGAATGTCATCCACATACCCATTGTTGTCATCATCTACACCATTATTAGCAATTTCCCCAGGATTTGTCCATATATTTGATAATAAATCAGGATGATCATAATCTAATCCTGAATCTATTATCCCTACAACGACAGTTGAATTACCTGTTGATATATCCCAAGCTTCCGGAGCATCAATATCAGCATCAAATGTTCCTCCATTTTGCCCTGTATTGTGCATTCCATATAAACCACCAAATCCTTGATCATTTGGGATTGTTTGCACTACATACACAATATGATTAGGTTCAGCATAAAGAATTTCGTTAAAAGACTCAAAAAAAGCAGCTTTGGTAGGAACATCTATTCCATCACTAATTTCCACAAGGTACAAATTTGTAATAATATTATAATATTTTAGGATTTTACATCCACTGCTTATAATTATATCAGATATCATGTTACTCTTGATTTCTTCTTTGAATCTAATCAATAATTCGTTCTCAATGTATTCGCCAGTAAGCTTTTCGTTAAGTGATACGGTTTTATCATAGCCTTGGACTGATGATTTAGATGGTTCGTTGATTGTTAATGAAGTAGGTGTAACATTAATATCAGGAATTCCAGAAGTAGTAATTACCAAGGGAGCAGTCCAGTACCAACCGTCACTTTCATCCACAAAATAAACACCTACATAATATGTCCCGGTATTTACGCAACCGATACCACTCAAATCCACGGTAATTGTTTCATTACCTGTTTGCCCTGGATTTAAAGTTACATAATCGTTTCCCAAATAACAATCCGATGGTGTTATGTTAGTGTTTGTAGAAAGATAATACTGAATTTCAGAACTACTCGCTGCTCCATTACCATTATTGGTAATTTGTGCATCAATATATAATGTGCCATCTTCAGAAACCGGATTTGGGCTAAAGCTACCTCCTGTGAGTTCTAAATTTTGTGTGCCGGATGAAACATTTTTCCAAATTGTAACATCATCAACTTGAGCACCATTAGCCATATTTATTGAACCATCTGAATGAAACCAAAAAATTATCCAAACCTGTGGTTCACCTAATAAATTTCCAATTTGAGGGACATTTGTTAAATCAAAATCGACAAATTCATTCGTATAATTACCAGCATATTTAGGAGTTCCATAAAAATTTGTTCCATTAATTGATGCTCCGACTGAAAAATAATCATAATTTATATTATTTTCACATTCTAATGTAAAATAAAAGCTAAAATCAGCATCAGAAATACTTGGATCAGACAAGTCAAAAGGACCATACCTCATCCATGCATCCATATTATTTGGATAATTCTCTCCGCAAGAAATACCATCTGATCCTTTATCAGCGCATCCGGCACTTTCATTCGACGAATGATACCAACATTGCCAGTCATCCCAAGTTGCATCCGCTACTCCACTTAGAGTTCCCCTATCCCATAATCCAGAAGGAAATGATCCTTCAAAATCTTCATAATGGATTATTGTCCAATCCTTCGAACCATCAATTTTATCATTAATTATTTCCTTACCTACCTTATTGTTTATATCGGTTTTTGAATTAACAAGCTTTGGTTCCATAATCAATGGTTGTAGTGGTGTTGAATTGTCAATTCCTTGTGGTAAATTAGCATTTTGATACTTCTTGGAAGATTGAAACTCTTGTTTGTTATTCCTATTCAATAATACAGAATTTGATTGTCGGATTAATAACGTGTCAGTTATTTCAACTTGATACTTACTTTGTTCGATTTCATTACTGCTTGTTTCAAATGAGCTTGAGTTTTGCAGTATTCCATTGTTTTGTGAAATTCCTTTGCTTACAAATAATAAACTTGAAGCAATTAATACTGAAAATAAAAATAATTTTTTCATAACATTTAATTTTGATTAGGTGAATAATTTAGTTAATGAAATATATTTGTGTTGTCTTTGAATACATTCTACTTTTTTAAACCATCTAAAAAAAATTCTTTAAATATTTTGCAATGTCATTTTGTTAAACTTAATGTTTGTTAGATTCTCTTTTTACAATGAACGCTAACGGTTGGGCTATGCGTAGTTTGGGATTTTGAAACGATTAATTTTCAATTTACTACTAATTTTATTTAATGCTATAAACTTCAAAATCAGCATATTACCCAAATTACGTATAGCCTTTGTTAGGGGCTGGCTTTCCTTCATTTCAGTCATATTATTTTTCAAATTTGCTACAAGTTTCATTTCTACCAGTGTGTTGGGGCAGGCATACTCTTTGACAAGTTTTGGCTCTTGCGGTGGGCTTTTCGAGCGACTTGGCAATGTGTATGACTGCGAAGCGAGGGCTTTTAATATTTCCATTCTGTATGTCTAAAAGGTAATCTATTTAATTCATCTCTGTAAAATCTCCATTTTGGCATAAAGTCATTCATATATTTTATAAATATTTCGTTATGAGTTCTTTCTAATAAATGCACCAATTCGTGGACAATAATATATTCCAAACATTCCAAAGGCTTTTTTGCTAATTCAAGGTTTAACCAAATCCGTTTTGCTCCGGTATTACAGGTTCCCCATTTTGTCCGCATTTTTTTTATTCCAAATTCATTGGTTTTTACTCCAATTTTCTGTTCCCATTTTTCAATCATTTTCGGAATAGTGTTTTTCATTTGTTCCCGATACCATTCTTCAATTATTTCTTTTCTTTTTTCTGTGGAAGTATTCGGTCTGATATAAAGTTCAATTTTACTGTGTGTCAATACTACCTTTGGTTTTGTGTCTTGCTCAATTATTTTTAACAAATATCTTTTGCCTTGAAAAAAATGGCTCTCCTTTGATAAATATTCTCTTGGTGCTTCCCTTTCTTGATTTCTAAAAGTTTCTTGCTGTTTTTTAATCCACTTTAATTTATTAATTGCAAAAACTCGAATTGTGTCTAAATCCATTCTGTCAGGTGCTGCAATTTTTACATTACCATCAGGCGGATAAACGCTCAAATGAATATTTTTAATATCCTTTTGTTCGACCTCAATCGTTATATTTCCTAATTCAATTTTCTGCATTAGTATTCTTTTTGCTCTCTGATAATTTTAAAAATAAATTCAACTTTATTTTCAATTCCATAAGGTTCAGGCGGTTCATTGGCAATATCTTTCCCTGTTTCTTTTTGGTAAGATTTTAACTGTTTGTAAATACTTGCTTTTATCTCATTCTCTTTTGCCAAATGTCCTCGCCAATCATCTCGTTTTGATTTTTTCACAGCTTTATCAATCTGCATTGCCAAATCTTCATCTTTCCCCAAATTATTATACAAAGCTCGTTGTGCAATAGTTGCTAAAATTTCAGGTGTTTCATCACTTTTACCTTCGTTCACTTTCTTTGCAAGTTCTGCTATCTTTTTTAAATATTCTTCATAGCTGATAGCATTTGCCTTTCTTTCTTTGATAATCTCAAAAAGAAGTTTCGACATCTCTTCAAAAAATGCAGGGTCAATTAAATGCTCTTTTATAATCTTTTTGCGAACATTATTTTCAATAGTTTCGGCAACTGCTTCCTTGCTACTTTTTATTCCGTTTGGCAAAGTTCCTATTGCATCAGAAATACCTGTTTTAACGATAATATCTAAAAGCGACATATCACCAAAAGGTGAAATTGTTTCGGGTTCTTCTGCTTGAATATAGGTGTCAATCAGATGACGCATATCGGCTTCGTAGGTCTTTAAATCCAAAGTCTCGCCACTTGCTTTTCTTATTTCCTCACGAAGTTTCAAGTAATGGTCTAACTCTTTTTTTATGCCTTCAATTTCTGATAGCGTATAACCTGCATCTTCTATTTCATCGGCTATGTTTGCATAAGCACGAATTAAAGCAACTGTTTTTTTGTATAGCGATGTCCGTTGTGTTTCTTTTGCTTTTAAATCGGCTTCTATTTCAGGATTTCCACAGAAATATCGAATATAAGCCATTGTGTCTTTTGGTGCTTCAACAGGTTCGCAAAGCAAAGAAATTTCTTCCAAAGCATTGTCTAAGCGTTCTTTTCCTGCTTCCAATCGGTCTTTCAGCATTATGTCTATATCTTTGGCTTCAAAATCATCATAATCTAAATCCGATGTGTAAACAGAAATGGCATTCTCCACTTTCTTAAAAAGGTCTTTGTAATCTACAATGTAGCCAAACTCTTTATCATCACCATCAAGGCGATTAACACGGCAAATTGCCTGAAAAAGTCCGTGGTCTTGCATACTTTTGTCTATGTACAAATAGGTGCAACTTGGGGCATCAAAACCAGTTAGCAATTTTGAAACTACAATTAGCAGTTTCATATTTGCAGGCTCGTTTGTAAATTTATATTTCGCCCAATCTTCGTAGCTTTCGGTTTTCGATTTGTTGGCTTCTTGTTTTACATTTTTTAAGAGTTCTTCGTACAAATTATACATAAACTCTTTTTCGGTCTCGGTGCTTGCTCCTGTATCTTCGGTAGTTACATCGCTTGTGTGCGGATTGTATGATGTAACAATTGCCGATTTGCTTTTTAATGGTGTTTGTTGGAACAAGTCGTAATATCTGCACGCTTCGTAAATAGAACTTGCCACCAAAATAGCATTACCAGCCTCTGAGTTTAATCGGGCTTTTGTGCTAAAATCAAAAATAACATCGGCAACTACTTTGCTCATTCGAGAACGACTGCTCAATACTTTTTGCATTGTTCCCCATTTCTTTTTGATTTCCATTTTCTGAAAATCATTTAAGCCTTTGGTCTTTGCCTCAAACCATTCGTCTATCTTTTTTTGAGATGTTAGTTTTTGGTCAATATCTCTTGCTTCATAAATCAAATCGAGAATTACACCATCATCAACGCCTTCGGTAAATTTGTAAGTGTGAATGTATTTGCCGAAAACTTCCAAACTGGTTTGTTTATCTTGTTTGAGTAATGGCGTTCCTGTGAAACCAATAAAAACACTATTGGGCAACATTGCTTTCATTGTGCGGTGCAGTTTTCCGCTTTGGGTACGGTGGCACTCATCTACAAAAATAAAAAGTTCACCTACGGCTTTTGATGGTTGGCTTTTTAATTCTTCAATAAATTTATTGAAGTTACCCACATCTTTTTTGCCGAATTTATGCACCAACGAACAAAGCAACCGTGGTGTTGCTTCTGATAGTTTTTTCATTAAATCTTTACCGCTTTTGGTTCGGTAAATCTGTTCGTCAGCATCTTTAAAAACTCGTTCTATCTGTTTGTCTAACTCATCACGGTCGGTTAATATAGCAACTCGTGCATTAGGATTGTTTTCTAAAATCCATTTGGCAAGCATAACCATTACAATACTCTTACCGCTTCCTTGGGTATGCCAGATAATACCGCCCTCGTATCTGTTTACATATTTTTGAGCTTCTTTTATTCCAAAATATTGGTGTACTCTCGGCAGTTTTTTTACTCCACCATCAAAAAGCACAAAGTCGTAAGCAATTTCCATAAATCGCTCTTTGTTGCACATTTTTAATGTGTATTTATCCAACAGATTTCGGCTATTATCTTCAATGTCTTCTTTCCATTTTAGATAATATTTTTCGGGTGTGCCGATTGTTCCAAAGCGTAAACCCTCGCTGTCGTTACCTGCAAAAAGATATTGTACGGTGGCAAAAAATGGCTGAATAAAACGGTCTTGTTGATTAGTAATGTTTTGACGGATACCTTCTTCTACCGAAACCGTTGAGCGTTTGAGTTCTAAAACACCAAGAGCAATACCATTTACATAAATTACAATATCGGGGCGTTTGGTTCTGTTGCTTTTTATGGTTACTTCTTCGGCAATGGCAAAATCGTTGTTGGCAAAATTATCCCAATCGAACAGATGTACAGTTTCAAAATTTTCGCCTGCTTCGGCTTTTACTTGTATGCCGTAGCGAAGTTTTTGATATACATTTTTGTTGGTTGTGTAAAGGCTATCGTTGAAATTATTGGCAGTAGTTTGCAGTTCGTAAATTGCTTTATCAATTTGCGTTTTGTTGTAGCCTTTTCTGGTAAGATAAGCAGTCAATAAATCAACTTCAATATTGCTATTATTTTCTCGCTCTTCCCAATTGCCGAGATAAGTATATCCTAACTCATCTTGAAAAAGTTTTACTACACGGTTTTGTGTAATACGTTCTATTTGACCTACATTATCCATTATTTATCTCATTTTTTAAACTAAACCAAATATTTTCGTCCCAATAATTTTTAGCATTTCCAGAAGTTGATGGTGCAACAAATAGTTTGGTTGTTCCAATAGTATTGTTTAATAAGCCATAACTTACTTGTTTAGTTTTCTTTGGGTTGTTATAAAGAAAAACTGCAGCTGCTTTTTTGCCATTAAAACAAACAAATTTAGGATTAAACTTTTTTATCTTTTCAACAAAGCTATCTCTGTTAAAATCTTCATCATTAAGTTGATTATCGTTACCACTTACATCTTTTGCAATGTCAGTTAAACCTATGTTGTAATCTAACAGGGTTTTATATTCAGATGGGTTAATTCTCTTTTGGGTTAAACCAATTTTTAATAAAATTGAATAAAATTCGTTACCTGATTTGGCATAATACAATTTTTCGTCTGCTGATTTATTGCCTACGGCAGTACCACAAAAAACAACGTCTAAATTGGGTTTTATTAAATCTTGAAGTATCATACCAACCTGATTTTACCTGTTAATAAAACCTGCATTAAACCCTGTTTTAGCTCTTTGTATTTTGCCAGTTTCTTTTTTAGGCTTTCTATTTCGTTATCCATATCGGAGAGAATTTGGGCGATGCGAGTTTGTTCTTGTTTTGTTGGTGGCAATGGGATAGGACAATTCAAAACATCACTTCGTTTTAAATTAGTTTGACCAGTACCACTATCAAAAGCCAAATAGTATTTGTTTCTGTTTAAAATCAACGATAAAAATACATTGTCTACACTTTCAGCTCTAAGACAACATATCCGCTGGTTTAGTGCATATTTATCATCCTCTGGTACAAGGTAGCATTTTGCAAGTGCTTTACCATTTGGAATATCACTCATAACCATCGCAACATCTCCTTTTTTTAATGGACAAAGATTTACTGTTGATGTTTTAAATACTTTCCCTTCGGTTGAAACAAACTTTGAATTAATTACAATAAATTTAGCATCTGTTTTGATAAATTGCTCGTGTGCATTGCCATTTAAGAAATAAACAATCTCCCCCAAAGACTTCACCACCCAACCCTCTTTTTGGCTAAGTAATTTCTGCATTGCCCCTTTTTTAATAAACTGTTTTTTGGCAATTTTTTTTTCGAGTGCTTGTATCAGGCTGTCGGTGTCGGATAGTACGGTGGCTATGGCGGTTTGTTCGGGTAGTGGGGGAAGGGGAATTTTAAATTCTCTTACAACTTCAACATTTAGATTTTGAACACCTCCACCAGCAAATTGACCTGTTTGAGCGAGAGTTTTATATCTCGTACTATTAAGTATAAATTTAAGGAAATAACTATCAAGATTATACTTTGGTTTTATTAATGTGAGGCTTACATAAACTGCAAAATCAAAACTTAACTCAACAACTGCTGCTTCACCAATTCCAGCTCCAACTCTTGTATACAATAAATCCCCTTTTTCTGGTTTATTATATTGAGTTATTTGTTTAAATAAATCCTTAGTGATGTGCCTATATTTATTTAAGACAACTTGTCCATTTTGAACATTCTGTGCTGATAAAAATGGCTTCCCAATAGTTTCAGATACATATTTTGGGGTTGCCGCAACACCACAAGTAATAGCATTTGTTACTTTCTTAAATTTCTCAACTTCCCAATCATCAGGAATAACACCAATATCTGTATTTTTATAGCCTACTTTTATTTCCATACAAATCCCATTTTTTCGAGGTGTGAATTTACTTTGCTTTCCAAATCTTCAACATCTTTGTCAATTTGTGGTAAAGGCATTTCGTAACGTTCGGCTAACTCTTTTATTCGGTTTGTAAGATGTTGGCTAATGTGGTCAATTTCTCCTTTTATGATGGTTTCTATACTTTGTATCCATTTGTCGTTCACTACCAATTGTTTTACTTCATCTTCGGTAAGTGTTGGATATTTGGCATAGAGTTTATTGTCTAATTCCTTTTCGGCTTGTTTTATCTTTTTATTGGTTTCTGTTTGCTTTGTAAGTAAAACGAGATATTGCTTTAATACTGCCAATTCCTCTTTTACATCTGTTTCGCCTTTAAGTTCTTTTATGCGTTTGGTAATATTAGCTTTATTTACTTTTTCGAGTTCTGCAAAATAGCCATCTTCCACACTGTGTTCCTCTTCCAGTTCGGTAAGTTCACTTGCAATGGTTTCTTTCTCAGTTTCTAAATCTGTAATGGCTTGTTTTTCTGTTTCAAAATATCGGTTTATTACCAAGCCTTTTGGCACAAGGTCGCAAGTCCAACCTTTGTCAATCATCTTTTTAGCTTTGTTTTCTACCAATATTCGGTAGGTTTCAGCTACCCAAGCATCAGCAGAAATTATGTAGCAATCATCTTGCATTGTTTCATTCCAATAAGTCATTAAATGTTGGTAAATGTCGTATTTGTCAACCAATGCTTTGTCTTGGTATTTTTCAAGTAAATCTTCGGCAAGTTTTACAATAAGTTCTTTGGGCTTATTACCAATGGTTAAATCTTTTAGGTATTTGGTCTTTTCTATTTTCCACTCATTAAATAGCGTGTCCATTTCTTCAATAAAAGCTACAAATTCAGCGTGAGAAAATATAGTGTCTTTTATTTCGGAATGGTCTATTGTAAGTTTTGAATATTTATCGTTCAACTTTTCAAATAAAGATTTTCTAAGAGTTGGAAACACTTCCCAAAATTTAGAAAGGGCATCAATATCTGTAATTGGAATACCACCTTTTAAATGAGCTTCAATATCTTGTATGTCTTCGGTTTCTTGACTGTCGATATATCTTGGAATGTTCAGGTTAAATTCGTTTCCTTCAATTTCGGCAACTGAAACCATACGGCTAAATCCTGCAATTTCTAATTGTCCATTAAAAACATCGGTCATTTTACGAATATCTTGCTCACGCAAGCGATTTTTATTGCCGTCTTTCATAAAGCCTTTTCCTGCATCAATCATAAAAATACCTTTACGATTGTTGGCGTTTTCTTTGTCAATTAAAATGATTGCCGCAGGAATACCAGTTCCATAAAATAAGTTGGCAGGCAATCCAATAATTCCTTTTATATACCCTTTTTTAATTAAGTTAGTACGGATTTCAGCTTCTGCATTTCCCCTAAACAAAACACCGTGAGGCAAAATAATTGCACCTTTTCCGTGTCGTTTTAGTGAGCGAACAATATGAAGTAGAAAAGCGTAATCACCATTCTTTGCAGGTGGTGTTCCGTAATCGGCAAAACGGTTGTAAGGTTTATCGTCTGGCAAAGTCAATCCGTTGCTCCATCGTTTATCACTAAATGGTGGATTGGCAATTACGTAGTCAAAAGTTTTTAGATTACCGTTTTCTTCAAATAGTGGTTTTGCAAGTGTGTTTCCTTGTTTAATTTCAGCGGTCGGGTTATTATGCAAAATCATATTCATACGAGCCAAACCTGCTGTTGTGGCTTCTTTTTCTTGCCCATAAAGAGTAACAGTTCTGTTTGCTTCGGCACCAACTCTAAGAAGTAGCGAGCCTGAACCACAAGTTGGGTCATAAACAGTAATATCAGAATTTGTGTCGGCTTGGTTAATCCCAATAATTGCAGCCATTGTTCGGCTTACTTCGGCAGGCGTGTAAAATTGCCCTTTACTTTTTCCGCTTTCTGCTGCAAAGTGCATCATCAAATATTCGTAGGCATCGCCCAAAATATCATCGCCTTCTGCTTTGTTTTTACTAAAATCTAATGCAGGATTTTCAAAAATGGCAATCAGGTTTGTAAGTCTGTCAACCATCTCTTTTCCGCTACCCAATTTGGTAACATCGTTAAAGTCGGGCATATCCGATAAATGGTTGGCTTCTTCTAATGGGGCTAATATTTGTGTATTAATCAATCCGCCAATATCTTTGTTTCCTTTTAGTTTTACCATATCGGCAAAACTTGCACCTTCGGGAATTGTAATTGGGGCATAAGGTTGACCTGCCCATTTATCACTGATATATTTTATAAATAACATAACCAGTACGTAATCTTTGTACTGGCTTGCATCCATTCCACCTCTAAGTTCATCACAACCAGCCCAAAGACTGCTGTATAATTCTGATTTTTTTATTGCCATTTATTTCTATTTCCTTTTATTCATTATTAAATTCCATACTTCGATGTTCTCTGTTGAGCGTTGGCAAAAAATAGCTCTTTTGGTTTTTTCGGGTCGGCTTTTTTGCGTGTCGGCAAAAACCAAATGTGCTATTTTCGCGTGGGCTTTTCAATTCAATATTTTCTTGTAGCAAATTTATCATTCTATGTTCGTTCTTTTAGCTTGCCCCTAACGTTAAGTATATGGTTTTGTGGCGGTTTTGAAACACAAATCTTGCAACTTACACCGATTTGTATTTAATGCTAAAATGCTCATATTTAGCACT
>Ga0207996_1001950_pt1 | contig 13280 bp, 11 predicted proteins | sample AntAceMetag02UKG_FD_184773 | JGI IMG/M metagenome (GOLD analysis project Ga0207996, IMG submission 184773) | Saline lake microbial communities from Ace Lake, Antarctica - Antarctic Ace Lake Metagenome 02UKG (SPAdes) (version 2) | ecosystem: Environmental > Aquatic > Non-marine Saline and... | reverse complement strand
AAATATGCAACGAAATAAAAGGATGACTTATGCTGGACATATACGATATCACTCTAAAGATTAAGCGGTATGATCCGGAAACAAAGAAGACCTGGGTGCAGGATTACAATTTGAAGGCAGGCAGGATTATTCGCTTCACAGATCTCTTTCGGAGGATCAACAACGAGCTTGACCCGACCCTGGCCTGGAATTCTTCATGCGAGCATGCCCAGTGCGGAACCTGCGCGGTTAAAGTCAATGGGAAACCCCTGCTTGCCTGTGAACTTCTCGTTGAAAATGCTGTGGCTCAGTTTGGCACCTCTGTCTTCAAAATCGAACCCATCACCGTAGCCCCCGTGGTGCGGGACCTGATTGTGGATCTGGAGCAGGCATACGAAAGGGTCCATAAAGCAAAGCCCTACATTATCGAAGAGGCAAAAAAATCGCAGGCACAAGATGAAATCCAGATCTTACCCCGGGATCTGGAACGTTACGTAGAGGCGACCCGTTGTATCAACTGTTTTTGCTGTGCCACAGCCTGTATAAGCAGTCAGAGAGGGTTTATTGGGCCAAATGCCGTGATGGCCAGCATCGTCCGGCTTATGGATCCGCGCGAGCAGGCCAAAGAGGAGAGATTGGATTTGCTATACAGTGAAGAGGGGATTTACCGCTGTCATACATCCAAGGCCTGTTCATTTGTCTGCCCGAAAGAGATCGACGTGGCGCACTTCATTGCACTGGCAAAAGAAGGCAAGTTCATGACCTAAGTTAACAAGGAAAGGACTTATGGGATGAGAGGAATACAGGCCGAGGAGTTCACCAATACTGTCCGGAGATTGTGGATCGAGCAAATACTATTCTTGGAGATGATATGCTCAAGGCCTTTGAAAAAGATTTGGAAAGTAAGGAATCTCCCATTGGCCAGGATGTTTTCTGCCAGTTGCTTGAAAATGCGAGAATCCCAAAGGATGAAAGCATGCCCCTGTGTCAGGATACGGCTCTGGTTGTCGTCTTCGCTGAGCTGGGGTAGGATGTTCATTTTGTTGGGGGCGACTTAAGTGAAGCCATCAATGAGAGCGTCAGACAGAGGTACAAAGAAGGATACTTTCGCGCCTCATCCCTCGATCCCCTTGTCAGGAAAAACTTCGGAGACAATGTCCCGGCCATCGTACATTTTGAAATTTTTCCAGGTGAAAACATAAGCCGGGCGATCCTTTTTCCCGCCGCTACGGGCATTGAGGGTGCCAAGAAGTACGTGATCAAAAGGGTGGAAGAGCCAGGCCCCAATGGCTTCCCCCCGGTCACCGTGGGTGGGCATTGGCGGAACCTTGGAAAAGCCCGTGTTGATCGCCAAGAAGTCCCTATTCCGAATCTGTGGGCCAAAGGCATCTGGATTTCCATGTAGCCCAATTGGAGGAAGGGCTTTTAGGGGTAGTGTTGTATGGTTTTGACTGGTGTGGGGTGCAAGGATGAAAGTAATAATATTGATCCGGGACTGTTGCCAAATATCAAGAAATCCTGAACGTGTAGTCTCATTTCAAACTCCAAGAACATTCACTGTAAACGGATTCTTGGAAACCGATGTTTTTTAACATTAGACATTTTGTGTCATTTCATCATTAGCAAGTATTCTCACCAAAATGTCTATGTTTTGTTCCCAATAGCGTATAGTCTGACTTGTTGGGAGTTCACCTTTTTTATTATTATTGCCGTAAACAACACAACGAAAAGATCAGGATAACCCCAACGTTGCAACTAAGGGGATAAGAAGGGTCAGGGGGACTTCGCATAAAGAAACAAAATGAAACCCGCATTGCCAGCAGCGGTATGGTCGGATTAAATTTTAAAAATAATAACGGCACTTCAAGACGTTATTCAAATACCTGTCCGACATTTGCTGCGGGAAAAAAGGGGGAGGGGGGTGATAGCTGTTTATTGGAGGAAATCTAACCTAAAATGAAGTTGTGAAAGGAGGATGAGGTAATGACTATCAGAAAAAGACTTATCGAGACAGTAATGCTGGGCTTAATTGTATCGGTGGCATTTAGCGGATTATTTATTCCCAAAAGAACTTATGCAACAAAACCAATAAAAATAGGGCTTTCACTTTCTTTAACCGGCAAGTATGCTTGGACAGGCAACCGAATGAAAGAGGGTATGACAGTATGGAAAGAATTCATTAATAAAAGAGGCTATAGCCCTGGATTGAAGAAGTATGGACATACTGATCCTGGGCTTATTAATGGTCGCCCAGTAGAGTTTGTAATCTACGATGACAAAAGTGACCCTGCCACAGCTGTAAAATTATATCAAAGATTACTAACAGTTGACAAAGTAGATTTATGTTGGGGGCCTTATAGTAGCGCTATCTCTAAAGCAATTTCGCCAGTGTTAGAAAAAGCCCAAATGCCTACTGTAACGAATGCAGCTTCTGATCCTGGAATATGGAAAGGGCGAAATCTACAATGGATGGTGCAGGGTTTACAGCCAGTTAGTGAATATTTCCCTGGAGCAGCTGAAATTGCCGCCCGACATCAAGCTAAAACTGCGGTAATAATATACGAGGATACTTCATTTCCAACAGCTTTAGCCAGATCCTTCCGTGACCAATTGGAGAATCGTGGAATAAAAATCCTTTTGTTCGAGGCATACCCAAAGGGGATAACTGACTGGACGCCATCTTTAAGAAAAGCGTGGAGACTAAAACCAGATATCATTGGAATCGGAGGGTATGAACCCGATGCTATAGGATTGACAAAGGCAGCGAAAGCTATTAAAGCTACACCAAAACTTTTTATTTGGACTGTGGCGACACAATCTCCACACTATGTAAAAGCAGTTGGAGAAGCATGCAACGCTATGACCGGTGAATCACTATGGGAACCAAGTCTTACTACACCAGGTAACAAGGAATATGTGAAGGCTTTCGAAAGGATAATTGGAGTTCCTCCAAACAGGCAAGTTTACCAGCAAGCTTTTGGTTGCATGGGTGGTCAGCTCTTAGAAATTGCAGTAAAAAGTGTAGGGTCAATAGATAATTTGAAAGCGATTAGAGATAAGCTGTTTACCATGGAGGTTGAAACTATCTTTGGGCCTTATAAAGTAATGCCGTTGAACTCAAAAGATTCAGGTTTGCAAATTGGTTTAAAGGGTGTCTTAATTCAATGGCAGAAAAAGAAACCTAACACAACGATATCCCCTGAGAAAACTGTAGTAGGTGATTATGTGAAAGAGGTTATTTGGCCTGCAAAATATAAGTCGGCTGATCCAATCTATCCATTTCCCGGATGGAAATGATAATTAATGGAAAATTACACTTTTGTTATAAAACATATTTTTCGCAAATATTACTTCCTACCATTTTTATGGTGGGAGGTAATATTGAAGTAATATCAAACTGAAGTTGCTGTACTTATTATTTGACGGATCTGGAGGCCGACTATGGAAGTATTGGCAATTATTGTCGATGGAATACTGTTAGGAGCTTTATATGGTATGGCAGCATGTGGTCTAAGTTTTGTATTCGGTGTCATGGCAATCATTAATTTGACACATGCTGAATTAATCATGCTTGGATCATTTATTACCTTTTGGTTATGGACTCTACTGAAAATGAATCCTATTTTAACAATCATTCCCTCTATGTTTATTATCTTTATGTTCTCCATATTCATTTATAAAATTACTATAAAACGAATTGTAGGTGAGTCACTGCTAGTATCCTTAATACTGACTTTCGGTATTTCTACTTTCCTATGGAACTTCGCGCAAGTCTGTTTTACTAGTACATTTAGATCTGTTGACTATTCCATGGGTTCAATTAGCTTTTTGGATAGCACCTTTCCTGTAAATAAAATCTTATCATTGGTGATTATAATCGTCCTAACACTGACATTACACGTTTTTCTCAAATATTCGAGGTATGGGAAAGCGCTAAGAGCAGTCTCTCAAAATGCTGAAATTGCAGCGATATGTGGTATTAACATAGACAGGATTAGAACGCTCGGTTTCGGTATAGGCGGTGCACTAGCCGCTGCCGCTGGAAGTTTAATTGCCGTACAGTGGTCTATCTATCCCATGATGGGACACGATCTCATTTTGAAATGCTTCGCTATAGTAGCGATAGGAGGCCTATCAAGCATCCCAGGTTGCTTTGTAGGAGGAATGATTTTAGGTTTAGCTGAGAGTTTGGGAACTAACTACTGGGATGCTACAATGGCCCACATTATAGCACCTTTACTGCTCGTCTTAACTTTTCTTTTCAGGCCCCAAGGGCTTTTCGGGGTAGAAGAAAGGGTTGATTAACTCAATTTATCCTACATGTAATGTTTGAGAAAGGAGTGGGCTAAAACATGAAATTTACCCGCAAATATAAAATTAAACAAGTCACGAGTGAGAAGATAGGGTCTTCTGATAAAAAATCATGGCCCTATGCTATAGCATTAATCCCCATATCATTTCTTATTGCCCTCCCATACATTTCATCACCCTATGTAATAAGCGTTTGTTTTATGCTATATGTATATACAGGGTATTCGGTGGGATGGAATATTATGAGTGGTTTAACAGGTTATGTTAACTTTGGATATTCACTATTCATAGGAATTGCCGCTTATACAAGCGTTTTACTGATTATAGATCTTGGTGTTTGGTGGCCGATTGGATGGTTTCTAGGCGGTGTTTCAGCCGCTATAGTTGCTATCATTTTAGGTTCATTTATGTTGAGATTAAGAGGGTCCTACTTTGCCATAGGGATGTTGGCATTACTATTAGGAATAAAACTTCTTTATTCAAGTAAATATCTTGCCCCTCTAACCAGAGGAGGTTCTGGGTTTCCTTTTATTGAGCCGTTAAACTTAACTACGATGTATTATGCTCTATTATTCTTAACCGTACTATTAGTATTCATCTCTCACAAAATAATCACTTCAAACTTTGGATCGAAACTTATTGCAATCAGAGAAGACGAAGAGGGCGCAGAGTCAATAGGAATAAATGCAACTTCCAATAAAATCACTGCCTTCGCTTTAAGTGCCTTTTTCGGGGGAGTCATTTCTAGCGGGCATATAGCTTTTCAGAATTACATTGAACCTGAGTCGGCTTTCAATATCCTTCTTACTATTGTCCCCATAGTAATGGTCTTGCTTGGGGGTCCTGGAACTATATGGGGCCCCGTATTAGGTGCCACAATTTTAACTTTTGTTGAAGAATTTCTTTGGTCATATTTTATTACAACATATATGATGATTTATGGCATCATTATGGTATTACTTGTTTTATTAATGCCTGGTGGCATAATAGACTGGCTAAAGAACAGGGGCACACTTCCTAAAACAAGGGCGATCTAACTTCGCATGCTTAATGGTTCATTAAAATGGGAGAAAGAACTTCATCAGAAAACTATGTTGAGGGTAAAAACAATATGCAAAGACCAATATGTGAAGTAACAAATGTAACCAAATGTTTTGGACAGCTAAGAGCTGTAAACGACCTTTCAATTTCTATAGAGAACGGAAAAATAACAGGTTTAATTGGTCCGAATGGGGCTGGCAAGACTACTTTGTTTAATGTAATTGCCGGGGTTTTGAAACCTGACAAAGGTAAGGTTTTTTCAAGAGGTAGAGATATAACAAATCTAAAACCGTATCAAATCGCCCGAATGGGCATAGGAAGGACCTGGCAGCTTATACGAATATTTCCCAAAATGACAGTGATGGAAAATCTGATGATAGCAGCTAACTTAAAGACAGGTAATACACATAAGAAGGCCATTGAACTGCTGGAACTTTTTGGACTGATTGATCAGAAAACTAATTATGCCGATGAACTATCCATTGGACACCAAAAAATGCTTTCGGTAGCGAGAACCTTAATGTTCGATTCTGAATTGATGCTATTAGACGAACTGGCAGCAGGTGTTGACCCGTCAGAGGAAGTTGTAATTATGCAACAAATACACGAGCTATGCGAGCAAAGAGGTAAAACGTTTTTCATCATAGAGCATGATATGGATATTATAATGAACCACTGCGATAAAGTAATTTGCATGAATTTTGGTCAAAAGATTGCAGAAGGCTCATGCGAAGAAGTCAAAAACAATGAAAAAGTAATAGAAGCATACTTTGGTACTTAACCTTTTGAGATTGAGGCTTGGTGATAAAAATGAAAGAGAATGGGGATATTGTCACTGTAGAAAAGGTTATCACAGGATACAGTAAGAAAGTGATATTGCATGAAATATCCATTGCAATTAAACAGGGAAAAATAACTGCCCTTATAGGCCGAAACGGCGTTGGCAAAACTACCTTATTGAGAACTATGGTAGGATTCTTGCGACCCCAAAAAGGGCGTATACTTTTTCAAGATGTTGATATTTCACGCACCAAAACTCACCTTCTTGCAGAAATGGGTATTTCCTATGTCCCTCAAGGAAAATCGGTTTTTCATCATATGAACATCGAGGAACATCTTGACATGGGCGCTTGGACTCTTAAACACAATAGAGAAAAAAACTATAAGCGTAATATAGAGATGATACATCATCTCTTCCCACGTTTGAAGGAAAGGAAATATCAAAAAGCAGGTTCTCTGAGTGGAGGTGAACGCCAGATGTTATCAATTGCACGTGCTCTCATGTCATCGCCCAAACTACTGCTTTTAGATGAACCATCATTTGGCCTTGCCCCTATACTGATAAATTCGGTTTTTAGAAGTATCGAAGAAATCAATCATGAAGGTGTAACAATTTTCTTGATCGAGCAAAATGCCAAAAAAGCATTAGAAAATTCTGATAATGGGTATGTCATGGATATGGGCAATATTACATTTGAGGGAAATAGTGGGAAATTGCTACAAGATGAACAAGTACGACTTTCGTATCTTGGTGGAAGGAGGAAATAAGAAAGAATGGAAACACCTGTCATATCAGTAAATGGGAGTCCCTTTGATTTAGGATATCAACATGGACAAAAAGCTAAGGACGCGATCAGGAGAAATTTTCAGTTTTATTTAAGGCTTTGGAATTACTTTGGCGGCGTTGAGGAAGATCAAATTCTCTCCGATGCGAGACAATTTGTTCCATATATTGCGAAATCAGATCCTGAATTGATGGAAGAATTGAAGGGCTTAGCGAAAGGATCTGAGATGGGATTCGATGAAATTGTAGTATTGAACTCAAGATGGGAATTAAATTATGCCTATATATCAAGTATCCCAACAATAGTTCCTTTTCAAGGGTGTACCGCGTATGCGCTAACACCTGAAATAACCAAAAACCACCATACATTTATCGGTCAGAATTGGGATTATAAGCCTACTGTGGAAAACTCATGTATCATTTTGCATATTAGGCAAGAAAAAAAGCCTGATATTATTATGCATACTGAAGCAGGCATTATCGGACATAAGGGATTTAACTCCGCAGGCATAGGGGTTTGCCTAAACTTCATTCGCACTGAGAAGGATACCTTTAAGCTAGGGCTACCACTTTGGATTAAAGTTCGTAGCATACTTAATTGCGAGAGTTTACCCGATTGCATGAAAACGTTAATAGCCTTTGAAGGACCAAATTCCGCAAATATGGTCATCGCTCACCGAGATGGGGAAGCCATCAATGCGGAGTGCACCCCGTATGATACGTTTTTTCTTTATCCAAAACAGGGCCTTCTCACACATACTAATCATTTTCTGTCTCCTAACGTCCAGGTAAAAGACACAGGAAGATTCTTATTACCGGATACAGTAATTCGCAATCAGCGCGTTTTTCGGCTTTTCCATGATAAATTTGGGGAACTACAATCTGACACCATTAAGGAGGTGTTGATGGATCATTTTGGTCATCCCGATTCAATCTGTCGGCATAGGGATGAACGCGTCCCCCCTAATGAACAATGGGAAACACTTACCTCCATGATTATTGATTTAACCGAAGGCAAAATGCTTTACACTAATGGGCCACCTTGCTCTAATTCGTATGAAGCTGTATCCATGGCTAACCTCGGTTGACGCCATCTTTGAGCGTGTAAGGTACTATGTTCCAGATACTTAAATTGCGACTAGCCCGGAGGGAAAGGAGGACTTAGCAGTAAAGTCATTCATCAGAAAATAACTTAAGAAAAGTATAGTGCACTCATCTGATTGCTTGTATACATTTTCCCTTTCTTCTCATGACATAAGAAAGATCAGAATAAGTAGAGACTCCTCCTTAAGTCTTTTAAGCGTTTTCTGGGGATCACAATTTTTTCTTTTAGAATTTGCTTTCAGAGTCCCACTTAACCTTACTCTAATTCTTTGGTGTGTTGATAGTCGCTTCTATTAAGTATGACCATTTTAACATATGACCGTAAAACACAGTTGTATTTCTGCAACAGGTTGTTTTTACAGCAAAGATAGCTAATCAATTGGGTTTGCACAGTATCCGCTGTACGATATTCCCATTTCGCTTGTAAAATTCATCACTGGATTAAGCACACATTATTTTTAGGGAGATCGATTAAATAACACACTGAAAATACATGCATTATTTCTCGAACTCGTATAATAGTTGGGGGCTGAATTATCACTGAAGCCTATCTTCTTAGAATATATTGAGGTCGGTCCAAGGAGCAAATATATGATCATAATCAAAAACCCAGAAGCTTGTACTGGTTGTTTAATTTGCAAACTAGCCTGCTCTTTTCACCACACGCGTGAGTTTTCACGAAGTCATTCTAGCATAAGAGTGCTCAAATCCATATTCAATTCGGAAAAAGGGGCTAAAATTAGCATAACTTTCCAGAATGACGATGAGAGACCTACATGCGACTTGTGCGAAGGGGAGCGTTTTCCTTTATGCGTGAGCCTTTGTCCTGAGAAAGTGTTAAAAGTAACTAAAGGGGATTAAAAATGACAATGTCTAAGTATGGATATGCTGGAAATATTTTACTTGTAGATCTCACTACTTCAAGGATTCACACGGAGTCGACATATAAATACATTCCCAAATTCCTAGGGGGCAGAGGGATCAATCAATGGATTCTTTTTAAAAGACTAAGATCATGGGTTACGCCATTTGAACCGTCAAATATGATATGTTTTGGGGCGGGAGCCCTTGTCGGTACTTTAGTGCCTGGTGCTGCCAGACTGAATATTGATTCAAAGAATGCATTTACACATGGGATAGGCTCAGGAAGCGCTGGCGGATGGTTTGCAATGGAACTAAAGTTTGCGGGCTACGACCATATCGTGATTCAAGGTAAAGCCAGGGAGCCAGTATATTTATCGGTTAAAGATGATAAAGTGGCCCTCAAGCCAGCGGGGGAATTATGGGGAAAGAGTACAGGAATCACAGAAAAACTCATAAAGCAGGATCTCGGAGTAGATGACATGCAGATCCTAAGTGTGGGTCCTGCAGGAGAAAATATGGCTAGGCCAGCATGCGTTATCGTCAGTGGTTCAAGAGCCGTCGGGCGTTGTGGCCTTGGTGCTATCATGGGTTCAAAAAACCTTAAAGCGATCGCGGTGAAGGGAACTAAGAGTGTTGCAATCAAAAAGCCAGATGAATTTTTGGATTTGGTCATTACTGTTTCAGAGAGACTAAGTGCATTGGAAGGCGCCAAGGCTCGAAAAGAGTTTGGTACCCTCGCCGGATCACCATTATATAATAATTTATCGGCTTTGGCTTATAAGAACTATGAAGATGATCACATCCCAGAAGAGCATTTTGCAAAAATTTCTCATGAAGTATTTCGTAATTCGTATGAAATTGACACCTATGCCTGTAGTGCGTGTCCCACGGCATGTGGACATGTGTATAGCATTAATCAGGGCATTTATGCTGGAACACAATGTCTTAAAGCAGAAGCTAACACTGTATGGAATTTTGGCGGAAAAATAGCCATGGACGATGCCGCCGCCATTTTAAAAGCACAAGAGGAATGCTGCCAGCTTGGATTAGACATTGATAACACGTCCAGTGTGATTGCATGGGCCATAGACTGTTTTCAAAATGGAATCATTTCGAAAGACACTACAGATGGATTAAGATTGAATTGGGGTGATCATCGTTCCGTGTTGGAACTGATAAAGAAAATTGCATATCGAGAAGGGTTCGGAAATGTATTGGCGGAAGGCTCCTTACGGGCGTCCAGAATAATTGAGAAGGGATCCGAAAGATATGCCTTCCACATGAAAGGACAAGATCTTATTGAGGGAATACGATCCATGAAAGGATGGGCGCTAGGTGTCGTGGTATCTGCCAGGGGTGGAGCACATACTAGAGGCGCCTTGGCTACAGAGAGCAGGAAATACTCAGCAGAGGAGAGTGAAAGGATTTTTTGTGTTAAAACGGCTGGCGATGCGCGAGCTTACAAGGGAAAGCCGAAAGTAGTCACTTATTTTGAATATGTTCATGCACTTTTAGACTCCCTGGGAGTTTGCTTCTTTACAAGTAATTGGACGACGCCTAGCGGGATAACTCCAGACGAACTGGCACAATTTTATTCCCTGGCTACAGGAATTAACATATCGGAGAATGAGTTAATGAAAACAGGGGAAAGGATTCATAATTTGGAGAAAATGTTTAATGTCTATCATGTTGGGTTTACCAGGAAGGATGACTATCCTCCAAAGAGACTTATGGAAGAACCTGTGAAATCTGGTCCTTTAAAAGGAGAATTATTAAAACAGAAAAATTGGGACCAGATGCTGGATGAATATTATGGCTTGCATGGTTGGGATAAGAAAACCAGTTGGCCGACAAAGGAGAAGTTAGAAGAACTCGGTTTAGACGAATGTAAGAAGAGACTTGGACAGGCAAAAGAGGCTAAACAATGATGGCAGAGACTTGTTTGATTCTACCTATCAACACACAGTATTAGATTTTTACTAAAAAAATTAGCACTCGTACCGTATAATGAATCGGCCAATAAATATGTGAAGGGGATAATTTCCTCTTCAACGATGTTGTTAAACATTTCAACGGCCAACTGGGGCTTAGTTTTAAATTCAGTATTCTCAGGTAGTTTACACTTTTTGCGTCCGCCCTGTTTCTGAGTTCACGTCTCAAAAGTTGGATCTAATTACACTACATGGTATGGTGAAGGGGGAGGGGGTAACGGAGGAAGCCCGTAGGGCGACCGGAGTTAGCCCCTCCCCGACTGGAATGATCTGAGTGTCTGTCCTGGCCCGAAGCGAAAGAGGATGTGCCCATGCAAATTATGAGGCTCTGAAGCATGAACTGCAGGACAAGGAACGAGCCTTAGCTCAGCAGGCTGTGGAATTGGCAATCCTGAGAAAAAAAACGAAGGAGGGGGTCACCAAGGGGTATATGATGTAATTGCACTTTATGATGCGTAACATGCCAGTTTTTATAAGGAATTGCGTTTGCAAAACTCGGGCAGATCCATTTTTTCCTGGGTTCCAAAACTTTTTTAGGGTCGGACCAAGAACCAAGGCAAGATATTGAATTCCATAATCTCAAATGTTGCACGAAAATTTTGATGATAAAAAAAATCCTATGCTTGCTTATTTGAACGGACGCTACCTGCCCAAAGACGAAATCTTTATCGCACCTGATGATCGAGGTTTTTTATTTGCCGATGCTCTTTATGAACTTATACGAAGTTATGAAGGGAGACTATTTCAAACTCAGGCACATTTTGACCGCCTGAAATACGGCGCCCGAGAACTGCGATTCACTATAAACAACTTGGACCATCTGGCTGAAGTCGCTAAGAATCTTATTAAAAAAAATAACCTTCTTTGCGGTGATGCGACCATTTATATCCAGGTAACCCGGGGGTCTGCTCCTCGAGCCCACCATTTCCCCCCCCTGGAGACTCCTCTGACGATCTATGTATCAGGAAGTCTTTTCCTGCCTCATAAGACCGAGATTGAAAAAGGTGTCAATATAATTACGGTTTCGGATCAGCGCTGGGCGCGCTGTGATATTAAAACAGTCGGTTTAACGGCCAATGTCCTTGCTAACCAATTGGCGCGGGAAAGAAATGCGTTTGAAGCAGTTTTCGTCCGTGATGGAGCATTATTAGAAGGAACCCACACTAATATCTTTGCCGTATTTGATGGTAAAGTCGTCACTCCACCAAAAACAAACTATATCCTGGCTGGCATCACGCGACATGTTGTGCTGGGCCTCTGCCAAAAACTTGATCTTCCGTTTCAAGAAAGGTCGATCTTTGAATCCCAAATAGATCTGGCGGATGAGCTCATGATTGTGGGCACCACTGTGGAAATAACACCCATCGTAAAAATAAATGGGGAGAAATTCGGTTCAGGGGCACCAGGCACAATTACCAGACGCCTGCAAAAAGCCTTTAGAGAACTGAAGTTTCACCGTTTTTGAAGTGTTCCAGATTTGACCATGCAATTCCGCGTCATTATTGTCCACGAAGCACTAAAAGTTGGCATGGAATTTGAAATATTTGCACTTTTTATGCCATAAAAATCAAGCACTTATGTCACTTTTTTACTTGACCCCCATCCCTTTTCATGATAGGATATTCTCAAAATTTTTTGATATCCCAATGGAAAGGAGTGACTCGAAATGTTTATTCTAAACGATATCCTTACACCTCTTCAGAAAGCGTTTTCATCCACCAATCTCGGCAGAGAACGGGGCCACTGGTTCACTTATACCATTTTGGCATTCATCATCCCTTTTACCACTTCCATCTCTTCAAATGTTTTTCGGTGCATCAATACGCTTTTCGGCCTAAATGTGAACCGACGTCGATTCTACACATTTATGGCATCCAACAAATTGCCATGGGGTAAGCTGTGGCGGACTTTGTGGAGCATGATTCCAGATCCGTTCTCCGACGGGCGTTTATTGGTTGCCTTGGATGATTTTACCAACCCCAAAACAGGCAGAAAGATCTTCGGCTGTTCTCACATTTTTGATCATGCCGCTAAGGCCAACCAGTCCAGATATCCTTGGGCCCAGAATGTGGTTCTTGTTGGACTGTTGAAGCGCATTAAAGGACGCTGGGCATGTCTTCCACTTGCTCACCGATTCTATTTGCCCAAAAAGGCCATTGAAGCAAAATTGGATAATATGAAGATTTCCGGCAAAGAACCCTTGTTCCAAACTAAACTAGATCAGGCAGCTGAGATGTTGATTCAACTGGCTCATCATTTTCCTGGAACTCGCGTAATAGCCGTTTGCGACAGTTGGTTCGGAAATAACGGCTTATTCAAACCCCTACGCAAACATCTCGGAGCTTCAGTTCATTTGCTCTCCAGATTACGTTCCAATACCGTTCTCTACACTATGCCTCCAAACGGGAAGTCCAAAAAACGTGGCA
>Ga0207996_1001949_pt1 | contig 13282 bp, 12 predicted proteins | sample AntAceMetag02UKG_FD_184773 | JGI IMG/M metagenome (GOLD analysis project Ga0207996, IMG submission 184773) | Saline lake microbial communities from Ace Lake, Antarctica - Antarctic Ace Lake Metagenome 02UKG (SPAdes) (version 2) | ecosystem: Environmental > Aquatic > Non-marine Saline and... | reverse complement strand
TTAACCCCGTAGAACCGCTCAACTTAGGTTTAATAAAGATACAGTAAAATTTTTCGATTTCTTGCGGACATAAACATGTGGTCAATCTTGTAGCGCGATGAGTAAAATACTCACTCGGAAGTCTCGGTCATTGGCGGGTTGCCCAAATTTTTTTATCACCTGATTCTCGGGCACGAGCTAAAAGACCTTTTTACTGTCAAGCTTGAATAGGGGCACCCACTTATTTTCCAAATAGTCATGTCCGAGATCTAAATCAGAAAATGTGTAAGATCAACATAATTCTCATTTTAGGCTATGTTAGCCCTGTTAACCAAAAAATGAATTAATGCTGAACTGAACGAAAAATCGGAGGAATTGCCATGAAACTCTCAGTCGAAAAGTGGATGAAAGTACTAAGTGTCAGCTTGCTAATATCTATTTTTTTCATGTGCAGTCAGGCGTTTTCCGTGGAAACCTGGAATTCGGACGTTCAAACACAGTTAGGTGACGTTCAAACTTTAGGCACGGGTTACACGCCCGTTTTCAGTCCTGGGGCGACGGTCACTGTCCCAGGTAGTACTACTGGAGATGTCCTAGTGCTATCATCATGGTCGGCGGAGACATCAACCGGTAACACTTTAAGGGTAGGCACGTGGCAGTTAACAGGCGGTGGTTCGCTAACTCCCCACGAGCTGTCGAGGTCCTTGGCCGGAACCCTGGATCGGGGAGTGGCCACTCTCGTGCATATTTTTGAAGGTGTTTCCAGCGGAGACCGGACATTCAATCTGCAGCACAAGTCAGATGATGGAAATAAACAAATTGACACCTTCGCGGCGACAATCGTGGCCATTCCATTGACCGATTCGGGCGGAAACGTAACACTGGCACATGATGTCGTGAAGCAGAGCGGCACACAATCTGCTACGACAAGCTATGTTGAGGTCGTGAAGACGGATAATGTCACGGTGAGCACAATCTCCCAAAATGCACTATTCATCGCGGCTTCCTTTAATTCCAAGACGGGTGACAGTACATCTGCGGAAACAGGTCAATGGAAGCTCCAATACGGCAGTTGCACCGGGACTCCGTCTTGTACTGTCAATACATGGTCGGACGTGGGGGGAGCCTACATGGAAAGGAAGATGAGTGGATCGAACGATACTGGTGCGGTTACGCTTTACGGACTGGTGGGCGTTGAAGAATCCATCGGTTCGGGCTATTATTCGGCGAGACTGGTTATGAAGTCAGAAGGAGGAATTACGGTCGAGACCCTAAATGCAACTATCGTGGCAGTGTCACTCTCTTATTATTATGATAGTCAGATCGGATATTTGTCCAGATTTCATACCAGGACGGCTTCCGGCAGCGAGTCAGCGAATGTCACGGACCCCATTACTACTGGAACTAGCTGGACGAGCTCGACAATCACGACTGCCGCTGCTACCGCAGATATCTTTGTCGCCGGGAGCAGCTATGAGACCTCTGCTGGTTCAGGGAATACAACAGCAGGCTGGGGAGTAGGATTTACTGGCTATCCTCCTGACTCCAAAGGCGCTTCAGGAAGTCATACTACCTGCGAGGTTGTGGAGCGATACATCGCCAATTCAGAAGACGTTGGTTCGGTTGGCGCCGTCGGCCTCGGGGAATCTTTTGGCACTGGCACTTACACGCCCATCGCTTTCGGCAGAATAAATGGTGCCAATGTTAACTATTCCAGCCTCAATGTCGTGGGCTTTTCACTTACCAGCGAAGGCTCAACACTTGCAGAGATTATTTACTTTCAGGCCCAACCCGAATCCGGGCATGTGGTGGTGGAATGGGAAACGGCCTCAGAGATTGACTTTGCCGGTTTTCACCTGTGGCGGAGTGATACGGCAAACGGCACTTTCAGTCAGATCACTGACACCCTTATTCCGGCCGAAGGGGGCGCTACTTTTGGGGCTGCATACACTTATGAAGACACCGATGTGACCGATGGCCATACCTACCTTTACAAATTGGAGGCCATAGATAACAGTGGTGCTATTGAATTTTTCGGACCGACATCAACCGGCGTGGGCGCTGATCGCAAAGAAGCTACGGCGGTTCCCACCCTGTCCCAATGGGGCGCGATGGTGCTTTTCCTGATCTTAGGTGCAGGCGCGGTTCTCGCATTGCGATTGCGGCGCAGGCGTTTGAAGTGACGATTGGACATGTCTAATCCACAGATTTTGCCCCAGAGGAATGGTCCCGGGCAGTCGGGAATTCCACAGGGCAAGCAGAATACAAGGATTTCGATGAAGCCATGGCCGAAAGCATGAAAACAGCCGGAATTGACCTGACCGAATCCCCTGTCTTTGAACTCTGGAGAGAAGCGGGGCGGATGATAGATGTGAGGGTTGAAGGGAACAGCATGCTCCCGTTAATGCGACCGGGTGACACTGTCTCACTGCGTCTGACCGATGGATTTGTTCTTAAAATCGGGGATCTGATCGCCTTTTGGCAAAATGGGAACCTGATTGTCCACCGGTTTATAAGGCGACGGAAACTTGATAAATCCGTGTGGCTGTGCCAGAAAGGTGATAACCTCTCAGGCTGGTCCTGGATACCGGCGGATGAGGTCGTGGGAAGGGTGGAAACCATTCGGAGCAGGGGTAAACAGATAGATATGAATACCCGGTTATGGACCTGGATCAACCGGGTTATGGGTAGTTTGGTCTTTTTTTGGATCAGCGCCGTGGATAAAGCACGATTATCCAAGGAATCTGTTGCGCCGGGCCTGCAATTACCGGTTCTCAGGGGGGTTGTCAGCCGTATGGGCAGGGTGCTGAACAACACTTACGGATTGATTGCCATGAGAGCGCTTAGAGCAAAAGGTAAAGAATCATGAATGAAAACAGAGCGAAACAAGACAAAGGTATAGCTGAGACAGGGGATAGCGCAGTACCGGAGTACATCCCGCCCAAGATCAAGACCTACACCAGTGAGGAGCTTCTAAAGCAGATCGGCCCGGCACAGGCGTGTACTGGAACCCCGTGCGGTCTGCCGTCGTAGGAACTGACAGCAAAAATGTCATTTTTCGCCTATTCTCCTTTTGAAACCAGGGAGGCCGAACAGAATGCCCAGATCCTGTTTCATGCCTCCAGATCAGCGTGGATAAAGCTGAATGATACGGGGCTTGAGATTGCTCGCCATTTGGACCAGGGAGAATCGGTTCAGGACGTGGTCCTCCACCTGAGAAAAAAATACGGAATCACCCATGAGATTGCCCGGGGCGATGTGATTCAGGTTCGGGATGAGTTAGCCCGAAACGGTTTTCTGCAACCCGAGCACATATCCCGACCCTTTCGATCTCCCACACTCAACTCCCTTTTTCTCCATCTTACTAACCGCTGCAACCTCTCCTGCCCTCATTGCTACACATCCAAACCCGGACAGGCCTTCACTCAGGACCTTCCCTCTGCTCTGGTATCCCGCATGATTGATGAACTGGCAGACCATGGCGGAACCGGCGTGACCCTTAGCGGCGGGGAGCCGCTGCTCCATCCTGAGATCAAAGGGATTCTCCGGCATATTGCCTCGCGCTTAGATATCAGGCTACTGACCAACGGCACCCTCATTGACCGGGAGTGGGCGGAATTTCTCTCTGATAGGGGTATCTATGTCCAGATCAGTGTAGACGGATCTTGTTCGGAGATTCATGACCGGATCAGGGGAAAAGGGAGTTTCAGAAAGGCAATCGATGGCGTGGAACACCTGCAAGGGGCTGGTCTTGGGGACAGGATCAATTTTTCCACCACTTTGATGAACCAGAACATCGACGATTTAACCGAGATCATTACCTTAGCCCAGAGACTCGGCGTGCCATTGGTGAGGTTTTTGCCCCTGAGAAGAAAGGGGACGGCCCAATCCACGTGGCAAACCACGGGTTCGGATTTGGGCATAAAAAGCTACACCCGGTTTTATGATGACACCCATAGTCTGCAGACCATAATAGGGACAAACATTGAGATCAGTTGCGGTTTGAGTGGCTTTCTCCTCAAAATGCCCGAAGAATTTGAAAAGGATGATATTTGGTGTCCGGTAGGGCGCCGGGTGGTAGTTGATTTTAACGGCGATGCATATCCATGCGTCTTGATGATGGAGGACGAATTCCGCTTAGGAAACGTTTTTCATAACAGCCTGGAAGAGATCATTCAATCAGATGCCATGGCCGGAGTGTGCCGGGCCCTGAGCGAGCGAAGGCAGAAGATCGAGAAGTGTGCCGTCTGCACCTGGCGTAACCTGTGCCAGGCCGGGTGTATGGGCCAGGCCTTAGACAATAAGGGAACGGTCTGGGATACGGACGATTTTTGTGATTATCGGAAAAGGGCTTATAAGGAGGCGTTTGATAAGATATTGGCGATCGATGATTGAAGATCTTAGTCATCCATTGCGAGTTGCGGGCCTTTGGATTGTTGCTTGTTGATTGTCGATTGAAAAGCTAACGGGTTGCAGGTTGCGGGTCAATATCATTAACTTAAGCCCACACTCCCCCCTTTGCCAAAGGGGGACTTGAAGGGAAAAGCCGTTAAGTTAATGGCATTGGGTTGCGGGTATTGGATAAATAACATGTTTCGTTTGAATAATGTGCGGATAGATGATTATCAGGAGGATAGATTTGGTGCCAGATAAAAACCCGGATCAATACATACACCCGGTACAACGGCGGATTTATCAGTCTATGACCCCGGCCCGGAAGTTGGAGGTTGCCCTGAGTCTCTATCATTCAGCAAGGGAGTTGAAAGCGGCGGCACTCCGGACCCGGTATCCGGACCTGCCGGAGAACGAGATACAGGCTAAGGTGAAGGAGATCTTCCTCTATGCCCGAACCTAACCCGGCGAAGCCGTAATTGACTATTGAATATTGACGATTGAATATTGAAAATTTGTGGAAGTCGCTTCGCTCCGTCATTTTTTTAAGTCTTTCAAGAATTTAAGGATAGCCCTGTGGATGCGTGAATATGACGAATTGCTCCAACAATCATCGATCCTCCTACCATATCCTGGATCTGGACATATTGCTGGATTCTGACTCGAAAGAACTTACAGACCGTTTTGACAGGGATTACGGCTGGTTCAGAGTGCCGAAAATCAATGGGAAACGCCGCCTGAGTTTTTCTGTCCAGTTGAATAATCCTGTAGATATTTTTGTCCGAGCAAGCAATTTTCAATCTTCAATCTTCAATCTTCAATCCCTCCTCGGTCATCCCAACCCTGTCTCCTGCGCTCATCAGACCATACTCCGCCACCTGTTTAACGCCTTTGATGATTTTGTCCTGCTTCACGCCGGGGTTGTTGTTAGAAACAACCAGGCCGTAATCCTGGCAGGTCCCCCGGGGGTAGGCAAGACCACGTTGGTGCTGAGGCTGTTAGATGAGGGTTTCACCTTTTTTTCCGATGACTTCTGCCCAGTTCACAAAGAGAGCGGGCTGGTGCATCCCTTTCCCCGCAGTGTATGGGTGGTGGACCGGACCAAACACAAGGATCATAAATCCGGCCGGAAAGGGAAAACCTCTGTTGCACCTGATCAATTGGGGGTCAAAGTGGGAGATACTCCCTGCAGGCCCGGGAGTATCATCTGCTTAGATCCGGGAGAGGGTTCAGCGGGTTTTTGTGAACTGGAGATGGGGCTCAAAGAGGAGTATGCGGCCGAGTTTATCAGGGGCCTGCGGAAACTGGAAGGCGTCTCTCTTTCCAGTCTCGACACCCCTTTTTCAGAGTGGCGGATTACCTACCCCGATGACAGCAACCTGACCGGAGAGGTGAGGGAATACCTGAAGCGGCATGAGCGCGAGATATGGAACGTGTACCGGAACGACAGGGTTCAACCCGATTTTGAGAGGGCGCCCATTTTGAGCCCTATTCCCACTCACGAAGCCGTCTTTCACCTGCTGCGGGATCTGAAGCAGGACCGGGTCTTCGGAGGGAAGGAAGAGGCCTTTAATGACCTTCCAGGCCGGTTTTTTGTTGAGCTGAACGACCTCTTAAAGGGGATCCCGTGCTACCAGCTCACAGTGGGCAGGTTGGAGGAGATGAGCGGATTGATGAAAGAGCTAAGGTTTGGGCCCCAAGCTGATTTGACCTTTGGGCGGGTTTTGTGGTAATAATGAGATGAGAGCTGAAAGTTCAAAGTTCGAAGGTGAAAGGTCAAGGTGCAGGGTTTCTGGATTGAGCGCGAAAGGTTCTGCAAGAGATGATTTTACCCGATCTGGGCAAGATAAGAGATGAAAACAGCCAGATCCTGGCTACCCTTGATCTCACGAACAAGCGCTTAGATGACGTCAATACACATCTTGCAGATCAAAGCAGGCGCATCGACGACATACGTTTAGAACTCGGACAGAGGATCGACGACGTACGCTCAGAACTCGGACATAGGATCGACGATGTGTGCTCAGAACTCGGACAGAAAATCGACGAAACAACCAGGCAGATCGGCCATGTCCAATCCGATCTTATCCATCGCTTAGATGACGTAAACGGCAGGTTAGACCTTCTTTTCAGGGATTATGTCTCGAACGTGGAATTCAGGTCTATGAGCGTCCGCTTAGACCGCTTCGAGAATGACATGAAGGAGTTCAAACAGAGGCTTGCTGCCTGATGACTACCGAAACACCATAAAGAGAACCATGAAACAGATCATTCGAATCATCTTAGCCTGCATTCTCTTTGGATGGGGAATCGGGTTTTCAAAAGCGGTATACGCCGCACCCCACGATATCACCGTTACCTCCCAGGACAAAAATGGTCTAACCCTGGAGATGACCCTGCCCCATTTTGAAACAGAGGCGATCAAGGGGTCTGACGGCGAATATCACAGGATAATTCTGGATGGATGGGCAAAGATATCTAAGGTGGGGCACCCCGAAGTCCCGATGAAGGCCCTATTGCTGCAGGTGCCGGCAGAAGGTGGCGTACAGGTTCAGGTCATTGAAGATGTCTATGAAACCATGGACAATTATCGAATTTGGCCGGTCCCCAAACTGGGATTATCGGAAGAGGGAGAACAGACCACGGAATTTGTCAAGGATGCTGATGCCTACAGCGCCGCATCCTTTTATCCGGGAGAGTTGGCGTCGATCCGTTCCGGGGGGGTTGTTCGCGGCACATCCGTTGCCCGGCTCGAGATATACCCGTTTCAGTGGAATCCCGGGACCAAGGAACTGCGCTATTATAAGAAAATCCGTGTTACCATCCGGTTTGATAATCCATCTTTTCAATCAACAATCATCAATCATCAATCATCAATCTCAGTAGGGGCCTTTGATCGTCTCAAGAAAAATACCATCATCAATTACACAAAGGAGCCAATAGGCGCCTCGCATCAATCAACAATCATCAATCAACAATCATCAATCGCTCAGGCGGCCCTGAGAATGGAGATCCTGGAGGAGGGGATCTATCGTTTGACCTATGAGTACCTGACAGGGGCCGAGCTTCCCGCGGGTATTGTCTCTACGACCCTCCAGTTGTTCAATTTGGGAAATGAGGCGGCCATGAAGGTGATATCGGCAGGTGGCATTTTCGGGCCTGGGGACTATATTGAGTTTTACGCCGAAACCGTTGATAACGACTACACCGGCACGAATATCTATTGGCTCTACTGGGGCATGGAAAACGGAAAACGGATGGGGGAAATAGACGGGAGTGTCACCGGGGGCGGAACAAAACCCGGTTCTTTTACTGATACCGTTCATATTGAACAAAATCATACCCTTTGGGAGGGGATGCCCGGGGCCCCTGAGGAGGACTACTGGTTTTGGGAGAAAATGACCGCGCCCAAAACTTCCAATTACATGTTTGACATCCCATCTCCGGACACAACAGCAGGGGCAACCGTAAAGGTATGCTTCAGGGGACGAAGCACGGCCAGTCCCCATCCGAATCACCACACCCTGATCGATCTCAACAGTACGGAGATCGGCAACGACTTCTGGGACGGGGACATCTCGTATGTTCAGGAAATGACAATCTCGCCCGGAATTCTTGTCGACGGTTCCAACACCTTGACCGCCAACTTACCCGGGGACACGGGGGCGGTTGTGGACATCGTTTATTTTAACTGGATTGAGCTCAGTTATGAAAGGCTCTTTGAGGCGGTGGACGATGAATTGAAGTTTACAATCACGGGGAACGGAAAATTGGAGATTGAGGTGAAAGGCTTGAGCGGGGACGACATCAGGCTTTTTGACATTACCGACCCCGGTGAGGTGAAAGAGGTGGTGAATATCTCCATCGCGACGGACGGGGTGGGCTACAAGGCCACATTTGAGGATCAGGTCGTGGGCGCCAAGACCTATTATATCCTCACCGCCGGCCGGATGAGGCAGCCCCACAATACAGTCCTGTGGCAGTCGGCGGGCCTGGAGAGCCCGGCAAACGGGGCCGACTGGATCCTTATCACGGCCAGGGATTTCGTAGCCTCGGTCGAACCGCTCCGCCTGTTCAGGCAAAACCAGGGACTTCGAGTAAAGGTGGTGAGCATCGAGGATGTATACAATGAATTCAATTTCGGCCTGACCGATCCAAAGGCCATCAAGGGATTCCTGCAGTATGTCTATGATAACTGGGAGCGGCCCGCGCCAACATACGTTTTCCTGATCGGCGACGCCAACACCGACTACAGAGACTATTTTGGGACAGGGAAGCGAAACATCGTACCCCCCCATCTCTGCCATACCAGCCTCGGCGTAACACCCACGGACAACTGGTATGTATGCATGGACGGCCCGGAGGACGTACTCCCGGATATGTTTACCGGGAGGGTCCCGGCGAGCAGCGCGGCCATGGCTGCCGCCGGGGTAAATAAAATCACAGGCTTTGAAAACACCACCTGGAATGCGCCGAAAAAAATCCTGCTGGCGGCAGACGACGGAGAGAGTTCTTTTGAGAACCTCAATGAGGCCCTGGTCCCATATCTGCCGCCCGCATTCGGCATAGACCGCGTCTATCTCGGCAACTACCCCGACACCGATGTCAGCGTTGCCACCGAGGATATCATCTCAAGCATCAACCATGGCGTGATGGTGACCAACTATGTGGGCCACGGCAGCGTGACCAACTGGGCCGGCGAATACCTTTTTACCAGCCGTCGTGAAATTGCGCCCAATAATTATACAAATGATGTCGGCTTGCTTTCGAACGGGAATGCGCTAACCTTTGTGACGGCCATGACCTGCCTGAACGGTTATTTTTCCCAGCCCTTTTATTACTGCCTGATGGAGGAATTCGTGGCGGCCCAGGGAAAGGGTGCTATCGGCGCCTTTGCGCCGAGCGGGCTCGGGTACATGTGGGAACATGCAATTCTTGACCCGGTGCTTTTTTCCATACTCTTTGATCAGAAAAACCGCATCCTCGGTTCCCTGACCACCGAGGCAAAGATCGCGGCCTATGCCCGGGGCGTTACCGCGGATCTAATGAACACCTTCACCCTTTTCGGTGATCCCGCGTGCAGGCTTAAGCCTTTTGTGAACCCGGCACTTGGTGGTATATACCAGATCTTGCTTTTTCAGTGACCGGACTGGATGCTGGATTCTGGATTCTGGATATTTGATACTGGATACCGGATGCAGGATGATGGATGGAGGACATTTGATTTCCATTGAGTTCCTTACGCCTCGTGCCTTACGCCTAAAACTCTTTATAATGAGGATAGAAAATGGCGGGACAGATTATTGCCAAAGATATGGATTCTGAACTCATGCTCTATGAGACTGAGAAGGACTCGGTCCATCTGCTGAATCCCACAGCCCGGATGGTTTACGACCTTTATAAACAAGGGATGAACCCAACGCAAATCGAGCAGAAAATGTGTGAGAAGTTCCAGGTTAACAGCGGTCTGGACCTGCATTCGGACGTAATGGGATGCATTGAGGAACTGCGCAGCAAACAACTCCTTGGGATTGATGATTGAAGAGCGGAAGGCGGAGGAGAGACGGGGTTCGTCAATACCCATCCGCAGATTACGCAGATTAACGCAGATTATTCAAACGGAACATGCTATTTATCCAACACCCAGTGCCTAATACCCAATACCCAGTACCTAATATTCAATAATGTCCCAGCGCACCCCGCATCTTAGCCCGGTTTAAGGCATATCTGAAGCAGAAAAGGCTCACAGGGAGCCCGATGGCGCCCCATAGCCCCAAGACCAACAAGTTGTCCCATATGCCTGAGAAACCCTCTTCGGTCAATAAGATGAGCCTCAGGGCCTCTAAGGAGTGGGTCATAGGAATGATAGAGGCCACCTTCTGCAGCCATAAGGGGAGTATGGTGACAGGATAGTAGACCCCTCCCAACAGCCACGATATCACGCTAAATCCCCAGTTGACCGGATCTCCCCTCTTGAAGAGCATGATAAAACCGGCTGAAAAGATGCCAAGGCTGGAAAAGGCGGCGATGGTCAGGCAGATGACCCCGAGCGCCGCGGGGAGTCGTGACCAGTTGAAATGAACGTCAAATAAGAGGCTGCCTACTGCGAGATATATGAAGATGCGCAGGGCGTTTAATACAAAGCTGTAAGCCGTGGAGCCCATGAGAAAGGAGGGGAGACGGACAGGGGTTGCCATAACCGCCTCTAAGGTGCCTGAGAGCTGCGATTCCCGAAGACTGCCGGAAAACCCGCTCAGAGATAGTGTAAGGTAGTTCTGGACGGCGATGCCTATGAGGACAAACGGGAAATAGTTGCCGCCATAAGGCTGAAGCGGGCCTGAAATGGTGCTCCCCACAAGGCGGGAGAGGAAAAAGAACATGAGCACAACAGGGAAGATGCCGAGGAGTTGGAGGAAAAAGGAGAGTTTGTAGCTGATCTCGTTGATTATGTCACGCCGGAGAAAGGCCAATAGGATTGATGATTGTCGATTGATGATTGATGATTCAGGATTGAAACCCATTGATTAACACCCGCGGGTAAAGTGCTCGAAAAGTGTATTTAGATCCGTGGAGGGGGAAGATCCTGCCAGGGTCTTGAGATCGCTCAGGGAACCGAGAGCTTTGATAACGCCGTGGTGTATAATAGCTATATGGTCCGCCAGTTCTTCCACCTCTGTCAGATTATGTGAGGAAATCAGTATGGTTCGCCCTTCGTTTCCTGCCTTGTAATGAATGAGTTTCCGGATCTTCCTGGCGACATCAGGACTCAGACTCCGGGTGGGTTCATCTAACAACAGGACAGGCGGATCGTGAAGAATCCCCCTGGCAATCGCCAGGGCCTGCTTCATGCCGGAGGAGTATTCCCTAAACCGAACGTTGCCTTTGTCCTGGAGCCCGACCGCCTCAAGGGCGGCTATGATCCGATTTTCCCGCTCTTTGCCACGGATAATGTGCAGGGCGGCAAAGAACCTGAGATTCTGGATGCCGCTCAGACGCCAATAAAAACTCCGTTCCTCTGAAGGGACAAAGCCGATCTTTCTCTTTGACTGGATGGGATTTCTTATGACGTCGTGCCCGCACACAAGGGCCTTGCCCCCTGTAGGGATAATCAGAGAGGCCAAGATTTTGAGCAGGGTTGTCTTGCCTGCACCATTGGGCCCAACGAGCGCAAGAATGTGGCCTTCATTTACACTGAAATGGATGTCTTGAAGTACAGGCTTATTGCCAAAGGCCTTTTCCAGACCGACGCATTTGAGGGCGGGATTTTCCCTATGCATTAGAGCTCGTTAAGTGGTTGCGTCCCGCCTGAAGCGGGATTGAGTGTTAAGCGGTGCCTCAATTGAAAGCCTGTTCAGGCACGATTATAAAGACCTTTAGAGAAGCTCCGAAACGAACGTAAAACGGAGAGAATTATAATTCAATGACACCCACTCGTCAATCGTCAATCGTCAATAATCAATCCAAGGCCCTTTCTCCTGAAGACTATCTGCTGGTCCTGGCAGCGAGGTTAGAGATGGTACCGGATGATGTGGCTGAGATGGAGGGCATTCTCAGCGAAGGGGTTGAATGGTCCGCCGTAAGAGCATCTGCCCATCGATTAGGCGTGGAACCTCTGCTCTACAAACACCTGTCTCAAGATAGATATGCCGGGTATGTCACTGACGGCATCATTCAACCACTGAAAGAGAGTTACCACAATCAATCCATAAGGAGTCTGCGCATATACGGCCAGCTAAGCAGGATCTTAGATCATATGAATCAGGCGGATATCCCGATTATTCTGCTTAAAGGGACCTATTTGGCGAAATGGATTTACGGGGATATTGCACTCCGGCCGATGAGTGACATTGATATTCTGTGCAGGGACAGGAACACGGGGGCGGTACAGGAAATATTGAGGGCCCTGGGTTATGAAGAGATGGAAAACATTGCGCAGAGCCGGTTTCATGAAGAAATCTCGTTGAAAAAGGCAAGCCACCTTCCCCCTTTCATAAGAAACAATGCAGTCAGGGTGGAGATCCATACTGACATCTTCACAAAGGCGCCTTATCAAACCCGGGAGATGGAAAGGGTGTGGGAGGCAATCATCCCTCTGGACTTAAATGGCGTGGAAGCACATTGCCTTTCACTTGAGCACCAGCTCCTGCATCTTTCTTCCCATTTACATAATCACCTCATGTCCGGAGTTTCTACCCTCTACTGGTTCTGTGATATTCATGAGTTTACCAGGCATTACCGGGAGGAGATCGACTGGAAGCAATTCCGGGCCATTGCAGAATCCCTTGGCATAGCCTCACAGATAGCTGCCCTTCATGATTTGCTGATCAGGCACTGGGAAACGGGTATCCCGAAAGATATTGTACACCCCCCTGGCGCCGATGTTGAAGGGCTGAGCCTCAAATCGGCCATATTTGGCAATAAAAGCATGGGAAAACAAAGCTTTCTGCCATCCCGCATCCAGTTGCTCAGGGATATCAAGAAAGATGACGGTATGGGAAAATGCCTATACTATGTGTTGAGGCATCTTTTTCCTGCCCGATCTTACATAATCAACCGATATAACCCCAAGGATCAGAGGGAGATATATCGCTATTATATCTTCCATTGCTATTGGAGGCTCAGACACGCCTTTACAAGCCTCTTTCTGATTGTCGGCGCAACCCTTCAAAAGAGAAAGAGAGGTCATAAGAGGGAGGGGTGAGGGACTGGCGATACGGTATCGGGAGAGGCAGATTTATAGGCCTAACCCGGACAAGCTGGAACGAAAAAGGTCTCTCGCAAAGGCGCAAAGCTCGCAAAGGAAAAATAAAAAATTTCGGAACGCTGGACTATGGGATTTGTAACATGTCTCGGGATCAGAGATTCCTTTGCATTACGCCAGTACTCCAACACTCCAACACTCCAACGAGCT
>Ga0207996_1001948_pt1 | contig 13291 bp, 8 predicted proteins | sample AntAceMetag02UKG_FD_184773 | JGI IMG/M metagenome (GOLD analysis project Ga0207996, IMG submission 184773) | Saline lake microbial communities from Ace Lake, Antarctica - Antarctic Ace Lake Metagenome 02UKG (SPAdes) (version 2) | ecosystem: Environmental > Aquatic > Non-marine Saline and Alkaline... | reverse complement strand
GGTTTGTAAAGACCCCGTAACTATCAAACTACTTGAGGCCGGGGCGGCAATAAAAGCAAAATATAGTGAACAGTCCTCTAACTGCCAAGCTGATTGTCTCATTAAGGCATTAGAAATAAATAACGAATGTGATATTTATTATAAAGGTAGTAATAATAAGCAATTGCATTTGGAAATATCTTTGATGAAAATGTGTTCGCTCAATCAAGGCAAATCAAATAGAATTTCTGAAGAAAATAAAGTTGAAATTCCGGTTCCGCAAAAACAATCTTCACAGCCTAAACCTGAATACAAAAATCCTCAAATTAAGAAAACCGTATCAACCCCAGCAACAACACAAGCTTCACAAACAACCAAACAAACCCAAACTTTTTCAACTCAAAAAAAAGTTATTCCGGGATCAATATCCATGAAAATTCAAAACATCGAAAAGAAGGTGGAGGAAGCTAAAGAAGATTATCTAACTAAAATACAGCAGGACGTTCGGGAGGAAGAATTCAATCAGGAGCAATTAGAGTTAGCTTGGAAATCATTTGCTAAAACAGTCGAAAATAAAAATACTGCTTTTTATAGCACTTTAATAAATAGAAATCCTGAAATCAAGGAGAACTTCCTAATCGAAATATCTATTGAAAACAAACTTCAGGAAAAAGAATTTGAAGACAACAGACAAGATTTATTGACACACTTAAAAAATGAACTTAAGAATACAAAGATTCAATTCAAGTCAAAAATTATTGAAAATATTAAAGAAGAAAAGCTCTATTTTCCTGAACAAATTCTAAAAAAAATGGCAGAAAAAAATCCCAATATTACCAAATTAAAAAATCAACTTAATTTAGAAATAGAATTTTAAAAGAAAACATTTATGAAACACATAAGGTATTACTTTGCAATTATTTCAATACTTTTTTCGATAAGTATTTTTGCACAAAATTTCAATCCTCCTAAAACACCGACTAAGGCCGTTGTTGACACTCTGCATGGATTCTTTATTACGGATAATTATCAATGGTTAGAAGATAAAACCAATGAAGATGTTATTGAATGGACAAGAAATCAACATGATGAAACAATTGAATATGTTAATCAAACTTGCGAGCCTATTGATGGCTTGAAAGAAGAAATTACCGCATATATTGATAGAGACATTGTTGGGCCAATTTCCTTAAAAGGCGACAGGCAATTTTTTACTGTAAAGAAAAAAGGAGATGCTCAATCAAAGCTATTTACCCGAATTGATGGTAAAGATATATTGATTTTTGATCCTGAGGAAATTGATCCCAGCGGAAAATCGTCGATTTCGGGTCGTGCATTCACCGAAAAAGCTGATATTGCAGCTATTGGAGTGCAAAATCAAGGTGCTGAAATATCTTCATATTATATTATTGATACGAAAACCGGAAAAATAAAAGGCAAGCCCATTGAAGAATTAAGAGGTTTTACGTGGGCAAAGGACGGCAAGCATGCCTACATCACAGTTGGAACACAGGAAATGATTGAAAACCAAATTCCTTTAAGAACCTATTGGCATAAAATCGGAAGTAAGCGAAGTAAAGATAAATTCCTTCTTGCTCCTGAAGATTCAAAGAATTATGTTTCAATTTATGATTCTCGATATAGTGATGTCAGTTTTATATTAGAAGGTGATTTTCAATCAAACACAATAAAAATGCGAAAAGCCGGCACTTTTGATGAGCCTGTTGAGCTTTTCAGCAGCGATGAATATTTGGCCTATCCTGAAGCTATTGACGATAAACTTTTCTTTTTCACTAACTACGAAGCCCCGAATTATAAAATAATGATGGCTGACAAGGACAATCCGGTTTTTGAGAATTGGAAAGAATTGTATAGCGAAAAAGAAACTGTGCTTGAAAATTATATAGTTACACCAAAAAATTTAATTATTCAAGATAAGAAAGATGTTTTAAGCAGGCTTTTATTATACGATCTTGATGGGAACTTTTTAAAAGAAATTGAATTACCCGATGTTGGGAATGTTTCCGGTATCAATTATCATCGTGAATCGAATACGATTTTTGTTAGCTTAACAACCTTTACATCACCAACAAAAATATACAAATTAGATGGAGACACCTTCGACTGGGAGCTGTTTTATGAAAGGGAAATACCAATAAATACTGATAATATTGAAGCTAAAATTGATTTTTACGAATCAAAAGACGGTACAAAAGTTCCGATTTTTATTATTTATAAAAAAGGATTGGAATTAGATGGAAATAATCCTGCTTTATTATATGGTTACGGAGGTTTTAATATTGGAATGTCTCCGCGTTTTGTGGGATTATCCGCGACCTTTGTTAATAGAGGAGGTGTTTATGCAGTAGCTTGCCTGAGGGGAGGTGATGAGTATGGCGAAAAATGGCATGAAGACGGAATGCAACATAAAAAACAAAACACATTTGATGATTTCATTGCTGCCGCTGAATATCTGATTGATCAAAAATATACAAATAAAAACAGGCTTGCGATTAAGGGTGGTAGCAATGGCGGCTTATTGGTCGGTGCTGTCCTCGTGCAACGCCCCGATTTATTTAACTCGGCAATATGTGCGGTACCATTATTAGATATGATTAGATTTCATAGATTTCTTATTGCAAGATATTGGATTCCTGAATATGGCGATGCTGAAACCAACCAAGAGGATTTTGAGTATATATTAACATATTCCCCTTATCATAATGTCCGTCAGGGTTTAAATCTCCCAACTACTTTAGTAACCGCCGGAGCAAACGATACAAGAGTTGATGCTCTGCATGCAAAGAAATTCGTAGCAGAACTTCAAAACAATCCGGGGCAAATTGATCCGATTATGTTGTATATTGATTATGATAGCGGACATGGATCAGGAAAATCTACTGAACAATTGATTGAAGAGATTGAATTTCAGTGGAGGTTTATTATGAATCAATTAGGAATGAATTAAAATTGTTAAAAAGAGAGCTTAATTTTTCTCTTTTGAATTTTTATGATTTCCTTTTCAACCCGAATTACTTATTCTAATAAAAATTAGCTTTGTAATTAGAATATAATAATGAAATGAAACAAGTACTTTCGAGAACAATTTTAAAAATCTTTGGTTGGAAAATTAAGGATATTAGTGATAATAAAATTGAAAAATGTGTGATTATTCTGGCTCCGCATACAAGTAATTATGATTTTATAATTGGCAGATTAGCATACTTTTCAATTAATAAGAAGATAAAATTCTTAATAAAAAAGGAATTTTTTAAATTTCCTATGGGAAGAATTTTTACAGCAATGGGTGGAATTCCGGTTGATCGTAGTGGCAAAAACAATCTCGTTGGATCATTAGTTCAATTATTTAATAATAGCAAAGAATTAACAGTAATTCTTACACCTGAAGGAACAAGAAGTTATGTATCGAAATGGAAAAAAGGATTCTATTTGATTGCCAAAAGAGCAAAAGTTCCAATCTTATTGGGATATTTAGATTATGAAAGAAAAGAAGGTGGAATAGGGAAAGTTATTTACCCGAGTGGAAATTTTGAAGAAGATTTTAAAAAAATAGAGGATTTTTACAGAGATATTACAGCGAAACATCCCGAAAATTTTAACCTTTCGGCAAAATAGGCTATGTAAAAATAATTATTTTACATATTTGTTCTTCTAATTATATCCAAATTCACAATATTTTTCCCCAAAATTTCCATTTATCTTGATTAATCTTTTACCTTTGACAAGAAAAAGCGTATAAAAATTAAATTGGGGTGCGCAGTTGGATGAAAGTTCCAAATCCTATTCTTATCTCCTTAAAATAGTTGTTTTAGCCTTGATGACCACCCCAATTTTTTATAACATTAAACTACAATGGATTGAAAATCCATAGGTTTGAGTAAGGGATAAAATTTCAATTTGAATTTCGAATAGCGAACAAGGAACGATGAAATGTAAAGAATTTCCAGATTCTCATTTAGTAAAAATAGAAATGGACATACTTCATTATTCAAAATTCGTTAATCAGTATTTGATATTAAAAAATTTATAGAAACTATAATAAGGCAATGAAATTGAAGGGTTTTAACCTTGAGTTTGACAATAAAAAAAGCCCTCCAAAAAATGGAAGGCTTATTTTTCTATAGATTTTATAAGTTTAAAGAAAACTCAATTTTCTTGAGTTCTTAAGCCTATTTATTAATTCTCATTTTGTAAAATGAACGATACACAAAATATAATGCAACAATTAAAAACGCTACACCAAAATAAGGAGCTACTGACCTAAATTGTTCTGCAATTGCAATTTCCATAGCTAAAAGTCCGAATAATGTGGTAAATTTAATAATTGGGTTCAACGCTACGGATGATGTATCTTTATAAGGATCACCTACCGTATCACCAATTACCACAGCATCATGAAGCGGTGTACCCTTTTCTTTCATATCAACTTCAACAATTTTTTTTGCATTATCCCATGCTCCCCCGGCATTTGCCATAAAAATAGCCTGGAATAACCCAAAAAATGCAATTGAAATAAGATAACTTATAAACAATGAAACCGGTAAATTAGAAGTTGCCGGTGCTGATAGAAAAGCAAAAGCCAAGGCAAATGAGAAAATGGCAATGAAAATATTAAGCATACCTTTCTGGGCAGATTGTGTACATATTTTAACAACTGCTCTTGATTTTTCAAGATCAGCTTTTTTAGGTGCGTTTGGATCAAGGTTAATATTCTCTTTAATAAAAGCAACTGCCCGGCTTGCACCTGTTGAAACTGCTTGAATTGAAGCACCTGAAAACCAATAAATTACAGCACCACCAAGAATAAAACCCATAATTGTATATGGATTTAGAAGATTCAGAATTTCTTCAGGTCTTACTCCAAGTGTATGTTGAATTACCAGGATAAGTGAAAATATCATTGTTGTTGCACCAACAACAGCAGTGCCAATAAGCACAGGTTTGGCTGTTGCTTTGAAAGTATTTCCTGCCCCGTCATTTGCTTCGAGATAATATTTTGCTTTTTCAAAATCAGGTTTAAAACCAAAGTCTCTTTCGATTTCAGGAGTTACTTCTTTTTGATTATCTTCAATTAAAGATAATTCATAAATCGACTGGGCATTATCAGTTACAGGCCCGTAGCTGTCAACAGCAATAGTAACAGGCCCCATTCCAAGCATACCGAAAGCAACCAAACCGAATGCAAAAATTGATGGATAAATCATCAGATCGCCTAAACCATAAGTACTTGCGAAGTATGCAATAAACATTAGGAAGAAGAATACCATTCCTTGCCAAAAAGCACTAAAGTTTCCGGAAACAAGGCCTGAAAGAATAGTTAGCGATGCTCCACCTTCTTTGGAAGCTTCAACTACTTCTTTCACATGAGCTGATTTTGGGCTTGTAAATAGTTTTGTAAATTCAGGAATTAATGCTGCACCTAATGTTCCGGCACTAATAATTACGGATAAAGAAATCCAAAGATTATTGGGTAGATTACCAATTGTAAAATAACTAACTAAAAATGTTACTACAATTGAAAGTAGAGATGTTATCCAAACTAATGAAGTCAAAGGTTTTTCAAAGTCAAGCTCATCAACATTGCTGTATTTTGCTTTTGTGATGGCTCCGTTAATCCAAAACGAAACTACCGAGGTTATTATCATTAAAATTCTCATAACAAAAATCCATGTTAATAATTCCACCTGCAATGCTGATGCTAAAGTTTTCATTGACTCTGTGGTAAAAGAAAAAGATTCAATATTTAGTCCTGATGCCAATGATTGAATAAACTCAGGATTAGTTGTTGCCACATTTGAAAGAATAGGGCCGGTAATTGCCAATAAGATAAAAGCAATCAATGCAACTCCTGTAACACCATAAGTTTCAAATCCATCAGCAGTCGGGCCAACAGAATCTCCGGCATTATCACCAACACAATCTGCTATTGTTCCCGGATTTCGGGGATCATCTTCTCCAATTTTAAATATAACTTTCATTAAGTCGGAACCAATGTCGGCAATCTTGGTAAAAATACCACCGGCAATCCTAAGCACGGAAGCACCAAGTGACTCACCGATTGCAAATCCAATAAAACTTGCTCCTGCATATTCGCCAGGAACAAAAACTAAAATGGTTAACATCAAGATAAGCTCAAGTGAAATCAGAACAACACCTATACTCATACCGGCATTCAATGGAATATTTAATAATTTTATGGGTTTTCTTTCAAGAGAAGAAAATGCCATTCTTGAATTTGCAAGAGTGTTCATCCGAATTCCAAACCATGCAACGCTATACGATCCGAGAATACCAAGGACTGTCCAGCCCAAAATCATTAACACCCCTCCGATACCAAAAGCTTTCTCCATGTGCATAACTCCGGTTTGTGGATCAGCAACTTCGTGCTCTGACAAAAAACCGAAATAAAATGCCACGACTGCTCCAATAAACAAAAACAGTATGGCTAGGAATTTCCCCTGCTGAATCAGGTAAGTTTTCCCCGTTTCGTAAATGACTTGTGCAACATCAAGCATTGACTTGTGAGCACGTAATTTTTTAACTTGGACAAATTGGTATAGCCCGAACATGAATCCGGCAATTGTAATTAAAAACCCCCAATATAAAATATTCTGGGATTTTATACCTTCAGGTATTACTAGATTGGCTTCACTCGCAAAAGTTAAAACCGGTAGTAATGAAACTGTTAATAATGTTAAAATCTTTTTCATTCGTAATAATTTTTTAAGTTGTACAATAATCAATTAAAACTTTCATTGGACCTGGGTAAACTTATAAATAACTTTTAAGTACTTGGTTCTACGGTAATCTGAATGAAAATTCATATGATTTCTATGTCATTTTTTTTTGATTAATTGGCGCAAAAGTAAAATTATTTTTACAAGAATACAATAATAATTTTTCTATCAAATCACTCAAGCTGCAAAAATGATTGTATAATTTAAAGAAAATAAGCTGCAGTTTTGAAAATTATTTTAAGAATAAGCTATTTAATAGAATGTTAATTTAAATTTCTTAATTCGGATAATCTACAAACATTCATTATTTAATTTCCTGAACCACTTTGAAAATTCTTCACGATTTGTTTTCCAAATTAATTCTTCTTCAATACCTGTAGATAACATTTTAATGACCTTAATTACTAAAATTTCATCGGAATGTTGAGTGTTTTTCTTAGCATAATTCACAAGATAAAGATGTGCTTTTAATGCTTTTGCAACTTCCCAGAGAGAAAGAAATTTCTTAGAGTTTTTATTCCAGTATTTCCCGGGATGACTTGAATGAGGAGAAACTTTTTGCTTTTCATCGCATAGCAAATATTCAAGAATAATATATCCCCTAACAGGATGTTTCTGAATTCGATCAAAATTTATTGCAGCCGTAACATCACCGCCAAGCATTTCTTGGGCAAATAAAAATCCACTTTCATCACTGTGGCCTAAAATCTTACTTTTATTCATTTTCTACAAGTTTAAGAACTTGAAAAGGCAATGAATACATAGAAATTCCAGATGAAAATCTATTATATGTAAATACAAATAATTCCTATGAGATGGGCTAAGCTTTTTTTACGTTCACAGCTTTCCGCCCTCGGTTATCTTCAATAATCTCATAAATAACTTTATCATTTTCTGACACTTTATCAATCAAACCAGAAACATGAACAAAAATATCCTGCTGGTTTTCGTCATCAATAATAAATCCAAATCCTTTTCCATTGTTAAAGAACTTAATTACTCCTGTTGACATTTTTACTTAATTATGTTAATAAATATATTACAAATATAGTAATACTTTTAAAAACAATTACTTTTTTGAAATTAGTTTAATTTTTCTTTTTGATTGACTCATTTTGGATTTTAGATTTTCAGTTACTTCTAAAATCTTAAATCGGTATTCAATATTCAAATTATATCCACTACTTACTCATCCTCAATTTTCTCATAATAATTCATGATTGGCCTTTTATGTTCTTGAATAAACGGGTTATCATCATACAGCTTTTGTAATTTACCGATGTGGGCTTCAGGATTAATCATTAGTGCTGCAATTTGGTTCAATACGCGGTATTGCTCATTTTCAAGTTTACCCAGCTTAAAATCTTTGTTAAAAAGGAAAGATGGTGTGTGCCAATAATTCCTGTCATTGCCTAACACAAAAGCATTATCAAGCAGTAATGCATGAATAATTGCCTGCTCACCTTCTCCAACAGAGCTTATGTATCTGAAATTCTCCTTTGTATTCTTGGAGAAGTTCTCCCATGCTTCAGCAGGAAACTCAAAGCGATCGCGGGAGAAATCAATGTAATTTCGGTCTGGATCAATTAATTCCCATCGTTTTTTATCAATATCCCATACTTCACAAATCACATGTCCGAACCTGACTTTGGCTTCTTCTTCGTAATATCTTGCAAATCCACCACGCAATCTTACTGATTTGCCCTGAGATCGGAGAATTGAAGCAAGCAGCAGGCCGTGATGATAACAGGCAACAATAAGCCTATTTTCCAACTTGCGGTTCATAGTTAATCCTGAGGAATCTCTTTCGATCAGCTCTTTTAACATATCGGAAACTGTAAGAAAATCTCCATCTTCTGGGCCTCTTCCTTCCGGAAGTTGTTCCATTATTTTACTTGCTTCCATAGGATGAATCAATTGTTTTTTGATAAGGTCACAAATTAGCTCGTTTGATTCGGGCAAGTCTTTAAATAAATAAGCAAACTCACCGGGATCGGTGAATGAAGTTTGTTTGCTGTATCTGTCAAGTATTTCATCTGATGGTATTATTTTTGAATTATTATGAATCCAATCGGCAATTATTTCTGCCACTTCTTGATTAAATGATTCATTAATTTCTTCATATTCGCTGATAAGGCCAGTATTGCATTTTTGAAAAATATGATTGATGTCATTAATTTCGAGTATGCTTGTATTATTATTTCCTCTCTGATCTAATGCATTTTGTATTGCCGGATTATTCAGCGAGGATAAAACTTGAATGTCTTTGTCGCCAATTATTGATAAAACCGGACAATCAATATTTATTAAATATTCGGAAGGATCAAAATTTGCTGCCGATAAATATATCGGTGTAGCATAATCACTTGCCATGGTTTTCCAAAATCCGGGATGGGATTTATCGAATTCCTGAATTTCTGTTTTTGCCGGGCCTTTTAGCGATTGTTTCCATTTATCAATCACCTTAAATAAGTCGGTTTTAATGGATTCGTAATTTCCTCCTGCTTGCATTATAGGGATCATTTTTTTAAGAAGTTGGCTTCCTGCATAAATACTTTCTTTGCTTTTTCCCTGCCTTCTCAGATTTTCCGCATTAGCTTCAACCACATTCTCAGCCCACGGAACACCAGGCCCTCCAAGCATAATCAAAAACGAAAGATCATCATACTTACTGGCCAATATCATTCCTTCCATAGCGCCTTGACTGTGGCCTATTATTCCAATCTGGGCAGGATTAACATCTTTGCGAGTTTTCAAGTAATCTATCCCTGCCAGGGCATCACCAGCAAAAACTTCTATTGTTGCGTTCCAAACATCTCCTTTTGATTTTCCCGTACTTCTGTCATCAAATCTAAGAACAGCAATTCCTTGTTTACTTAAATACTCTGCCAATACCTTAAATGGTTTATGCCCGTAAACACTTACATCGCGATCTTGAAGCCCGCTTCCTGAAATTAGAATTACAGTTGGGAAACGGCCATTGCCATAAGGTTTTGAAAAAGTTCCGGTAAGTTTGGTGCCATCTGCTGGATTAGTGAATTTTACATCCTCCTCAATAAATGACTTGCTATTTTTTAGATAGCAGGAATTGGTAGTTGTGATAATTATCAGTATTAAAATGTAGGATAGATATAAAATTCCTGATTGAATATTTGTTGATTTCATGTTTTATTAAATACTTGCGATAAAAATAGTCAATTATTGCGAATACAACGCACACTGAAACTGAATCCTTTGTTGTTACCATAGTCCCTGTCAACTTCCGAATTATTATAACTGAAGTAGCGGTTCCAGGCGCTACTGATATTGCCTTCGGTAGATGTCCACCACAGCCCGTGTTGGTTAATGTAGTAAAAGTAATTATTACTGTAGCGGTATCCTCCAGGCATGCCTGAAAAACCAAATAGATCAGTACCATTGCCATTATTACTCCATCCATTTATTGTTTTCAGGTTCTTTCCCGCATCATAACCACGAAGTCCATAGGTATTCCAGATTTGAGCCCCAATTTCATAATGACTGTCCACTGCCCCTTCCAATATTTTCCATTCCTCATCCGTGGGGATATGCCACCCCTGAGGACAAATGCCCTGAACACCCTGTTGCGTATTATATTGCATCATTTCGTCCCATTGGTAAAGCCCTCCGAAGATGGTGCAATTATTTGTATCGCTATTATAACAGTATTTCTCCATAACACCATTGTCGGCCATTTCAGTGTATCCCTGAATCATTGTTCCGGCGTTCAGGTTCTCTTTCAACCAGCACTGACTGAAAATCTGTATGGTATTATATACCTGACCCTGATAAATAACTGTTGTCATACCCGGGCATGGGATATTGGTAGCGAATTGGAAAATAAAGATTTCACTTGTTGCCAGAGTATTTAGTATACCGGATTGTAAAGTGTCAATATATCCAATATACAAAAGTTCATCACCAAAGTTATAAAGAAAGCTCTGAATATCCTCAGTTCCCTTTAGGTATGAAGATATATCTTCACTGCCTGAATATTCAAGTGAGCATTCTCCGTTTGGATGAGTGCGTGCTTGCAGGATTTTTATACTGCTGCTTTTCCCTCTGTATTGTGCAGTGAAGAAGAAAAGCTTTCCCCTGCCGGGAAAAAACCTAAAGGAATGTTTTCCTTTATTTAATATTCTGTTGTATTTTAGAATTATCCGCCCAAAAACATCCGTAACAATCATATTTACTTTGTCCTTTTCAGGAATATGCAATGATATGCTTGTGTATTCAATAACGGGATTTGGAAAATTCTGGAATACTCGAAAGGTTCTGTTGTTTTGATTAATTTCGGATATACCTACCTGATAATCCAATACAAGCGTTGTATCCGGCCAATACAATATTGTATCACATCCCTGTGTCATGTTCATCACTTTGATGCTGTCAAGCGGTATGTAAGCTGCACTATCAATGGCGGTGAAAGTCAATTCGAGGCTTGGTTTCTGACCGGAAGAGTTTATTATCAGAAGAAGTGCTGTAACCGTAAGTAAGAATTTATTTTTCATAAGATAATTTCTTATTTAAAATCATGGTTTTTTCCTATTCTATTAGAATCATTTGCTTCGTAGCAACTGATTTGTGATCAATATTGAGACTATAGAAATATATTCCTGAAGAAACATATTTTCCATCATCATTTGTTCCGTCCCAAATAATTGAATAATTATTACTCCCTTGTCTTGCGAGAGCTTCGGAATGATACATTTTCAATGGAATAATTTTAATTTTTTGTCCCTTCAAATCATAAATTTTTAGTTCGATTTCTTGGTTTTGTTCCTTGTTAACTTGAAATGAAATAGTTGTGTTTGAGTTAAATGGATTGGGATAATTTTTCAACATAAACAATTTGTTTTCAGTATTATTGATAATGTCATCCATTGAGCTTATATCGTTTATTGTGAACATGATCTCTGTTTCAAAAACATAATCATAATCGGTGGTCAAGGATAAATTCAAAACTACATCTTGTGGAACAGCATCCTCAGAAATTTCTATCGAAAATGGATCATTAGAATTTGAAATAATTTCATCGGGATAAATATTGCCAAAATTTCCTGTAGGTGAACTGATGATAATATCCGGGTTTGAACTTGAAATTGTTCCAACTACATCTGTTGAAGTGAAGTCAACTGATAAGGATAAAATAATATTAACTGATTCTCCCGCTTCATTAATATTGTTTCCATTTTCATCAATTTCCAATTGTTCATTAATTAGAAAATCACCATAATTTTTAAATTCAAAGGTTTCTACATCAACTTGCACAATATTATCGAAGTTGCGATAAAGTGAGAGATACATAACGTTTTCATTCAGATCAAAGAGGTTAGACCACTGTGTTCCATTAGATACATTTCCCCAAGTTGGCAATTCTAAAATATCCAACCCATTTCTCCAATCTGTAATTTCACCATTTTGATCTTCCAGAGCGAGATAAAGTAGTTCATATCTGTAGCATTGAGAAAAAAGTTCCTGTAATGGTACCTTGTATATTGGTGTATTTGTAAGAATCTGCCAGTTAACTTCAGGATAAATAACCATAAACTGGCCGTCATGATATTCCAGAATTACTGAAGTTCCGGAGGCGTCAGTTACCAATAAATGATGACAGATTGTGTTGTTCCCAAACATGTTATCGAGAATATTAAAACTGTTTGTGATTTCGATTGCTTCCTCTAAGTTAGCGGCATGATCTAAGATTTCTCTAACCCATCTTGTAATAAAAATCGTTTGTTTTGAGGTATCAATATCAACATCCACTTCCTGAACGTATGCTAATCCGGTTGCAACTCCCATCGAATTGGAACCGTCTGCTGCAAAATAGGGAGCACGAAGCAACAACAAACTTTGTGATGTTGTCAGGTTATTAAAATTGGTTCCGACAGGAAGCCCAAGATCTGCCAGTCTGTTAACTGCAATAGATTCATAGCAGTCGGGGGCACTGTATTTTCCAACCAAAACGTCTTGCTGAGGGTTATCAAAATTTCTCCCAAAAAAGATATTTTCCGAATCACCGATTCCTGAATACAGGCTGCAACCAAAATCTTCAAAACTTTGATTGTTTTCTCCTACATACAGATTATCAAGATAATCCAGGATGTCTTCATAATCCCCTGAATAATTGATTATATGAAAATCTCCAAGATGCGAAAAACTGTTTATTGTTGCAAGTGTATCAACCCTGTTTTTTTCATCGGCATTTCTCAAATTATTAGAATTACCCTCCAAAGCAAATAATAAATTGAGGCTAATTACAAATATAAATGTTATCCATTTTTTTTTCATTTTTCATTTTTTTTAATTATTCATAAAAACAACTTTCTTGGTTTGAGTTTTATTACCAGATAACAAACGAAGTATAAATAATCCGGACTTTAGCTGATTACCAAAATCATCACAAGCTTTCCAGATAATTTTTGTATTTAGATTTTTTTTTGAAAATCGTTTTACAACCTGCCCCTTAATATCTATTATTTCAATTCTTTGTTCTGTATCTGGAAGTATCCCTTTCACAGAAATCTGTGTGAATT
>Ga0207996_1001947_pt1 | contig 13293 bp, 11 predicted proteins | sample AntAceMetag02UKG_FD_184773 | JGI IMG/M metagenome (GOLD analysis project Ga0207996, IMG submission 184773) | Saline lake microbial communities from Ace Lake, Antarctica - Antarctic Ace Lake Metagenome 02UKG (SPAdes) (version 2) | ecosystem: Environmental > Aquatic > Non-marine Saline and... | reverse complement strand
ATCATAAAGAGACTCAACGCAGAGATCTCCACTTCGATATGTTTCGGTGTATCCGTTCTTTCTTATGAGTTTTATATTTTCCGCAGGAAGATATTGTTCAATACCTTTTAGATGCTTATCTATTATTTTTACGTCATCATCAGATATTGGCGCTCCGAAGTCACCTGTTGCGCAGCAGGTTCCGTGACAGACCTCAAGACAGCATGAAAAATTAGTTTTAAGGATAGCCTCGTCAACAACAATTTTATCTATTATTAGCATTTCAAAACCTTCTTTAGAAACTGTCCGGTATATGAGCGCTTATTCTTAGCAACCTGTTCAGGAGTTCCTTCTGCCACGACTTCTCCCCCATTGTCTCCTCCTTCAGGCCCAAGGTCTATAATATAATCGGCTGTTTTTAGAACATCTAAATTATGCTCAATTACCAGCACTGTGTTCCCTTTATCTACTAATCTCCCTAAAACGTCCAGCAACTTTTGAACATCCGCAAAATGCAGACCTGTGGTCGGCTCGTCAAGTATATATAATGTCCTGCCCGTTGAAACCTTGCTTAATTCAGCAGCCAGTTTGACCCTTTGTGCTTCTCCTCCTGAGAGAGTGGTAGCAGACTGGCCAAGTTTTATATACCCAAGTCCTACATCGTTTAGAGTCTGAAATTTTCTTTTTACAGTAGGTATGTTCTCAAAAACTTTCAGAGCTTCTTCAATCGTCATATCCAGAACGTCCGATATGTTTTTATCCTTGTATTTTATCTCCAGAGTTTCTCTATTGAAACGCGTTCCTTTACAAGTTTCGCATGTTACATAAATATCCGGAAGGAAGTGCATCTCAATCTTTTTCAAACCGTCACCTTTACATGCTTCACATCTTCCGCCTTTAACGTTAAAAGAGAATCTTCCAGGCTTATATCCCTTTGCCCTTGAGTTCGGAACCTGAGAAAACAGACGTCGTATATAATCGAAGGCACCTGTATATGTGGCAGGGTTGGAACGAGGGGTTCTACCTATTGGCGACTGGGTGATGTTTGCAATTTTATCTATTTGAGAAAAGCCTTTAATATCAACATATTTACCCGGCTTTTCTTTTGAACCGTACAGCGTTTGAGCCATAGCTCTATACAGTGTTTCGTCAACCAGTGTGCTTTTCCCGGAACCGGATACTCCTGAAACACAGACCAATAACCCAAGGGGAATATTGACGTTTATCTTTTTTAAATTATGTTCACAAGCTCCGATTATTTTAAGCTGCTTTTTAGTTGGTTTTCTTCTCTGTTTGGGTGTGTCAATTTTAAATTTCCCCGATAAATATTTGCCCGTAATAGAATGCTTGTTTTTAATTATTTCTTCAGGCTTGCCGCACGCTACAATATTTCCGCCGTGAATACCGGCTCCCGGACCAAGATCTATCACATAATCCGCATTTTTTATTGTCTGTTCATCATGTTCTACAACAATAACTGTATTTCCAATATCTCGCAAACTTGTTAATGTTTTTAACAACTTAGTGTTATCTCGCTGGTGAAGTCCAATACTTGGCTCATCAAGGATATATAATACTCCAACAAGTCCTGAACCAATTTGTGTAGCAAGCCTTATCCTCTCTCCTTCTCCTCCTGAAAGGGTCTGCGCTGTTCTATCCAATGTAATATAGTCAAGTCCCACATTGGAAAGAAATGTTAAGCGGTTACTGACTTCTTTTAGAATGTCATGCGCAATAAGTTCTTCTGTTTTACCCAAATGCAGATTATTAAAGAACCTGACAGCGGATTTGATTGATAAAGAACATATTTTTGATATTGACTTCTTGTTAATCTTTACAGCAAGACTCTGAGGGGAAAGCCTTGAGCCTTTACATTCAGGACATAATCTGACTCTCATGTACTTATTATAGATCTCCGACTTGACATATTCAGAATCAGTTTGGCTCCATCTTCTCTCAAGATTGTTAATTACTCCCTCAAATTTCATTCTATGTTTGTGTATCCTGCGTCTGAGTCGCAATTTAAAATCCAGTTTTTCTTCTGTGCCATATAAAATCATGTTTTGATGTTCTTTGCTTAAGTCCTTGAATGGCGCATCAAGATCTATATTGTAGTAATCGGCAACCGTCTCCAGCATCTGAAACAGGTATCTTTTTGTTGCTGCTTTCCATCTATGATGTCTTGTTGTTATCGGATCGCTCCACGAAACAATTGCGCCTTCATTGATAGATAAATTTTTGTCAGGTACTATCAGGTCAGGATCAACCTCCATCTTCCTGCCCAGTCCATTACATGTTTTACATGCACCGTAAGGGCTGTTGAACGAGAACATACGAGGTGTGAACTCAGAGTAATTTATCCCGCATTTAATACACGCAAAATGCTCACTGAACAGGATATCTTTTTTATCATTAATTGATACCAGAATCAGTCCTTCACCCAGTTTTAGAGCAGTTTCTACAGAATCACTAAGACGTGATTTAATGTCTGATTTTATAACGAGTCTGTCTACAACAACCTCAATATTGTGTTTTTTGTTTTTATTGAGTTTTATATCTTCTTCCACATTATGAACATTGCCGTCAACTCTGAATCTTACAAATCCTTTTTTTCTGATATCTTCAAAAAGAGCGCTATACTCCCCCTTTCTGCCTCTCACTATTGGTGACATAAGCATAATTTTAGAAGATTGAGGAAATTTCATAATACTGTCAGTGATTTGCTGAGAAGTTTGACGTGCTATTTTTTCCCCGCATTTATAACAATGGACTTCTCCTATACGCGCAAATAATACTCTTAAATAATCATAAATTTCTGTTACTGTTCCAACTGTTGAACGTGGATTTTTTGCAGATGTTCTTTGTTCAATGGAAATAGCAGGAGAAAGTCCTCCAATATAGTCAACATCGGGTTTGTCCATTTGTTCAAGGAACTGACGCGCATAAGAAGACAGGCTTTCTACATATCTTCTCTGCCCCTCTGCATAGATTGTATCAAAAGCCAGAGAGGATTTCCCTGAACCGCTAAGACCGGTAATAACAACAAGTTTATTTCGTGGGATTTCCATATCTATGTTTTTAAGATTATGCTGGCGGGCACCTTTGATGATTATACTGTTACTATTCATATACTTCCAATAAGATTTTGTTTCTTGACAAACCTTAAATATAATATATATGGCAGTTCAATTCAAATTGTATTTTAGTAAATATAGTTTATAATGGATGTCATTCAAACGATTGTTAAAGGAGGTTGTATGATTAATGTGATTATATGGAACGAATTTAGACATGAAAAACAAAATAAATCAATAAAAAAGATCTATCCAGATGGTATGCACGCTGCAATAGCTGAGCATCTTAACAAGGAAAAGAACATTAACGTCAGGACTGCAACGCTTGATGAACCAGAGCATGGTTTAACTGATAAAGTACTAAAAAATACAGATGTTCTTATATGGTGGGGTCACATTGCTCACGAAGAAGTTAGTGATAAAATTGTTCACAAAGTCCAGAAAAGAGTCCTTGAAGGCATGGGGCTCATTGTTCTTCACTCAGGACATTTTTCTAAAATCTTTAAGGCACTTATGGGTACCAACTGTTCTCTCAAATGGAGGGAGATTGGAGAGAAAGAGCGTTTATGGAATATTGCGCCATCTCATCCAATAACACAGAGTATTGGGGAATATATTGAACTGCCACATGCAGAGATGTATGGTGAGCGGTTTGATATACCAGAGCCTGACAAGCTTATTTTTGTATCGTGGTTTGAAGGAGGAGAGGTCTTTCGTAGCGGATGCACATGGCAACGCGGCTATGGAAGGATTTTTTATTTCAAACCCGGGCATGAAACATATCCCATCTTTTACAACAAAGATGTATTAAAAATTATTACCAATGCTGTGCGCTGGGCACGACCCAGAATCATGAGACAGCATACATGTCCAAACACGGAACCACTTGAAAACATAAAATAAGAGGTGAAGGTGAAATGAATAGAAAACTCAGAATGGGCATGGTTAGTGGAGGACGTGATGCGTTTATTGGTGCTGTGCACAGAATGGCCGCAAGTCTTGATTGACAGGCGGAACTGGTTGCCGGTGCTTTTTCAAAAGACCCGCAAAAATCAAAATTATCAGGCAGGGATCTTTATCTTACATCTGAGAGGATTTATGGAAGTTATAAAGAGATGGCACAAAAAGAAACACTACTTTCAGCCAATAAACGGATTGATTTTGAACCTTCCGAACGACAGTTTGACTCTGCTTTTGATGAATAATCTAAATTTCTGGCTCATACTATGCTTACTTCATAGCCAAGATATTTCTCAAAAGCTTCTTTTACTGGCTCAAGTACATGAGAGGGAGTAACACTAACATGATGACGATGTCCCATATATCCTATTTTCTGAAGCACGTTCTGTAATCCCTCAATCTCTGCCACGCCTGCGCAACCAAAGAAATCGTTTGGTATTGGATCTTTTGTAAAACGTCCTTGCCCGAGGTAAAATTTCAGTCTACCTGCCTCAGTCAGCATACTGCCGAATGTTATTGGATTAGGCGCAATACGACCTACGTTGCATCCATAAGAATGTCCTTTGCCTACAGCATTGGCTAAGATTGCATGGTCGGTAATTTTGCCCTTGCCAGTCATTATGTTTTGCGGCGCTGAACCGCAGTGAAAGAGAATACATTTATTTTCTTCATCTCCATAGTTATTGTTCCAATCCAGAACTGTTGCAACATTACCTGATGCTTGTGATAAGGCATACATGGTCACTGCATTACCCACGTCTACCTCACAGGCTGCAATCATGCCGCGGTCATTCATTTCGCTTAGAAGAACACAGGGTGAAATGCCAAGCTGCTGCTGCATCTCAAGCCAGCAGCGGATTGCTACTGCATCCATCTTATATTCCTCAATAACATTATCAATTGCAACGCCAAGTCTCACAATAGTATGAAACGCTTTTTGAGGAACTCCTTTCCATGAGCAGTATTGTTCAAGACTCTTTGCCTTTGCTTGTATTTTTTTGTCAGTATCCTTGAATAAAGACATCCTCGCAAAAATATCCGACAGATCCAATGTTTCCATAGTAATTCCGTATTTCTGAAGTGCCAGCTCATCAATGCGAACTGTTTTGAAGGCTGTTGTCCGCGCGCCTATAGCTCCAACAACCAGTTTTTTCATTCCATTCACAACTTTGCATATTCGATCGAAAGAATCAATATTTACAGCAAATTTTTTATTTTTCGGATGCACAGTATGTGGTTTAAGCGCAGTAAAGGATATGTCATTCTGACAAAACATATCCATAATAGAGAACTTTCCGCAAAACGCATCCCTTCGCAGCTCAGGTCTCATCTTATCCAGTTCATCAGGATATGCCTGAACTAATATAGGAACTCCGGCATTTTTGAGAGCTGCAACTGCGCCTGTTTCATCCCCAAAATTGGGAAGGCACAGAATCACACCATCAAACATTTCCCTGTTTTTTTGAAGAAAATCGGCAAATATTTTTCCTTCTTCTACTGTTTCGACTGCTCCATTACGCGTGGCATTAGCGTCCAGCATTAGAGTCTCATGTCCCAGTTTTTTCAGAGCTGCGCTCATCTCACTGCGTGCACCTTTAAGCAGTGTCGCAGGGAAAAAGCCGCGATTTCCAAAGTAGAGCGCAAATGTTGATTTTTTTGTCTTCATAATTCACCTTTCTTTTTTATTTATCTCAAATCAGGCATTGAGGATATTTCAACTACTCCTCCACCGTCTCTTAATGATTCTGTTGCAGCGCATCCTGTTGCAACAGACATTCTGCCGGCTTCAGGCGTTGAAACAGGTTCTTTCCCAGTAAGAAGCATATCCACAAAATCCTTACATATAACCGGATCTGCTCCGCCATGTCCGCCTTCAACAGCCTTAATATCATAGGTTCTATCAGCAAATTCTTTCCATTTGCCCGAACGTCTTGTTTTTACAATAACTTTGCTCTTATCATCAAGATTTTCCATCCTGCCTTCAGTGCCAATGAATGTGTAATTTCTCCAATAATCCGGAGCAAAATGACATTGCTGATAGGACGCTTTTATCCCGTTTTCCAATTCCATAATCATAACAGTGTTATCCTCAACATCAACTGCTTTGCGAAAAGCGCATTTAATATATTTATGTTTGCCTGATTCAAATTCCGTACATGTCTCTTTTTCCGGACATTCAGGGCATGTTAAATCATTGGGTTTATTCCCTCCGTAGAAATCCAGACTTCCGAAAGCAGCTACTTTCTTTGTATAAGAGCCTGTAATCCAATGGATCATATCAATATCATGTGCCGCTTTCTGCAGAAGAAGGCTGGTTGCATTCTTTCTCTCAGACATCCACGTGCGAAAATACCATCTTCCACCAGTGCCGACAAAGTGCCGCACCCAAACCGCTTTTATCTCGCCAATAGTTCCAGTATCTGCAATGTCTTTCATTGTCTGAAAAATGCGCATATGCCGCATATTAAATCCAATCATTAATCTTTTACCCGATTGTTTCCATGTTCTCAAGATATTATCACAACCTTTTGTAGTAATAGCCATTGGCTTTTCCAGATAAACGTGTTTCCCTGCATTAAGCGCGGCTATAGCATATTCCTCATGTGTAAAATCAGGAGAAGTAATAGCTATTGCGTCAATATCCTTTCTCTTAAGTAGTTCTTTATAATCTAAAGTAGTAAAGGTTTTCTCTTTGATTCCATTTTTAAACTCTTGTAATGCTTTCTCTGAAATATCTGCTCCTCCAACAACCACTGATTTCCCCTCAGGATTATGCCAGTGTTTCCACAATCTGCCTCTGCCAGTTACTCCTATAATACCTATTTTAACTTGCTTCATTAGAACTCCTCCTATATATTTTAAAGTAGTTATTTATATTTAATCATAAATTGTCCAATTTTTTCATATGCCTCTCTCAGTATATTTTCTTCAGGCAAGAAAACAATTCTGAAGTGTTTTGTTTCCGGCTTTTGTCCAAATCCTCCACCATGAACAACAACAACGCCTGTTTCATAGATTAAATCAGAAACGAATTTTTGGTCTGACACAGGTACATCTATTTTAGGAAATGCGTAAAAAGCACCCTTTGGTTTTACACACCTGATATTTGGAATAGCATTGAGCATTTGGTATGTAATATCCGCCCTTCGCTTAAGCTTTGCATTTGCTTCCTTTATATGCGATTGATCCCCTTCTAAAGCCGGCTTTATTGCATATTGTTCAGGATGATTTGCGCAAAGTCTTGCTCGTGTTAGTTTCTGCATAGCCCTGTAATAATCTCCTAAATTTTCCTCTTTACCGCTTACAACACACCATCCAATACGCAGACCCGGAGATAGATAAGATTTTGAAAGTCCGCCAAAAGTAAGAACAGACGCTTCTTTTGAGATACAAGCAGTAGAGATATGCTCCTCAGCATCAAAAACAAGTTTGTCATATATTTCATCGGAAAATATTACGAGGTTATGCTCAAGAGCAAGATCAACAATTTGAGTAAGAGTTTCCCTTGTATAAACTGCGCCTGTTGGATTATTAGGATTTATAAGAATAATGGCTCTTGTGTTTTTATCTATTTTTCTCTTTATATCATCAATGTCTGGCTGCCAGCCATTCTCCTCATCCAGATAATATGAATTGATTTTTACACCAAGCTTTGTTAGTACTGCTGTGTATAAGGGATAGCCGGGTGAAGGGACTAATACATTTTCATCAGGATTTACAAGACTTGTTAAAGCTATTTCAATAGCTTCGCTTCCACCATTCGTGATAAATACATCCTGAATATTGCGTATTCCTTTTCTATGCGCTTCATTCTTAACAGATTCAATTGCTTCATCAATCCCGGAAGATGGAGAATATCCTGTAAACCCCTTTTTCATTGCATTATATGTAGTCTCAATAATATGATTCGGCGTTTTAAAATCAAATTTTATTGGATCGCCTATGTTGAGATAAAGCATCTTCCTGCCCTGAGAGATTGCTTTCTCAGCTATTAGCATGATATCTCTAACAGCATATTTAATGTCCTTTGTCCTATCAGCCGGTTTGATATATGAGTTCATAATTCTCTCCTTTAAACTTAAATAAATAAGATAGTGCCAATTCTGTATAATGTCAATAGGCTATGCTCTCTCTTTGACAAAAACAAGAGGCTTCTGTTATAGTAACAATATGAAAATAGGTGTCATAGGGCTTCCTCAGGTCGGTAAGAAAATCCTATTTGAAATTCTGACGCAACAAAAATCCAAGACACCGGATAATTCAAGAGACATAATCCCCGGTGTTGTAAGCGTAAAAGATCCCAGATTTGATAAACTTATTTCCATGTATTTACCAAAAAGCGAGGTCCCTGCAACAATAGACATATCGCTTCTACCTAAGATAGAAAAGGAAACGGTATCAAGCGGAGAGATCTTTACGAAGATATCAGATGTGGATGCAATCTGTCATATAGTCCGCTCATTTAAAGATGAATCAGTTTATCATGTGGAAGGTTCAATTAACCCCATTCGGGATATAGACGCAATTAATTCCGAACTAATTCTGAATGATATGATATTTATAGAAAAGAGACTTGGAAGAATAGATAAAGAGCTTTCAAGAAAAAAGGATATAGTTAAAGAAAAAGATAAAGAAATCCTTTCAAAACTAAAAGTTCATCTTGAAAAAGAACTGCCTCTTAGAACCATGCCTCTCAGTGAAGAAGAAAATAAACTTATATTGGCATATCAGTTTATTTCTATAAAGCCGATAATAATAGCTTTGAATATTGGGGAAGAAGATATAAAGGATACGAGTCTTCTCGACTCTGTAAAACAAAAATACGAGAAGCAGAAAATTGGAGTAATGCAGGTTTCTGCCAAGATAGAATCTGAGATAGCCGCTCTTCCTGAAGAAGAGCAAAAAGACTTTCTTTCTGAGCTTGGGATAGAAGAACCTGCAGTCAATGCTCTAACAAGATCATTTTACAAAACGCTTGGATTAATATCGTTCTTTACTGTAGGCAAAGATGAGGTTCGAGCATGGATGATTAGAAAAAATTCCACGGCTCCTGAAGCGGCTGGCGCAATTCACACAGACATGTCTCGCGGCTTTATAAGAGCGCAGGTTATTAAATATGAGGATTTGATATTACTTGGCACAGAAGCAAAAGTAAAAGAAGCTGGGAAATGCTATGTTAAGGGCAAGGATTATATTGTAGAAGATGGAGATATAATAGATATAAGGTTTAATGTATGAGGTCAGTTCTGATTACAGGTTGTTCGTCCGGACTTGGATTGTATGTGGCTGAATCCCTGCAGAAGAATGAATGGAAGGTCTTTGCTACTGCGAGAAAAGAAGAAGATATTGAAAATTTAAAGGGCAAAGGAATTGACGCTTTTTTCCTTGATGTAACGGACTCAGAGTCTATTGATAAACTGGTTAAAGATGTTTCCGAAAAAACAGATGGAAAACTATACGCGCTGATTAATAATGCCGGATGCGGATATTCAGGAGCTCTTGAAGATATAACAAGAGACGCTATGCGCAAACAGTTCGAAGTTAATGTGTTTGGCGTGCATGAACTTACCAATAAAATTATCCCCATCTTCCGTAAAAACAAAACGGGTCGTATTATTAATATAAGCTCAGCCGCAGGAAGATTCAGTATGCCGTTTATGGGAGCCTATTCAGCATCAAAATTCGCTCTTGAGGCTCTTTCCGACGCATTGCGTCTTGAGCTTAGAAACACAGATATAAAAATTAGCATCATTGAACCAGGTCCTCTTAAAAGCGATTTCAGTAAAAACGCCCTATCCATCTTTCAAAATCAGGTCAAGCCCCCGGAGAACAGTCATTACAAAGATATATACGAAAAAATGGGTAAATACAGGCAGACAAAAGAAACAAAAAAGAACATTCCCGGACCTGATGCTCTCTATAAAAAAGTTAAGCATGCTCTGGAGAGCAAGAGACCCAAGATAAGATATTTAGTTACTAAAGAGGCTTACCTTGCCGCATACCTAAAGCGTCTTTTCCCGGACAGACTGCTTGATATTTTGGCGACTATTTATTTAAACATAAAATACGGAAAATTGTGAAAGCATTAAGGTGAAAAATGGAAGATAAAGAAAAAAAACAATTACTTGAGAAAATGAAAGCTCTACAAAGACGGGTAAAAGAACTTGAGAAGTCAAAATCTGAGCGCAAGAAGGTGGAGGAGGCGCTGAGTAGGAGAGAAGACATCCTTAACGAATCGCAACGCGTGGGTCATATTGGAAGTTGGGAATTAGACATTGTCTCTAATACATTGACTTGGTCCGATGAAACCTATCGGTTATTTGATCTGGAACCACAGCAATTTGAAGCAACTTATGAAGCGTTTCTAGATAACATCCATCCAGATGATAGAGAAATAGTGGACAAAGCCTATACTGAATCAATAAGAACTAAAACTCCATATGACATCGTCCATCGACTGTTGCTGAAAGACGGTACTATTAAATGTGTCAACGAAAGGTGTGAAACTTTCTTTGATGGTGATGGGAAGCCCATTCGTTCGATTGGCGTTGTCCATGACATCACCGAGCGCAAGCAGGAAGAAAAAAACCGGGAATTGATGATTAAATTGTTGCAATATTTAAATGAGCCCGGAGAATTGGTTAATATCATACGCAAGGTATTGAAAGCAATGCAGGAATATACAGGACTCGAGGTGGTTGCTCTTCGTCTGCAAGAAGGAGAGGATTATCCCTATTTTGTACAGTATGGATTTTCTGATGAATTTGTGCAAGGAGAGAATTTCCTATGCGAGCGTGATAAAGCAGGTGAGCTTGTGCGCGATTTTACGGGAAGCCCGGCTTTAGATTGCATGTGCGGAAATATTATCCGCGGAAGGACCGACCCCAAATTGCCTTTCTTTACCAAAGGCGGCAGTTTCTGGAGCAATTGCACCACGGAATTGCTTGCCACTACCACGGAAAAAGAACGCCAGGCGCGCACCAGAAATAGATGTAATAGTGAAGGTTACGAGTCGGTTGCACTTATCCCTATACGCACTAGTGTTGGGATTATCGGGCTTATTCAATTAAATGACCGGCGTAAGGACTCCTTCAATTTAGAATTTATACGTTCATTAGAAGCAATCGCCATAACTATTGGGTCAGCGTTTGAGCGAAAGAAGTGGGAGGAAAAGATAAAAGATGTAGCTAAGGAATGGAAGAACACATTTGATTCCATTTCAGATTTAATATTTATCCAGGATAAAGAGCATACGATTCTCAAAGTGAACAAGGCATTTGCGAATGTGCTTAAAATGGATCCGAGTGATATCATTGGTAAAAAGTGTTATGAGCTCCTTCATAAATCTAGCGGGCCTTATCCCGGGGGTCCTTTTGAAAAAACGATAAAAGACAAAAAAGCTTACACAGAGGAGATAAATGATCCGAATATAGGCGTACCCCTTTTGATTTCCACTTCACCCATTTTTAGTGAAAAAGGTGAAGTGATTGGTTCAGTGCATCTTGCCAAGGATATTACTGAGCGCAAGAAATTTGAAAAAGGCATCATTGAAAGAACTAAGAAACTTAAAGTACTGAACAAAAAATTATACGAGTTGGCGAATACCGACCCATTGACGAAAATTAGTAACAGAAGATTTTTCTTTATTACTGCAAAGAAAAAGTTTGATGAGGCTAAGCACAAAAAGCGGCTCCTATCAGCAATCATGTTTGATATAGACCATTTTAAGGACATTAATGATACACATGGTCATGATGCCGGCGATGTAGTTTTGTGTAAGATAGCAAATAGGGTGAGTAGTGTATTAACTGAAAAATCCGTATTTGGTCGTATTGGCGGAGAGGAGTTTGCGATTGCGACATCAGATATAAATGATGAAGATACTCTCAAATTAGCTGAAAAAATCAGGCATGTTATTGGAGATAAACCAATAAAGATAGACTCTGAAGAATTGAATATTACAGTCAGTCTTGGTGTTACAAACTACAAACATCAAAATACCATTGATGAGTTAATGAAAGAGTGCGATGATTTGATGTATAAAGCAAAAGATGAAGGACGAAACAGAGTAAGATCAAATATAAGGAGCTTGCCGCGCAAACGACTGATAAATCGAGAGGCGTGAATGATATCTATGAACATAAAAAAAATTAGTAAAAATATTTTTATTCTCACTTTCTCTGTAATTATCTTATTCTGTAATTCATTCCTCTTTGCCCAAGAAAACTCAATAAAAAATATTCTTATCCTGAATTCCTATCATAAAGGATTTTTTCAAACTGACAATATTGTAAAAGGGATAGAATCCGTCCTGGATCCTCAAAAAAATAATATTAATTTGATAATAGAATATATGGATTCTAAAGCTATTGGATTTAAGATTCAATACAAAGAGAAATTATTTGATTTGTATAATTATAAGTATGTAAATCAGAAATTTGATTTGGTTATCTCTTCTGATGATAATGCATTTAATTTTCTCCGTGAATATCATGAGGATTTATTTCCAGGTACCCCAATAGTATTCTGTGGAGTAAATAATTTTGAAGCACCCAATCTCATAGACCATAATGTATTTACAGGAATTCTTGAGGTTTCGTCGGTAAAAGAGACGATTGATTTGGCTTTAAGCCTGCATCCCGAGACCGGAAAGATAGTATTTATTGTTGATGATACACCTACAGGATTATATTTTTGGAATGTGTCACAAAAGCTATTTAAATATCATGAAGATATCCAAATGATTCTTTTTGATAGCAGCTTATCTATGGCAGAGATTGAGAACAAGGCAAGCAAATTATCTGATGATACAATATTATATTTTGGAACATTCCATCGCGATAAGGATGGAAAATACTATTCTTTCGATGAAGCTGTTTCGCGTATATCAAAAGCAAGTCCGCGACCAATGTATGGGAATTCTGCCCAGGTTTTGCCCTGTGGCATTGTGGGAGGAAAACTGTTTAGTGGTTTTTATCATGGGCAGGTCATAGCAGAATTGGCTCAACGCATTCTGAATGGAGAAAAGGTGCGGGATATTCCTGTGCTAACAAAACCGCAAACCCAATATATGTTCAATTATGAACAAATGCAGCGATTTGGAATCGATACTTCCGATCTACCGGAAGAAAGTATTATAATTAACAAACCTTCGTAACAGTTTAGCTACCAAAAGTAGTGAGAGAAATTAGATGAGAAAACCAGCAAATAAATTTGGAAGGAATAATCAGGGCGATCTTGTTTGCGGCAAGTTAAATTGTTTGGAGAGTTCAGGAGTCAA
>Ga0207996_1001946_pt1 | contig 13301 bp, 9 predicted proteins | sample AntAceMetag02UKG_FD_184773 | JGI IMG/M metagenome (GOLD analysis project Ga0207996, IMG submission 184773) | Saline lake microbial communities from Ace Lake, Antarctica - Antarctic Ace Lake Metagenome 02UKG (SPAdes) (version 2) | ecosystem: Environmental > Aquatic > Non-marine Saline and Alkaline... | reverse complement strand
TATCTTCATTTATTATAACAAATTAGAAGTATCTTATAATATTATGAAATGCACGGTATCGGGACAATACCTGTTCGCTATCGAACACCGAATGTTTTTATTTATTTGAGATAAAATAAGTTGTATTTATCGACATCCCTTGATTTTTGCATCATTATTTTTTTTCTCTCATAAGAAATGCTCCTTTTTATCGTGTTTTTTCAATATTATTGATAACAAGAGTATTTCATTACTCTATTCCTAATTACCTTTTATTTACTAATTTATAATTCATAATTTCTGATTGAATTACTGTGCGCTTTTGTCACACTTTTTTTTATATTGACTTAAATAATTCTAATAACATATTTGTTTTATTGTAAATTATTATTTCTGATAAATTTTCTTAATAAATCTGAATAAGTTTTATCTAAAAAGTTTTTAAAGTTATTATTTAAGGTTAGAAGAATATGTTATTAGACAAAAAATTAGAAATCTATTCATTGGAAATATGTTTTAAAATTACAGAAACAATGACATTACCAATTTATAAAGGCTTTAAGATTTATGGAATTATGGGAGATGCTTTGAGAAAAGTTTTCTGTTCAGATTTAGATTGTTTAGATTGTTCCCGCTGTTCCGAAAAATTTGATTGCAGGTTTGCTGAATTTTTTCAAAGTATAAAAAAAGACATTACTGCTTTACCTGAACAATACCGGAAATATTCAAATTTGCCTTCAAGATTCTCGATAATTCCTCCTTTAAATAAAAAAAGATATTTTTTAAAGGGTGAACTTTTCTCGAATCAATTTGATTTTTTAGGTAATATTTCTTCCTATTTTCCTCTCATTACTACAATGCTGGAAAATATGAAAGAATTTAAACCGGGTTATAAGAGCGGGGGTAGATTTAAACTGCAATTTATTAAAAATAAAGCAAATAATAAAATTGTATATGAAAAAGGAAAATTCTATCCTGAAAATCTGGAGAAATTTCCGATCAATTTTAATGATGAAATAAATGAAAAATACTTTCAGCTTGAATTTATAACACCTGCTCGTTTAACCTATAAAGAAAAACACATAATGGATGAACTAACCGGAGAAATTCTGATAGAGCGAATTCGGGAAAGAGCAATGTTACTTCTTTTACTTTACTCAGATATCAAAGACATTCCCGAAATACAAAAAGATGCAATTGAAATATTAGAGAAAAAACTTTTTTGGAAAGAATATCAACATCGTTCTTTTCGACAGAATAATGTAAATATGTACGGTGGTTTTATCGGTCGAATTAAAATTAAGATAAATGATCCGACTATAATTCCATATTTGAAATTGTTGGAACTTATGCATCTCGGTTCGAATGCGAAAGCGGGGTTTGGGAAGTTCAAGATTGCCACCATTCTTCGTAAAAAAAAACTACAACAAGGCAGGCAGTGACACAGAGCTAAATAAGAAAATTTAAATTGGAGGTTAAATGAAAAAAACAGCTGTATTTATCGATACGATGTCGATACAAAAGTATATCTTTTCCTCAAACAGTTTAAAGGAAAACATTGGAGCATCTTTTCTTGTTAAACAACTTTTTGAGAAATTAAAAAATCAATTTGAATACAGTTACATTGGCGGTGGAAACGCTCTTCTTTATTTTGAAAATGAAACTGAAGCGAAAGAAGAAATGAAAAAATGGAGTAAAGAAGCTCTGATTAAATATCCGGGAATTACTCCGGTTATTGTTATTGAAAACGAATTCGATATTGGAACATTTGCAGAATCCCGCACTCAAATAATTCAGAAATTATTGAAACAAAGAAATGAATTTATTCCGATAACAACGTTAAATTCTTTCGGTTTCACAACTGAATGCCCCCGAACCGGTTTATCCTCTGAAATCTATTTGAACAAAAATATTACACAAGAGGATTTCAATTACGTTTCTTCACAAAGTTATGCTAAAATTCAGGCATCTGAAAAAGCTAATGTTGAATTGGAAAATAAGTTTAGAACTTCATCCGATGGAAAAGAATTTCCGGACCAATTAGATAAACTTGGTGGTTCGAAAGGAGAAAATAATCATATTGCAATTGTCCATATTGATGGAAATGATATGGGGGATAAATTCAAAGGAATGACAACAGAAAAAGAACTGAAAGACTTTTCTCAAGGTTTAGAAAAAGCAACTGAAAATTCTTTTAAAGAAATGCTTGAAAAAGGAATAAATGATTTTGATGAAATTTCGAGAGAATTGAATATAGAAGAAAACTGTCTTCCGCTCCGTCCGATAATCATTGGCGGTGATGACATAACTTTTGTGTGTGATTCAAGATTAGCACTTTATCTTTCATATCATTTTATTAAAGCATTTGAAAATCAAAAAATTTGTAGGGAAAACAAATTAACTGCCTGTGCCGGAATATCAATTGTAAAAACAAAATATCCATTTTATCGTGCATATAAACTGGCTGAAGAACTTTGCTCTAATGCAAAAAAAGAAAGGAAAAATAACACGATATACAATGATACGGATTCATTAATTGATTTTCATATTTCATTTGGAGGTTTAGGAAATAATTTAGCAGAAATCAGGGAGAACAATTATATCTCATCAGATGGAGAACGGCTGTATAAAAAACCTTATTCATTAAAAGAAATTCCAACTTTTTTGAATTGTCTAAATGAGTTAATTAAATTACCGCAAGGCAAAGTAGAAAAACTTCGTGAAGTTTTGCATGAAGGAAAAACAGCAACAGAGAAATTTATAAAAGAACTTAAATTTAGAGGAAAAGAACTGCCGAAATTCTCAAACATTGATGAAACTGAAACTGGTTTTACAGAATCAATAACGCCATATTTAGATATGATTGAGATGATAGATTTTTGTCCTGAATTTTTTCGGGAACAGGAGGTAAATAATGAATAATTATCAAATAAAAATCACTCTGATTTCTGACACTCTGATAGGTTCCGGAGAAGGTTATGGCACAATTATTGATACAGATATTATTCAGGATGAAATGGGATTGCCTTATATTCCGGCTAAAAGAATTAAGGGGATTTTATTGGAATCGGCAGAAATGTTGAATGCAATGTTTGAAAATTTCAACTTATCATTTCCGACAGAAAAGATTTTTGGAATAATAGGACAGACAGCAGGAGAGCTTTATCTCAATAATTTATATATTGAGAATTATGAAGAAATAACAAAGTGGCTGGTATTTTTGAAATTTAAATCTCCTCTGATTAACAAACAAAGAATATTGAATCAATTAACCTCAATCAGACATTCGACAGCAATTGATTCCGATACGAAAATAGCCAAAGAACATTCTTTGAGAACGGAAAGAGTTATCAACAAGAATTTGGCTTTTACAGGAGAGGTTGAGATTGATTCAAAAGATGAGAAGTATTTATCATTGATTTGTCAAAACATCAGAAGAATGGGAACCAAAAGAAATCGGGGTTTGGGAGAAGTAAAAGTTGAATTTCTCAGAGATAATCAAAACTTTTATGAAGAAGCTCTATCATCACTTACTTCAGGGAAGGTCTCATGAAATCTATAGAGATAAAAATCAAAACTCTTAATCCGATTATCATTGCAGAAAACAGCGGTGACAGAAATATGCTGAATACAAAAAATTATATTCCAGGAAGTTCACTGCTGGGTGTTTTTGCCGGGAAATATATTAGAGAGAATAATCTTGGAAAAGATGCTCATAAGAATTTAGAATTTAATTCCCATTTTCTGAAAGGCGGTTTGATTTTCTCAGATGCATTTATATTTGATAAAAACAGAAATTATCCAACTCCGCTTTCAGTCAGAAAAGAAAAATATGATGATGTGATATTCGATTTAATTTTTCAGGAAAAGGATTTTGATGCACAAACAGAAACATTTTCTCAGTTTTCCAAATTAGATGGAGGAAGCATTTCAAAAAGTGAAGTAAAAAAAGAAATATCCTTTCATCATGCCAGAAATTGGGAAACTCAAACTTCACAAAAAGGTGTAATCTTCAATTACGAAAACATAATAAGAAACCAAATTTTTGCAGGAAACATCATCGGAGATGATGAGATTATCGATACATTTTACAAAGAGTTTTCCGGAAAGTTCATTGCTTATATCGGGAAATCCAAAAATTCTCAATACGGAAAAACAGAAATAGAATTATCCAATCCAAAAGAATATAAATGGGAATTTAAAACTGATATTGAATTAAATTCCGAAATCGTAATGACCTGTCTTTCCGATGCAATTGTTTACAATAAATCCGGATTCTCAACCACAAATATTTGCGATATTTCACGAGAACTTAAAGTGAAAATTAAAAAAGCATTTATGAAACAGAACAGAAATGAGCAATTTGTAAATATCTGGAAATTGAAAAAGCAAAGTGAAAATGTTATTTTGGCGGGAAGTTGTTTTTTATTGGAAAAAGTTCCCGAAAATTATGAGGATTTACAAAAAATCGGTTTTGGAGAAAGAATGAATGAAGGCTTTGGTCAAATCGTTTTCGGATATCAGAGTGAAGATGAAATTAAATCTTTTGATGCGAATCCTGTGAATGAAAAACTAAAACCTAAAACCGAAATCCCTGAGTTTGTAATAAATTTGGTGAAAGCAATTGTGATTGAAAAACTTTTTGAAATTGAAACAGGTCGGGCAATGTCGGAAGCAAGTCGGTTTGTAAGGATTCCAACAAAAAGCTTACTTGGAAAGCTTCAATTGATGTCTCAGAATATAAACAAATTCAAAGAAAATCTGGAGTATTTCAAAGGCAAACCAGCAGAAAAGCAGTTGATTAAATCGCATAATACAAAATTGACTTTGCTTGATTATTTAAACAAAAAATGTATGAATACCGAAGATTTCGGTATACCGTCAGATCTTGATGATTTGCTTTACAACGTAAAAACCGAATTGGAAAACATCGAACAGCTCAAAGTTAAGCTTAAACAAAAATTCCTGGAAACCTTTTTTAATTCACTACGAAAAAGAGAGGTGAAAAAATGAGAAAATATAAATTAGAACCATATCGAATTATTTACAATGCTGAGATAAAACTTGTTTCACCTCTAATAATCGGCAGTGGAATTGATGAGAATTCGAATAACGATGTAATGAAAGATAAAAAAGGAAATCCTTTTGTACCGGCAACTTCATTTGCAGGAATATTGAAACATCATTTCGAGGATAATTACAAAAAAGCAAATTGTTGGGAAAAACTTTTTGGGTTTTCAGAAAATTATGCTGATGAAAACGGTTCCGGCAGTAAAATTATTTTTTCGAACTTAATTTTGAAAAGTGCTGGAGCTGATATTAGAATTCGGGATGGAATAAGAATTGATAACAAAACCGGAATAACCGAAGATGCTGCAAAGTTTGATTACGAAGTTGTGGAACCTAATATAAATTTTTCTTATAAAATTGAGATTCAATCTGATGAGGAAAATTTCATAAAACGTTTTGTAAAAACTCTTGAGAGAGATATTAGAGAGGGAGAAATTTCTCTCGGAGCAAAAACTAAATCCGGTTTTGGGAGAATTAAATTATTGAGTTCGAGAACGGATTTTTATAATCTCAATGAAAAAGAAGATATTTTGAAATGGATTTCCCGAAATGAAAATTTAATAAATTTAGATGAAGTTTCACTTCTGATTTCAAATTCAAAAAATCTGATTATCAATTTTGATTTCTTTATTAAAGATTCTCTGATTGTGAAACACTATTCCGAAGATCCCAAAAGTGTTGATTCAGAACACATCAAATCAAAAGGAAAAAATATTCTTCCGGGAACTTCAATTAAAGGTGCAATTAGAGCAAGAGCAGAAAGAATTGTGAATACTTTAGAAATAAACAATAGAGAGAAATTTCTTTTATTTCTTTTTGGTAATTCAATGAAAGATTTTAATAAAGATAAACCTGAGAAAGAATCAAAAAAAGATAAAGGTTCGATTCCCAGCAGATTATCAATTAATGAAGTTAGAATTGAACAGAAAGTAAAGCCTTCAATTCAGCAGCGAATAAAAATCGATAGATTTACAGGTGGAACAATTGACGGAGCATTATTTGAAAGTATGCCAATTTTTGCTGAAAATGAGATCAAATCAAACAGAATGCAAATAAAAATCGAAAATCCTGTTGATGCGGAAATCGGTTTATTATTGTTGATTCTAAAAGATTTCTGGACTGGAGATTTGCCGATTGGCGGAGAAAAAAATGTCGGAAGAGGAGTTTTGAAAGGATTGAAAATTGAAATTCTGCAAGTGGACAGCCGGATTGAGATTGATGATTTTTTGAAATTATCAGAAGAGAATGCTGGTAAACTGCAGAAGTATGTTTCAATTCTAAATGAAGCGGATTTTGAAAATCACATGAAATATTATGAGGGTATTTATGAGGAGATTCTAAATGAAAGGGAATAATGAAACGAACGGATTAAACCTTAAGACAATTAAAAGCACTGAGATTACCGGAATTGAAATTGCATCTCTGACAGATATTAAGGAATATATCACAAACTCAAGTTATGTCATTGCTTATCTTGATAATGAAGTTTTATTCGGAACTTACGAAAATTCTAAATTTAGTTTCCCGAATAATAAAGAAATCAAATTTGAATATCTGAAAAGAGTCAGAATTTTTAATTTAAGTGAAGAACTTCATATTTGGTTTTCAAAAGGGAAATTTGCCGGAAGATATCGGAAAGATGAAAACGGAATCGGAACTGATATTGTCGAAGCAAATCAGGTTTTATATGGAACAGATGTTTGTCATAAAAACGGATTTTCCGTATTAACAGAAGAAAGAGGAACAAAAATCGAACTTCCCAATATTCCGCAAAAATGGAATGCAGATAACGATCAGGTTCGAGTGGCTGTCAGAACAAGACATTACATTGAATATTCGAAAGGTTTTCAACCTGGTTACTGCGATGCCCGTTTTGTTCAGTTGGTTCAGTTACCGGAAAAAGGGGGTGAATGATGGAAAAAGGCAAAATAATTAATCTGAAATTAAAAGAAAAAAATGAAACAATTAGTGGATATATTCAGGTTAAAGGGAAAAAAACATTAATTCATTCAAATGAATATCTTTTGTCGATGGAAATGAATAATCAAGAATGTGATGTCCTTATCGTAAATGGGAATAAATTTGGTTCTGTTCTTTTCAATGAGAATGAAATAATGAAAAATCCAACAAAAGGAGGAATCAATTCAAAATCAAACAAAAGAAAATCAAAAACCAAAGCTAAAAAGATAGTAAAAACAAAGAAAACTTATTCACATGCTCCGTATAATTTTATCCGGTTAAATAAGCAAGTTGTTCCTGTTGATACTCCCGGTACTTTTGATAAATATTCAGGAAATACGGGTTTTATTGATTTAGATATTGAAACTAAAACTCCAATTTACATTCGCGGAAAAGGTTCGGATTTTTATCAGCAGGCAGGAAAGTACAGAATTCCCGGAAGTTCGCTTCGGGGAATGATTAGAACAATTGTGGAGATTGTAAGTTGGAGCAAATTCGGATTTGTAAATGATCACTATCTTTATTACAGAACATTTGCGGATAAATCTCATAGGGTCAGAGATGAGTATAAAAATAATATGATTCCGGAAGACGAAGAAGGACACGGACAATATCTTATGAAATCCGGTTTGCTTTACAAAAAAGGTTTGAACTATTTCATTATTCCCGAAGACAAACCGTTTGAACAAATTAAAAAACCTGATTCAGAAAAGAAAATAAGAGAAAATAGAATGCATTACAGTCTGTCTTCATCTTATAATGTGGGAAACAATACTTATATTGTTGTTCCGGGAAGGAAATTTAAACCGGCAGATAAATCAAAGCAAAACGATTGGTATGTATTTGCAAATCCGCAAAATAAAACAAACGCTGTTATGATACCAGAAAAAGATATTCTTAATTTTCGAAATGATTCAAACAGCAAAGCACCGAAAATATTAGAACAAACTGCCAAAAAGGAAGTTCCTTGTTTTTATGTAAACTGGACTGATAAAAAGGGAGAGAATCGAATTTCTTTCGGCCATACCCCATTATTCAGACTTTCTTATTTCAAATCGATTGGAGAACACATAATACAAGATTCTGAAGATGATAAGAAATATGATTTTGCAGAAACAATGTTTGGAATGAAAACTAATTTTGCTACTCGTCTGTTTTTTGAAGATTTAATTATTAAGACTGTCCGAAATATTCGGGATGAGAAAATTTCAAAAATTCTTGCTTCTCCGAATCCAACTTCATTTCAGATTTATTTATACCAAAAGGAATCAACATTTATGGAAGATTTAAGACATTATAATGATGAAACTGAAATTAGAGGGAACAAGTTATATTGGCACAAAAAATTACCGGAATGGTCTGAAGATGTTATAATTCTGAATAAAAATGCTTTTGAATCCAATTTAAAACGGAAATCAATTGATTTGGAGGTTTTTAGAAAAAGTATTGTAAGAGATGAAAAAGGTAAACTTGATATTAAATTGTCAACACTGTCAAAAGAGAATTATTTAATTATCATGGAAATGATTAAGGAAGAGATTAGAAAAGAGAAAAGGGAAATTGAGACCCAGCACTCAGTAATTTCTCCAATTAGCGAAGGAAATAAATTTTCCGGAAAAATCCGTTTTGAAAATTTGACCGATGAAGAACTCGGAGCTTTACTCTTTGCTCTGGATTTGCCAAAAGAATGTTGTCACAAAATCGGAATGGGAAAGCCGATTGGACTCGGTTCAATAAAAATCACACCGAAATTGTTTTTATCGAACAGAAAAGATAGATACAAAAATTTATTAAGCGGATTTTCAAATTTACAAGAGGAATCCGATACAACAATCAATTCTTTTAAAAACGGGTTTGAAAAATACATTTTTTCATATATCAACAAGTCGGATTATAAATCATTATGGCAGGTTGACAGAATGAACGAATTCAAACGAATGCTGACATTTAACCATAATATTAATATTCAAGAAAAACTTTCTTATGTGCTGGATATGAAAGAATATCGTGACAGAAAAGTTTTACCGAAACCGACAGAAGTAAAATAGATGCCTACTTTACACCTACTCTTCTCCCACAATTTAACAGATCCACAAGAAAAAGAAGCAAAAGAAATATTGAAATGTGATTCTATCAAACCTCTTCCTTTTGAACTTTTACAATTATGGAAGCAAATTCCACCTGAAGGTGAAATAGATAAAAATCTGTTGTGTAAATTCAAAAACTATTTGCATACTGAATCTTTGGAAGATGATTTTGTGCTTGTTCAAGGAGATTTCGGAGTTGCTTTTAATATTGTGAACTGGTGTTTGCAGAACAACAGAATTCCGGTTTATGCTACCACCAATCGAATTGCCAAAGAAATAAAAAATCAGGATGGTTCAATAAAGAAGATCAATGTTTTCCAACATATTCAATTCAGGAGGTATAAATTATGACTGAAGGTAAAGAAAAATGAAAAAATTAAAACTCGAACTTTTACAGGCAAAAGAAAATTTTCAAATAATAAATATTATCCTGGAAGGTGACGGAATTCTTGATCCGAGAGAATTAGCGACTGTAGAATTACCGAAAGCAATGGATTTTACAAAGGGCATTGTAATTTACAACAGAGGTCCGATTTGGTTATATACTTATCTGGCATCGCTTTGTAAGCTTTCACCTTGGATTGCTACTTATGATCCTCGTTATCCACCTCATCGTTGTATAGTCGTTTATTCTACGATCAAGACGATTCAACCGGGACCGAAATTTGATATTACGCCGGAAATTATTAATAGATATCTTCCTGCAAAAATGGAGGGGGAAAATAAAGTAATTGCTCTCGTTGGACCTCCTCACAGCGGGAAATCAGTTATTCTATATAATCTTAAAACAACTCTTATGACAAATAGCACTTCTTTACTTTCAAGACTTTTTCCCTCTCAAAAAAAAGAATTATTATCTCAAAAAATTAGAGACAGTATATTTTTTTTACGAGCTTGCCCGGATGGAGAAGGAGATTGGGCTGCGGAGATTTCTCCGAAAGATGTGGAAATTATCCGTTATAAAAATCAATTTAATGACGAATTTGTGAAAAATATTTGCTCACAGATAAAAAGTTTTAAGGAAGAAAAAACGATAGTAGTCGCGGACACAGGCGGAAAAATCGATAAAAAAAATCAGAAGATCTGGAATTTGTGCACTCATGCAATTATTATTTCTCCGGATTCAAAATGTTTTTCGGAATGGAGAGGAGCAGTAAAAGCAAGTGGACTTCAAATTATTGCCGAAATTGAAACATCTCTAAAACCAAAATCTTGTATTCTTTCTAATAAACCTTTACGAATTGGTCTTGGTCCTACTAAGAGAGGTGAAAAAAATATCCAAATTCCTGATGAATTGATTGAAAAGTTTTTTGGAGGAAAATAAAGTTATTACATAGTTCATTAGAATTGTATAGATGTGCAGCTATTACAAAACTTAGAAGCGATTAAGCTGATTGAGACACTTTGGATGATTGTAAACAGGCCGTCTGTATCAGCAGTCCAGCTGTATTACAGAACTTAGAAGCGATTAAGCTGATTGAGACATAAAAATATAATTTCTGAGGAAATTCCCATCTATTTTGTCTGCATTACGAATTTTAGAAGCGACCTGTCTCGTCGTAGTTCGCAAGAACGAAGACGGATTAAGCTGATTGAGACCATAGCTAATGCTCCACCTGAATGTAACGTCTCTAAAAATTACAGAACTTAGAAGCGATTAAGCTGATTGAGACTTTGTTTTTACCGAGATTCTACGGAAAGTAGTAATTTCTTCATTACAGAACTTAGAAGCGATTAAGCTGATCCGTCTTCGTTTCACTACGCCGCGATAGGTTGAGACAGTTGATTGTTGTATTGGTTAATTGGGAAAAAAGGAAGATTTCTGCTTTTTTTTCGGTGTATTTCGGCTTGCCCCGTAAGGAGGAACGACTGTATCGGGGTGTTTAAATTTTCAATTTTCAATTTTCAATATTCAATTCACAACGGAAGCGATTTAGCTGATTGAGACATCACTATTCCAACTATATCCACACAAACAACAAAAAGTAATTAAGAATGTTAGAAGCGATTAAGCTGATTGAGACAGTTGGGCAATTTTTTTAACAAGTTGTTTTTCGTTTAACATTATTACAGAACTTAGAAGCGATTAAGCTGATTGAGACGCTGCAATCCTTTGCTTTGTGTAAAATTCGCACTTGATTACAGAAGTTAGAAGCGATTAAGCTGATTGAGACTCTACATTGTGACATTTGAATTCATAGCCTTGACCTTATTACAGATTTTAGAAGCGATTAAGCTGATTGAGACGCTGAGTCTGTTTTGCTTGTTCTTTTCGTTCATAATTATTACAGAAGTTAGAAGCGATTAAGCTGATTGAGACCAAAGTATTGCTTGTTTTTGCTCGTTACAGAAGATACCCAATTTATTACAGAACTTAGAAGCGATTTAGCTGATTGAGACACAGCATTTCAAACTGAAATTATCAAAATCACCTTGAGCAACTGATTACAGAACTTAGAAGCGATTAAGCTGATTGAGACGGAAATATATCGCCCTGCCTGCATTTTATAAAAGTAAATTCCGCTTGAATTACAGAACTTAGAAGCGATTAAGCTGATTGAGACATTTTATTTGATATTGTTAACCTTAACTTTTCGAGAATGATATTACAGAAGTTAGAAGCGATTAAGCTGATTGAGACCCGTCCTTGGCTGTGATAACTTGATTGAAAGAATAAGATTACAGAAGTTAGAAGCGATTAAGCTGATTGAGACGGTTTCGTGTAAGACATGCCATGTTTCTTTAGTAATGAATTACAGAACTTAGAAGCGATTTAGCTGATTGAGACAGTTACACTAATTCATAAACTTTTTTAACAGCTAACTCTTCAGCTTCACCATGCTCTGGAGCCCTACTATGAGCTCTCTGAATTTCTTTTATATTACAGAACTTAGAAGCGATTAAGCTGATAAAATGGTGAACTGGTTGAATTAGTTGAACCGGTTAATTGGGAAAAGAAAGATATCTGCTTTTTTTCGGTGTTACTCGGTGTTTAATTTTTCAATATTCAATATTCAATATTCAATTCAAAATGGAAGCGATTAAGCTGATTGAGACGTTTGAACAAATCTATCCCCGTTAGCTGAACAGGTGTTTTGTTTCTTTGTGCAAACATTACAGAACTTAGAAGCGATTTAGCTGATTGAGACGTAAAAAATAAGGTATTTTTCTTGGCTCCCTTAACCAATGGATAAATTACAGAACTTAGAAGCGATTTAGCTGATTGAGACGCATCCTTTAAAACAATAACCCTAACAGAATCCTTAACATTATTACAGAACTTAGAAGCGATTTAGCTGATTGAGACACATGTCTTCAAGGCATAGATCTAACATATCGTCCTCACTATTACAGAACTTAGAAGCGATTTAGCTGATTGAGACATTGTTTTTTATCAATACCGTGGTATTCCGTGATATCCAGTATATCCACATTACAGAACTTAGAAGCGATTTAGCTGATTGAGACAACTTTTCAGGATGCTTACCGTTCATTCCCGACCAAATAAGAATATTACAGAACTTAGAAGCGATTTAGCTGATTGAGACGCAATTTCAAGAATTATCATCCTCCGGATACTCGGATAAGGTTCATTACAGAACTTAGAAGCGATTTAGCTGATTGAGACAATATCTGGGTTATCATCAAATTGCACGGTTTTGCCTACTCTTATCATTTTTTCTCCATTACAGAACTTAGAAGCGATTTAGCTGATTGAGACATATGTTAGTTCCATACATCTCTACGGTTTCTCGGCAATGAGGATTGTACTTGATTACAGAACTTAGAAGCGATTTAGCTGATTGAGACTTCGGTGGCGATAATTCGCACACCTTCCCGACGTCCACATTATAAATAAAGTATGGTCTCTTTGGGACACCTACTTTATTACAGAACTTAGAAGCGATTTAGCTGATTGAGACAAAATAACTTTTTACCATGAACACTTCCAACTTGCTCCACGATTACAGAACTTAGAAGCGATTAAGCTGATTGAGACATTCTTAATAATGACCTGCAAAGTTTTCTTTTTTGTTTCAGAGGTTTTTGTTTTGCTCTTTCTGAGTAAATTACAGAACTTAGAAGCGATTTAGCTGATTGAGACTCTTATTGAATCTATGATTATAGATTTAGTAAAGCAATGATTCTCCAATCTATTACAGAACTTAGAAGCGATTTAGCTGATTGAGACGGAGTGTAATCTAC
>Ga0207996_1001941_pt1 | contig 13333 bp, 13 predicted proteins | sample AntAceMetag02UKG_FD_184773 | JGI IMG/M metagenome (GOLD analysis project Ga0207996, IMG submission 184773) | Saline lake microbial communities from Ace Lake, Antarctica - Antarctic Ace Lake Metagenome 02UKG (SPAdes) (version 2) | ecosystem: Environmental > Aquatic > Non-marine Saline and... | reverse complement strand
AAGTCCTGCGTTTTCGTTCCATCTGCATCCGTCCTTTCGTACCATTTTCGGGACGCAGATTCTACTTAAGCTAGTGGTCCTAAAATCGGGGTTAAGCGCAGTATAGAACATGAAACTGCGAAGGCATTGCTTAGTAAGGCTACTGATCAAGCGAAGGCGTTGCTCAGTAAAGCTACTGATCAAGCGAAGGCGTTGCTGAGTGAACATGCAGATAACGCTGTAGTGGTGCTCAGTAAAGCTACTGATCAAGCGAAGGCGTTGCTGTGTAAGGATCATGAGACTGCCAAGGCGTTGCTGAGTAAAGCTACTATGACTGCGGAGGTGTTACTTGCCAGAGTGAAGCGACTGGAAGGAATTATTCCGATCTGCTCATATTGCAAAAAAATCAGGGGTGACCAGAACAGCTGGAAGCAGTTGGAAGAATATCTGAGTGAATACTCTGATGCTTGGTTCAGTCATACCGTCTGTCCAGACTGCATGGAAAAGATGAAGAAAGACTTGGAAGTTTAAAAGAAACCATCGTCCTGGGGACAGACAAGGTCTAAGACAAGACCCGGGCAGCTAGTCCTAAGGGAACCCATCCCCTGGCTTTTTTTAGTACCCCCGGGGCCCTCTTCGACTTTCTTGCTTCCGCTTCCATCAATGAGCCTATTTCTCTCCAGCCTTCGAAGTCCTAATCCTACCCCTCCTACTTCTCCATAAAGTGGCAGCTTCTGCATCGACTTTGTCTTCATGGGCTGGAATTTGTGGAGGAATATTGGAGGCTGAAGGGGCCAAAACCAGGCAAATGACTAGGTTGTTCTATACTACGCTCGACAAAGATATTGATTTTGGATGACAATGGTAAACAGGTGTGGTTCCCTGCTGAAAAATATAGATGGGGCTGGTGTTTCCCGGCACTGCACTGCCTATCCAACTGTTCTGTCGATTGATCATCCCAAAAAAGGTTTCTTATGATTTTCCCCATTATTTCCTTTCTGGCCGTTCTATCCATTTCACTGGTGGTAACCCGCCTGGCCTCCATTGCCCTGACCTTGACGGGCATGTCGGGGGTATCGGCCCGGTTTCAGGCGCGCTCCGCGCTGACCGGCGTTGGCTTCACCACCAGCGAATCGGAAGCCATTGTCAACCATCCGGTCCGCCGACAGATCATCATGATTCTGATGCTGATTGGGAACATCGGGATCCCCACGATGATCGCCACCCTGGCAGTCTCTATGATCACAACCGCCCAGGCTGATCACTGGTGGAACCCTGTTTTGCTGATGGTGGGAGGTCTTGGCCTGCTCATCTATGCCGCCCGAAGCAAGTGGGTGGAAAAACACCTGAACAAAAGTCTCTCCCGCATCCTCAAGCGATGGACAGATCTGGAAGTCCGCGACTATATCTCCCTGCTTCAGCTCCAGAACGGATATGCTGTGAATGAGATGGTCATCCAGCCAGGGGATTGGCTCGACGGGAAAAGCCTGACAGAAGCCGCCCTCCCCCGTGAAGGTATTCTGGTGCTTGCCATCCAGCGGGATGATGGAGAATATGTTGGAGCCCCCCGCGCAACCGATGTGATCAGGCATGGTGATATTCTAGTTGCCTACGGACGGGTGGACCGGCTTGCAGAACTCGATCAACGGACGGGGCCCATCGGAGATGCCGCGCACCGGGAAGCCGTCAAAGAGCTCGCCGAAGCTGTCCAATCAGAATCCGGATGACAGGAGATGCCGATAAATTTCCGCGGCACCGACCACCTGCTCAAATTCAACCGACTCATCCCGGGTATGCGCTTTCGACAACTCACCCGGACCCAAAATCACGGCACGGCAGCCGGCATCATTGAGCAGGTTGGCATCTGAATGGCTGGTGAACGGCCCCGGCATCCATGGGTGTTTCGCCGCGGCAAATGCCAACCGGAGCTTCTCCACAAAGGAGCTGGCCTCATCCAGTTTATAGCCATCTGCCAGGGTCGGAAATTCCACCTCATATCGGGACGCACGGCTCATATCCAGCCACTGCTCCACCGCCTGCCGAATACGGTCAGCAAAAGGGGCGGCCCTGTATTCCGGAGGGATATGCAGATCGAGACTCGCGGCGCATCGATCCGGCACCGCGAATCCGGATTCCGCGCTGTGCAGATCCCGAATGTTCAGAACCGTGGTCGGCTCCTCCTGCTCGATCCAGGTCTCCAGATGCAGCAGCAGGCGGAGCAGCGCGCGGGTCGCATTGGTCTCCGAATTCGACATCGCGGCATGACGTCGGCTACCGAAGGTACGAACAGCCATTTCCACATACCCGTAGTGGTGGAGGCAGGGGCGCAGCCCTGTCGGCTCAGCGACAACGGCCTGTTCGAATCGATGCGAAGCCAGCAGGGCCTGGGTCCCGTCACCGGACTCTTCTTCTCCTACCACCAGAGCCAGCATCACATCTTCAGGCTGCTTCCCGGCCTCCAGTCGTGTCAAGAATGCCTCAATCATCGCAGCGCAGCCGCTCTTCATGTCGGCAGTGCCTAACCCGTGACATATGCCATCCTTCTCCGCGAAATCGATCTGCTCGATATCATACGCAGGGACCGTATCGATGTGCCCAAGAAACAATGTGGGCGCCGTGTTGCCAGCAGACACCAGAAGATTATAGCGCCCCTCCTCCAGCATCTGCTTCCGGACGGGAAGCCCCTTTTCAAGGAGATAGCTGTACAGATAATCCGCAATCTCCTCCTCCTTGTTGGAGGGGCTGTAGATATCAACCAGATCCCGAAACAGGGCAAACAATCTCTCTTTTTGAATAGGGGATTCTGCAATCACTCTTCTTTCTCCAGATTGAGAGTCATGTACACATGATCGGTTGGATTTTCAAACCCCAGCCGAGTGAAAAACTGTACCGCTGGAACATTGTTGGCCTGTGTATCCACCAGCATGATGCGGAATCCGCGGGCCTCGATTACCTCACGAAAGCGATTGAACAGCTGGCTGGCAATCCCTTTTCGAGCCTCATCCGGATCAATGGCCAGCCACAACAGATGAGCGTAATTCCAGGCAGACCTGGCTTTTTCGATCGTCGTGCCCAGGATGAATCCCACCACCCGGTCATCCATTTCCGCCACAAGCATCAGCTCCGGCTCGCTGTTATACAGCCCGGTCACCTCATACTCATCCCATGTCCTGTAGAGGTTAGCCACCTCATGGGACGTAAAGACCTTTTCCCCTAGATGGAAAATCGGACTCAGGTCATCAATCGTGACCTCACGTATCTCAACTGAACTCGGACTACCCATATCGTCTCCTTCTTGTATGCAGCTGTCTTTGTTCAACAGCCACCTTGAACATACCCGCGAAACCGTTCCCACCGCAGCGACGGCGGAAGCCTTCAGTCCGTTTCAGGAATCGGGAGAACTCGGTTTGCCTGGATGGAATTCTTCGAGTTGACCACCTGAATATATTTCTGGAAAAATAGGGAGTTTGGCACATTGATATAGTCCCCTTCCGCGGTCTGCAGGACGGTATAGAAGGTATTGATGGCCAGCACCATCCCGCGGATTTCATCCGGCATGACTTCAATGGTGTCATCGATCTTGAATGGAGAGGTGAAATAGATAATCACGCCGGCCAGAATGTTGCCAATCAGGCTCCAGACAGCGAAAAAGGCAATGGCTACCAACGCCAGCACACTTGTTAACGAGACCCAGGCGTGTTTGATGTTCACGTTCCAGACCAACACCAGCACGATGATGCTCAGCCACAAAGCCGTCATGCTGATCACACGCCGGAGGGTGAAGTAGCGCGACTGCCGGATCTCATATTTCTTCTGGGTGCGCTTGGCGAGCCGCTTCAGCAGATAGCCGACCAGCTGAATAACCAGTACGACCGCAATGGAAATCATCCACTTTCGAAGTTCTGCCTGCTCCATAGCCTACCCACACTTTCTTTCTGTCTTCACAGCGGTTCTGCTGCGCCATGTCGCCTGAATCAAGCCCATCGGCGACTCTTTCAGTGAATCACTGAGAGCCGCGCTCATCGAAGCAGGGAACGCTACGATAAGAATCCGCTTCAGCGCCATCAAATTATCGCTTCCAAAAGGGTATTTCTGAATGATCGCCAGAATGGAGGCACCCACAATGACCTGCATCAGATCCCGGAGGCGGAATTCCACCATAAGCGGGCTGAAAGCATAATTCAACACCTTGCCTGCGCCATCCATTTTGGGAACCACACGGCGCAGAAAGCCCCCCACCCGCTTGATCCTAGACTCTGGTTTGATCTCTTCTCTCTTTGCCCGGTTCTCCACACAGCGGAAAGTTTGCTGAATACACACAAAAATGCAGTTTTCCCAGGCATGGACAACGTGGAAGTGGCTCCTATGTCACCACATCACAGACCCGGTACAAGGCACTCCTGCACGAAGCGACTGGAAAAAGAGATGGAATTTGCCATTTTTACTGATTTTGCTAAGCTATGACTTGTTCGGTCACAGAATCAGCACCTCGGTGGAACATCTGTCCGGACCGCTCCTACCCATGGAATGACTTCCGGATTCAGGGCGACACACTGCAAACAGAAAGAGAACTATGAGAATCACGGTTGCCTTCAATCTTCGAACCGATAACAGCGAACAAAGCGCCGAACTGCTGAGCAGCGAAGATGTCAGCCGCCTCAGCGGAGCGATCGCCAGCTTGGGGCACACCGTCACCGAGGTCGAGGTGTCGGGTAAGCCCAACGACATTGTGGACCGGCTTCTGGCCAGCGAGCCGGATCTGATTTTCAATGTGGCCGAGGGAACCATCGGTAGTTCGCGAGAGGCTTTCTATCCCGGACTGTACGAGCAGCTGGGCATTCCATTTACGGGCGGCAATGCCTCCCTACTCCATTTGAATCTGGACAAGCATCTGGCCAAAACGGTTCTCGCGGCACGCGGCATTCGCGTTCCGCAGGGCGTCCTAATCACAAAAGCTGATCAGGGACTCCCCAACAATCTGCAGTATCCGCTGATGATCAAGCCGAACTCGGAGGGGTCGAGCAAAGGCATCACCAAAGACTCCGTGGTCGAAAATGAGGCCACTGCCCGCAAACGAATCGCTGCAATTCTTGGCCAATATCCGGCGGGAATCATCGTCGAAGAATTCATTGCCGGCAAGGAACTGAGCGTGCCCCTATTAGAGGCCTTCCCTGGCAAGATGCTGAGTATCGTCGAGCACACCTTCGACCTGTCCAAAATGAATTCGCGCTACAACATTTACGACTACGAAATGAAGCAAGGTGGCGCTACCGCAGCAGCCGTTGGAGTGGTCTGCCCGGCCATTCTCACGCCCCAAGAGGAAAAGCGCGTGCTGAAAATGGCCCGGCTCGTATTTGAAATTATGTCCTGTCCCGATATGGGCCGGGTGGATATCCGCCTCCATGAAAACGGAGAGCCCTTCTTTATCGAATTGAACCCGCTGCCCAGCCTGCATCCGAACGCCTCCCTGATGACCGCCGGACAAGTGAAGGGCCTGGATTTCAAGAATGTGATCCGGTTGATCATTCGTTCGGCTGCGCGCCGCTACGGGCTGGCGCTTCGCCCAGTCCGGAAGGGAAATTCCGAAATCCTTGCAGGTTCTTCGCAGCCCACCGCACGCGAGCTGGGGATCCAGGTGGGCCGGATGCAGCCCGGGGTGCTCAACAGCATCACGGATGTGGCAGGGGTTCGCGTCGGACATTTCACACGAATGGAAGACAGCGTCCAGGTCCCCGGCCTTCGGGAAACCTCCACCATCCGCAGCGGCGTCACCGCCATCCTCCCAGCAGGCCGCGCCTTCACCAAGCGCCTGGTCGCCGGTGGCTTCGTCCTCAACGGCGTGGGTGAAATGATGGGCCTCACCCAGATCATGGAAGGGGGATGGCTGGAAAGTCCCATCCTGCTCACCAATTCTCATTCAGTCGGCAAAGTCCATTCCGGCATCATCTCGTACATGCAAAAGAAATATCCAGAACTGGGCACGGAGTCGGATGTCGTCATTCCCGTCGTGGGGGAAACGGATGATTCCTTTCTGAACGATGTGCGCATCGGCACCTGCACCGCGCAGGACGCCATCCGCGCCATTGATGCGGCGGTTCCCGGCCCAGTGCCCCAGGGCTCGATCGGGGCCGGCGTCGGCATGATGAGCTTCGACTTCGCCGGTGGCATCGGCACGTCCTCACGTACCTTCCACATTGCCGAGGGAGACTTCACCGTAGGGGTGCTGGTCCTGTCCAATTTCGGCAAGATGCGCAATTTGACAGTGGATGGCAGCGTGGTTGGACGTGAATTGGATGTCACCCATCCCGAAGAGAACCGGCGGGAGCATTCCGAAGGCTCCATCATCGTGGTGGTAGCCACAGATGTACCCCTACTGAGCAGCCAACTCAGTCGGTTGGCCAAGCGGGCCGCTCTGGGGCTCGGCCGCACCGGCTCGCACGCCGCAGCCACCAGCGGTGAAATCATCGTCGCCTTCAGCACCGCGAACCGCACACCGCGACCGTCCAAGGTATCGGACAAATTCATCAAACTGAAATGCATCTCCGATGCGCATATCAACGATGTGTATGAAGCCGTCATCGAGGCCACGGAGGAGTCGGTGCTCAACGCCATTTTCTGCTCCAATGGCATGTCGGGACGCAAGGATCGCTGGGCGCCAGCCATCCCACAAAAAGAGGTGATCACGCTGCTCTCCAAGGGAAGGATAATCCATGAAAGTCATTGAAAAATATAACGACAGTCTCCACAACCCGTTCTGGAAATTTCAGCTGGGGCCTGACACCTATCAGGTCAAGGACACCCCGCTGCGGGTGGATGTGATCAAAACACGCCTCCATGAGGATCCACGCTTCACCTTTGTCCGCGCCAAAAAGTTCTCGGAACAGCTGATCTCGCGTCTGCATCCCTACCACGATTATATTATGAAAACCGCCGCCTCCCTCAAAAAAAAGAATGAGGAATTCTATCCGGACCTTTTTCCGGGCGATGGCGCCCGCCTGCGCCGCCGGGTCGATGAGCCGCTGTGGGGCGGCCAATGGTGCACCGATGCGGTCACACCGATCATGAAAAAGACTTATGCGGTGGCCCGTGCCTCCGCCGAAAGCGCACTGACAGGGGCGGAGATGCTGCTCTCCGGCCGCGAGAAATCGGTGTATTCGCTGTGTCGCCCCTCTGGGCATCATGCCGGCCCCCGGGTGTTTGGCGGCTACTGCTATTTCAACAATGTCGCCACAGCCGCCGAGTTCCTCGCTCCGAACGGCAAGGTCGCCATTCTCGACATCGATTATCACCATGGAAATGGCACGCAGGAGTTCTTTGAGGAGCGCAAGCATGTATTCACCGCGTCGATTCATGGTGACCCCGATTTCGAATACCCCTATTTCTGGGGCTATGCCGATGAAAGGGGCCGCGGCCAGGGCAAAGGCACCAACCTGAATCTGCCGTTGCCCAGAGGCACCCGCGCCCCGGCCTACCTGAAGGCCGTGGACCGATTCTGTAAGGCGGCACAGTTTTTTAAGCCGGATTTCCTAATCATCGCCGCCGGTTTCGACACGCACAAAACCGATCCCATCGGCGACTTTTCCCTGCAGACGCCGGACTACCGGAAAATCGGTTCGCGCCTCGCGGCACTGGAGCTCCCAACACTGATCTGCCAGGAAGGCGGCTACAACACTGCCGTTCTAGGGGATTGCGTGCATAGTTTCCTGTCCGGATTCAAGGAATAACACAATGCCCACCTATATCCTCCTAAGACAAGATGCCCCCAGCTAGTCCTAAGGGAACCCATCCCTACCCCTTTTTTGTTTTCAGTACCCCCGGGGGGCCCTTGCCCAAGAGAACTTAAGAAGACCGCAGGGCCATTTCGACTCAACCATGAATCCTCTTCGGCTGAGCTCCCCCCTGCCCAAAACCATTCCCTTGCGGCATAGGGATCCAAAAATGGTTATGGGATAGCCCCGTCCCCCGATTTCGCCAGGTGGGGTTTTGGGATACCCTTCAAAGACCGATGTATGATGCTGCGAGGAATGTAAAGGCTCTTTGCGGAGATCCCCCCTGTTTCTCTCCCCTTTCTCTTTCTCGAGCTTAGGTATTTCATCATTTTGACTTCCCGCACCCCTCATGCCTCTTGCCCGCCCCGTTCGGTTTCGCTATGGTTTCTCACATGAGTAAATCCTCTTCCCATCTGGAAAAAGCGCAGGGCGTCTTCGATATCGAAGTGGCCGCCCTGCAGCGTACCCGTGAACGCCTGGACGGCGCCTTCAATGCCTCGGTCGACCTGCTGGTGGACACCTTGGCCCAGGGCGGCAAGATTATCGTCACCGGTGTGGGCAAATCTTTCCATATCGGCCAGAAGATCGCGGCGACCCTCACCAGCACTGGCGCCCCCTCTACTGTTCTGCATCCGTCTGAGGCCATGCATGGCGATCTGGGCCTCCTCCAGCCCGCCGATGCGGTCCTGGCGCTCTCCTACTCAGGCGAATCGGATGAACTGGTCAATCTGCTTCCCATTATCAAACGCACCGGGGTCCGCATCATCGCCATGACCGGAAATCTGGAATCCACACTGGCGCGGCATTCCGATCTCGTACTGGATGCCTCCGTTGAACGTGAAGCCTGCCCCTTCAATCTGGTCCCCACAGCCTCCACGACGGTGGCGCTGGCCATCGGCGATGCTCTGGCGATTGCCCTGCTGGATGCCCGCGGCCTCGGGCGCGAAGAATATGCCCGCTTCCATCCCGGAGGGGCCATCGGCCGCGCCCTGCTTCTAAAAGTAGACGATATCATGCGAACAGACGACCGACTGGCCAGTGTCCCGCAGGAGGCCACGGTGCGCGATGCCCTCATTGCCATGACCCAGGCGCAGGCGGGAGCCATTGCCATCACCGATGCCAGCCGTCAGGTCGTCGGGCTTCTGACCGACGGCGATCTGCGGCGCTATCTTGCAGGCGGAGCCACCGATATCCAGACCTGCCCGGTGGCCGACCTGATGACCCGCGACCCCTGCGTGGTCCGATCCGGCCGTCTGGCCGCCGATGCACTGGCCATTTTCCAGCAACATCGCTTTGATGACCTCATCGTGGTTAACGGAGACGGAACCCTGGCGGGCATCATCGATATTCAGGATCTACCCAAATTCAAGGTGCTGTAAACGCCCTTTTCTGAATCCGGCTTGAAATCCACCCTCTCATCGGTTAGTTTCAACGCCATCCGCATGAAAAAGCCTGCTTTTCTGAAACAGATTATGATGCTGCGTGTTCTCTACGCGCTGATTCCCGTCGCTCTGGCGGCAATCTACCTGTTTGGCTGGCGCGTTCTGGCTCTCGTCGGGATCTCGGCCCTGTTCGGGTTCCTTGCTGAATGGCGGATGGTGGCCGGCAAACCCAACGGCAAGGTTTCGCAGGCGGTTTGGGTCACGGCAGCGCTCTACGGACTCTCCCTTCCCCCTACCGCCCCCTTCTGGGTCGCAGCCATCGGCATCGTGTTCGCCATCGTCTTCGGCAAAATGGTCTTTGGTGGGTTCGGACGCAATATTTTCAACCCGGCCATCGTCGGCCGCGCCTTTGTCTATGTCTGTTTCCCGGTGGAAATGACCTCGCGCTTTGTTCCGGCCTTTACTGGATTCCCGGGCGGCTTTGCGAAGTGGAGTTTCCCCTCTCTGGAAGCGCTGCCTCCGCAGCTGGCCACGCCCGCACTGTCCATGGTCGATGCCGTGACCGCCGCGACCCCGATGTGGTCCCACCGCGATTACGGGTTCACCGCTGACCTGTGGAATCTGGTAACCGGCCAGATCGGCAGCCTGTTTGAGAACGCCGGACGCACGCAGGTCCTCGCCGCCGGATCCGCCGGTGAAGTCTGCGCCATCGCGATTCTGCTGGGCGCAATCTATCTGCTCTGGACCCAAACCGCCAACTGGCGCCTGATGCTCGGCACGCTGATCGGCGCGACCGGACTCAATTTAATCCTCCGCAACGGACTGGGCATCGAAGCGGTGCCGCCCCTGCCCTTCACGCTGTTCTCCGGCGCGTTCCTGTATGCCGCCGTGTTCATGGTGACCGACCCCATTTCTGCACCCAAAATGAAGCCATCCATGTGGGCCTACGGCATCTTCATCGGTGCGATGATTGTCTTCTTCCGCTATAAGGCCGTGTTTGCTGGCGGGGTCGCCTTCGCGATTCTGATCGGCAACATGATCGCCCCCTCCCTCGACCTGTGGATCAAGCGCTTCCAGGTCCGGAAAAAGGAGGCGACCTCGTGAACAAGAAGTCCCCCTCCTATATCCTGCTGTTTATGGCCGCCATCTGCATTGTGTGCGGCACCGGCGTGGCAATTGTGAACTATGCGACCCAGGGGCTGCTGAAAAAGAATGCCGCCCTGCACCGCAACCGCGTGCTCTGCCATGCGTTCCAGCTGAAAGTCGATGGCACCTCCGCCGAAGCCTATCAGCAGGCGGTGGAAGCCAACCTGCAGGCCTCTCTGATTCAGGACGGCTCGAGTCAGCGCCAGATGTACCGCCAGATCACGCCCGGCCACCCCAGCATCGGCTTTGAGTTCAGCGGCATGGGCTTCTGGGACCGAATCACCGGCATCCTGGTCCTGACCCCCAATCTTCAAGACGTGCTGAACATCCAGTTTCTCGAGCAGAAGGAAACTCCCGGACTCGGAGCCCGCATCGAAGAGCCCTGGTTCACCGACCAGTTCAAAGGCCTAAAAATCGACTGGGATGCCCCGGAAGGCAAATTCATTGTCGTCGGCGCTGATTCTAACCCGGATGCACTGAATCGGGTGGACGCCATCACCGGCGCCACGCAGACCTCGATGGCCCTGATGCAGTTTATGAATGCCGAACTCGCCCGCATCCGAAATCTGGATTTGGATGAACAAAAAACCAAAGAAAATGGAGAGCAAGAGTAGGATTACGATTAGGAATTATGAGTAAGCACCCGACCATCCACATTCTGAATCCTGAATTCTGGCTCCTGAATTCTCTCCCCTATCATGGCTGACAGTTATTCCAAAATTCTGAAAGACGGCCTGCTGAGCCAGAACCCGATCTATCGGCAGGTGCTGGGCATCTGTTCGGCACTGGCGGTGACTAACCTGCTGACGAATACCCTGTTCATGTGCTTCGGCGTCACGTTTGCCGCCGCCCTGACCAATTTCACCGTTTCTCTCCTGCGCAACCACATTCCCAAGCGCATCCGCATGATTGTGCAGGTCATCATCATCGCCACCTATGTGATGATGATTGATATTCTCATCAAAGCGGTGGCCCCGGACATCCACCGATTCATCGGCCCCTATGTCGGCCTGATCATCACGAACTGTATCATCATGGGCCGGGCGGAAGCTTTCGCCAGCCAGAACAAGCCAATCCCCTCCCTGATGGATGGTCTCGCCTGCGGGCTGGGCTATTCCTCGGTGCTGATCGCCATCGCCGTCATCCGCGAGATCATGGGCTTCGGCACGCTGATGGGCTTCGCCCTTCCCGCACGCGACCTCTGGTGGCACCAGTGGACCATCATGGTGATGCCGCCGGGCGCCTTCTTCATGCTGGCGATCATCACCTGGTTCGCCCGCGCCAAACTCGTGAAAGAGGAGGACGCCTGATGCCTCTCACTGACATGAATGTGTTTGCGTCCTTCGTGCTGATCTTTGTTTCGGCAGCGTTCACGGACAATATCCTGCTGGCGCGCTTTCTGGGCATGTGCTCCTGCCTCGGCGTCTCAAGAAAAGTGGACACCAGCATCGGGCTCGGGGCCGCCGTCATCTTCGTGACCTCCTGCACCTCGGCCCTAAACTATCTGGTCTACACCTACATGCTCGTCCCCCTGGAGCTGGAGTACCTGCGCCTGATCATCTTCATTGTGGTGATCGCGGCATTTACGCAGCTGGTCGAAATGATCATCGAGCGCGTCTCCGAAAAACTCTACAACGCGCTCGGCATCTTTCTGCCGCTCATCACGGTTAACTGCGCCATTCTGGGTATTTCCCTGTTTATGCTGAACAAGCCCTACAGTTTCTGGCAGGCCTTTGCCTTCGGCCTCGGCGGCGGGTTCGGCTGGTTCCTTGCGATCACCCTCATTGGCGGCATCCGCGAGAAGATCAACGAAGCCTCCCTGCCCAAGGGCCTCGAAGGCCCCGGCATCACCCTCATCATCATCGGCATCATGGCCCTCGGATTCGTCGGGTTCTCCGGAATGATCAAGATCTAGACCCATGCTGGCCTCGATTCTCATCTCGGTTGGTTTTCTTCTGGCCTGCGGGCTGGTGCTCGCCACCCTGCTGATTATCGCCGAGAAGAAGATTCTCAACTACGGCACTTGCAAGATCGACGTCAACGCCGGGAAAAAAGTGCTGGAGGTTGACGGCGGTTCTTCCCTCCTGTCCTCCCTGGCCGAACACGATGTCTTCATCCCCTCGGCCTGCGGCGGCCGCGGCAGTTGCGCCTACTGCAAACTTCAAGTCCTGGAGGGCGGCGGCTCTATCGGACCGGTGGAGGAACCTTATCTCACGAAGGAAGAACGAGAAGACAACATCCGCCTCGCCTGCCAGGTCAAGGTGCGCAAAGACATCCAGGTGCAGATTCCGGATGAGCTGTTCTCCGTCCGGCGCTTCCGCGCCCGGGTGGAGCACAAGAAACCTCTGACCCACGATATCGTCGAGCTGCGCCTGAAACTCATCGAACCCGACATTATCGAATTCGAAGCCGGACAGTATATCCAGCTGGAGTCTCCCGAATACAAGGGCAAGGACTCCGTCATGCGCGCCTATTCCATCTCCTCGGTCCCGTCCGACAATCACTATCTGGAAGTCATCATCCGTCTCGTTCCCGACGGCATCTGCACCACCTGGGTCTTTGAGCACCTGAAGGAAGGCGATGAGCTGAACCTGTCCGGCCCCTATGGCTTCTTCCATCTCTCCGACACCGAGGCCCCGAACATCTGTATTGCGGGCGGCAGCGGCATGGCGCCCATCTGGAGCATCGTGCGCGATATGAAGGAAAGGGGTATCGCCCGCCCCACGACCTATTTCTTCGGTGCCCGGAGCCAGGCCGACCTCTTCTTCGTAGACGAACTGCAGCAGCTCGACAAAGAGCTCCCCTGGTTCACCTATGTCCCCGCCCTCTCCGGCGAGCCGGAAGGCTCCGGCTGGGCCGGCGCGACCGGCCTCATTACGACTGTAGTGGACCAGCACTTCCCGGACACCTCCAAGCACGAAGCGTATCTGTGCGGATCCCCCGGAATGATTGATGCCTCGGTGGCCGTCCTTTCAAAAAACGGCATGCCCGAAGAGAATGTCTTCTACGATAAGTTCTCATAGCCCGGCGAAGGAGGAGACCATGAAAGAAACGCCT
>Ga0207996_1001940_pt1 | contig 13338 bp, 9 predicted proteins | sample AntAceMetag02UKG_FD_184773 | JGI IMG/M metagenome (GOLD analysis project Ga0207996, IMG submission 184773) | Saline lake microbial communities from Ace Lake, Antarctica - Antarctic Ace Lake Metagenome 02UKG (SPAdes) (version 2) | ecosystem: Environmental > Aquatic > Non-marine Saline and Alkaline... | reverse complement strand
TGGAGTGATGGCTGCTCAAATTGATCACAAATTCTCCATCAAGCATTCTACATGGGGCACATTCAAAGGTAATGCTGGAGATTATTTGGTCAAAAATTATGATGATAAAGACATAGAATTCCCCGCTGACCTCTGGATTGTGAAAAAGGAGATATTTGAAGCTACTTATGAGAAAGTGTAGGAGTAATAAATGAGAATTAAAACATTATTTGAAGATTTACAAACTCGAGAAAATATTAAATTTTCAATGGATCACCTGCAAATGGGTTTTGATAAATTATATACCTATATTAATAATAAATTATAATGCATATAGGTGGAGGATAAGTTATGAATAACAAAACCTGGGAGACATTTTCAATATTTATTAGTAGCACGTTTTCAGATATGCAGGCAGAGAGAGATTATCTTGTTAATTTCGTATTTCCAAGAGTTAGGTATGAATTGCGAAAGAGAAGAATTAGATTATCCATAATAGATTTGCGTTGGGGTTTAGATGTTAATGAAACCGATGAAACTATACATGAGCTCAAAGTACTTGAAGGATGCTTAAAACAAATCGATGAATGTCACCCTTTTTTTATTGGTTTATTGGGAGACCGTTATGGAACTGTTCCAGATTCCAGTATTATGAGCAGTGCGACAGGAGGAAAAATTAGTATTGCTTCTGGAAGTAGTATAACTGCCTTGGAAATATTTTATGGAGTTTTAAAAAGAGAAGGGCAACTTAAGCGAAGTTTATTTTATTTTAGAAATTCACTTTACTCCCCAGAAAATATTATTCGTAAACAAAAATTATACTTTGATTTGAAAGGTAAAGGGTTAAATGTGACTAAAAATAAAGCACTAAGGGAACTAAAAGAAAATATTAAAAATCATTTTGTAAAATTGATTAGTGCAGGAGGATTAGGCAGCAAAGTGCTAGACGATTATGTAAAGAATTATTCTGTTGATTGGGATAAAGATAAGCAGCAGGTTATAAATTTAGAGCAATTTGGAAGATATGTTTTTGAAGATATCATGAGGGAATGCAAAGCTCAAGCAGGTGTAAAGTGGAAGACGCCGTTTAAAGATAAATATAATGAAGAAGAATATTTACTTGATGCGTTTATAGAAGATCATTCTCACGAATCGACAATAACAACTTTGGAAGATTTGGAAGGACAAAGTAAAACAAAATATTTTTCAGGAAGAGTTGATTTACTAAAAGATATACAACAACTCTTTTTTAATATCGATAGTAATCAATGGATTTATATGTTGAAAGGAGAAAGCGGTTCAGGTAAAAGTGCCATCTTTTCGCAAATTTACAGGGATTTGCAGGAAAATGAAAATAAAGAAAATTTCATTGTTCTTGCTCATTCTGCAGGTATTTCTCCTCGATCTGTAAGTATCATTGAGTTACTACATAAATGGAATAAACAATTAAGCAATGTTTTAGAATTGGATTACATAGAGGAGTATTGTCTTTCAAAAAGTGATTCTTTTCTTGAAAGAACAAATGTGCTTCAAAACAAGAATTTTTCTAATTTTGATAAAATACGAAAAATATTTGATAATTTGCTTTTTGAAGTATCGAAAAAAAATAGGGTAATTTTAATGATTGATGCTTTTGAAAACTTTGAAAATAGTGATATTGCAAAATGCTTATCGTGGCTGAATCCTGAGAATACAAACAATGTTCGGTTATTTTGTACAACGTTGTCAGGTACTGAAAATGATCTTATTGAATATCATAAAGATTCAATATATAAAAAAGAAATTGAAGATTTAAATGTTAAGGAGATTAAAACAATTCTGGAAAATCTCTCTTTTCAACACAATAAGTCTATATCCCCAGCAGTGATATCCACTATTGTAAGTAAGAAAGAGAATAATCATTTAGCAGCGGCTAATCCACTGTGGATTAATTTGGTATTTGATTACTTATTAACTATAGGTAGCGAAGAATTTTTGAAGATATATTCTGAAGATGAGGGGGGAGAATTTAATTCTGTTTTTGATGACTATGTGATCAAAATTATAAATGAATTCCCAAATGACCCAGGAAGACTTTTTTTATATTTAATTGAAAGAGCTGCACAATATTTTGGGGAAGGAATCACAAAAGGTTTATTTAATTATATTTCTTGCAGTAGAAATGGGTTACGAGAAAGTGATTTGAAAAAACTATTAAATGATAATTGGAAAACTGATAAGTTTGAAAATATTCGTTGCTGGTTCCAATCATATTTAAGAGAAGAAGGCTCTAACAAACAATGGAATTTGAGTCATTCTGTGTTTAGAAAATCTATATATAACAAAATCAAACCTGAAGATAGAAAAATAATTCATAATTCAATTTGTTCTATGCTTAATAAATTACCTATCGAAGATAACTTGAGAGTATCAGAGATAATGTATCACATGATGGAAGAAGGAAATGCCATGAGTTGTTTAGATTACATTCTATCAAATTTATCCCCTGAAGAACGAGAATATTCTTCAATAACGATTGCTGAAAGTATTTTAAGAAGCACTTCTGATAATAAAGCTGGATTGAATTGGGTCAATAAAATATTGAATTACGCACATAAGACCGGTAAATTAATTAATTTCACAATATCCATGAATGATAATGTTAATGATATTCTTAATAAGTTTCACAATTATTCAAATAAGTGTAAAATAGCAAAATATTATGGGATAATGATTAAATATCTCTTAAAAATTCACGGCAAAGATAAAAGCTATACTAAATCAAAATATCACCTGGGTATTACTTATGAGAAATTCAGTGCGTTTTGTCAACTAATTGGAGATTTCAAAGAATCAAACAAGTTGTTAAAAAAATCATACAAATTATATTTAAATTTATACAAGAAAGAATTCTTGAGTTTAAACAAACTAAATGATTTAGCAATATCTTTGGAAAAATTAGGTGAAAATTATTTGAAAAATGCCATTCAAACATATGATAAGCATTCAAATAAAATAAATAAACTTAGTATATTACATTACAATAAATCTATAAAGTATTATCAGAGGGAGATTGATTTATTGGATAAGTTTACAGAAAAAAGTAATATTGTATTACCACAGGAAATTTATAGGTTATATGCCATCGCTTATACAGCAATTGCTGAATGTTACAAATTCCTGGATAAAAATGAAACGGCATTACAAGTAATTGATAATGCTTTTTCTGTATTTAAAAAATACAAAGTATTAGAAGGAACTGAAGAAACAACAATTTATTATCTTCAGAATATTGCTATCTTTCATCAAATAAAAGGAGGTATATACACAAAGCTAAAACAATATAACGAAGCTTACAAATATTACTTAAAACAAATAGAAACCTTTGAAAATCTATCAAATTTGCAACCGAATAATTTTAAATGGAAAATTAGCCTTAGAAATGCATATTTAATAATAAATGATGAACTATATTGTTATGTTGATAAACAAAGAATAATGTTTTCCTGTCTGATAAAAGCAAAAAAGATTAATGATTTCTTGCTTACGATTAACCCTAAATATTTTGAATTAAAGTTTGCTGATAAATACATTAAAGAATTATTAGATATGAATTTGGAATTACTAATTACTTTTATTAGTATAAGGATAAATAATCTTGATAAAAATCTCAAGTTTCAAGATGAAAACGAAGTTAACCAAAAATATGTAGATGAAATAAACGATAAAATTGATACTTTTTTAAAGGTTATAGAATATCGATATAATGATAGTAAATGGAATACAAAGATAGTAAGCATAATAGAAAAATATAAAGATATATTTCTACTAAAGAATTATATTTTAAGTAATTTAGGGAAGCTAATGTTAGCAAGAATTTACATGTTTTTAGGAGATGCGTATAGATTATCGCAGATTTATGATAAATCTCAGGATAATTATAACGATTCCATAAAGCTATTTTGCGAATTAAAAAAATTAGTTAATGATAAGGATAAAGAAAAGTTTTTGGAAGAACAAATCGATAAAGTAAATATGAATAGAGCAAAAAGATGAAAAAGGAGTAAGAAATGGAAATCAAAGTTGCCAAAGGAAAAGTAAGCGAGATTGTGGAAAATATGACAGGAAAGGATTCATCAATTCAAAATTACGATCAAAGAGATATAATTAAGACAATTATATTGACTTTAGCTTTTACTTTTTTAGGCTATTGTCCTACTGATGATCAGGTCAAAGAGATAAATGATAAGTTTGACCAACATGAAATTACTATTTCAGAAAAATCAGATCATTATCTTGTTAATATTCCAGATAATTTATTATCTCGAATTTCAAAATGTTAATATGCAAAGCTATTTATCTTATGCATTTTATCAGATAATTATCGTGGATTAATAGTATTAGATGTCTATATCAGTTAAATGTCTACAGTGTATTCATTTAGTATTGTGCTTTGTTTATTAAATTTGGGAAAAGAAAATTCTGTAATAATGATATGGTCTTTTCCCCTATGGAGTAATATAAAGAAATCGTTAAAATTATTAACAAGAATGGAGGTAGTTTATGAGTGGGAATTTAGTGAATTATATTGAAGTACAAAAATCTGTAGTTCATGAAAATATGGAAAGGCTTAAAAAGTCAAATCCATCATTTAATTCTTATAATCAGAAAGAGTTTGAGTTGTTAGTAGTATCAATTATGGCATGTCATGAATTGAAATGTGACAAAACAGAGGAACAGAATCAAAAAATAAGAGAGAATCTACATCTTATTAAAATGTATGAGAAAGGAGATGTTTATATAGTTTCAATACCTGTTGATTTTGTAGATAAATTACGAAAATTAGAATAGGATTCATGTTGGTAAGTGTGCTGTATCTTAAGCGGAAAGTTGTGGCAAATAATGTTTTTACTCGATCTGAGGTTGAGGAAATTCAGAAAAGAGTATTATTCCTGGGAACTACGAGCTCCAGCTCGTAGCCTTATAATCGAGGAGCTGGAGCTCCCCGTTTCCAGGATGCAAGACAATATTATTTACTTGACTGGTATATGGTTTATCACGTTGATAACATTTGATAAAAAAAATAAAGCAATTACGAGGGGTTTTATGAGTAGTGAAGGTGAAAAATTTACTGGCAGGTATGATCTTTATGATTATGTTCTGAATAATGATGATATTCTCAATGATACAAGAAAAAGGAATGAGTTCATAGAAAAAGTGCGTGCTACTTTTGGGGTGAAGGATTTTGCTGTTTATACTAAAGAAGGGAATCTCCAGGTAGCCTCCCGAGAGGATTTTAATGCAATCAGAAATTCTTCACAATTTAATTCTTGTCTCCAAGGTGATATTTCTCCTCGCAGTATTATAAATTATACAACAAAAAAAGCTGATAATATCTATATCCCAATATATAATAAGGATGAAGTGGTTGCAGTATTATATCTGGAGTGTGATGGCTCTAATGGAAATGGATTCACCGGAAAGGAAGCAGAAGAGATTCAAGATATCTTTCAGCCAGTATTTGTTTACCAGATGATCAATGCGAGTATGGGCAGTGAAGTGGTTTCCGGGTTTATGGGTATTATTGGAATGAGTGAAGCCATGAAGAGGGTATATAAAAAGATAATCCTGTATTCACAGTATGATGAACCAGTATTGATCTGCGGAGATACAGGTACTGGAAAAGACCTGGTAGCCAGTGCTATCCATCGTTTTTCTCAGCGCAGTCATAACAAATTTAACCCTCAGAATTGTGCTGCTATTGCTGAAGGGATTTCTGATACTATATTATTTGGTCACATAAAAGGAATATTTACAGATGCCAAAGAAAGTAGAAGTGGAATTTTTGAGGATACTGAAGGTGGAACGCTGTTTCTGGATGAGATTGGGGACCTTGACAAAAAATTGCAAACAAAACTTCTGAGAGTATTGGATACCAAGAAAGTAATAAGAATGGGTGAACATGAAGAAAGAGAAACGGATTTCCGGGCAGTCTTTGCCACTAATAAAAACCTGGAAGAAATGGTTAAAGACGGCAGTTTTCGTCAGGATTTCTATTATAGGATATCTGCTCTGCGGATAGATGTCCCAAGTTTGCAAGAGAGAAAGGAAGATATTCCTCTGATCGCAAAATCTATAATTGAATCCTTCTGCCGTCAGTATCAAAAAGTTATGGATGCTGAACCTCTCACAGAAAGCGCGAAAACTATACTGATGAATCATAACTGGACAGGTAATGTGCGTGAATTGATCAACGTGATCAATCGCTCCCTGATCGAGCATCGCAGTAAGAAACAACTTGATGCAGCAGATATTGTTTTCTCTGTTAGATCTGGCGCATTAAGTCCAATAGCAGACATAGAATCATTCTTTAATCAAGATCATAAACTGGACGATGTTATCTACACATACACAAAGAAAGTATATAGACGGTATAATGAAGACCGGATCAAAACCGCTTCTACACTTGGAATATCTCTTTTTTATCTGAAAAATATCTTGAAGCCAGAAAGTCTTTTTAGAAAAAATAAAGAAAAAAATGAACTGCCACAGGAAATAGATCTACTCTGATATATTAATATAGTGAATTTTGTTAGAATTGCATGGGAAAGACAGAGAATACTACCAATGCAGAAATGAATGCCGGATCAAAGGGTCGTCCAAAACTCTTGTCCGAAATACGTTCAAAAGTCTTGTACTTAGCTGTGGGATCATTTCATCACGTGTATATCAATTCCCGATTCTTAAATACTATAAGCGAATATCCTGGAATCAAGGAATTTTTTCTATAACTGATGCGATAAACAGGATAGATAAAGCAACAATTGTTCTGATACTAAAAAAAATATTATTATCTCATAACTTCCATATTCATGAAGATTGGTCACTATCTGCTATCTTTACTGAATTAAACCCGTCAAATGTCCTCTCAATTGCCTATATAGAGCCTATAGAGAAGATACAGAGAAGCTCAACTGAGCACGGCATAACAATATAATGTCATGCCGTGCTCAGTTGAGCTACCTTATTACTACTTATATCACTCTTTATTGAAAACGTAATATATTAATTGATTAGAATACGGGAGATGGGAAAGTGAAAAAATTGGAAAATAGGAGGATGGGAAGATGAGTAGCCAAGGTATCTTGCTTTGGGTTATGCTTATTCAGAACTTTCAGCTTTGATTTAATTCAGACTTGATTATTCTTCGTGTAGACTCTTGATGATTATTCACTATTATGACATCTGATTGCAGGGAGTTGTCCCTTCGAGTCACATTTACAGCGTTCATTGCGAGCAAAAGACCTTGATATGGTGGTTACAGGTTCACCATCCCGGAGGTCTATTGATCATCCGGGAGGTGAGTTAGCTGGTACTGACAGCAATTAGTAAATAGATGTTAGTCAGGAAAGAGGAGGTGGTAAAGATTATGGGGTAACAGTGTTTGATAAAAAGCACAGTGTTGTTAATACTGTTAAATTTCATGTAATATTTTTTATTTTGACTCAGAATGCTGATTTTTTTTTACTTCTTCAAAAGCCCTAATAATAACCATTCATTTAATTTAAGATAATTCACAAAATAAAATATAATCAGGTTGGTACTTTAAATGCATATAAGATTAACTAAAAAGAAGCTGGAGGTTAAGATGAAGAAAAAAATCAAGCCTGGGTATCGATGGATCAAGATCAAATCCGAATCACCTGAGGACTTGAGAAGTGTGCTGAGAAAGATGAATAAACAGCGTTTGAGAAATTTTAAAATTAGGTGGGTAAATGAACCCGGAACTCAAACTTGCACAAACCTTGAAGGATTATCTAAATATCAGAAGAAATTGATCAAGTACTATATGAGACTTAAAAAGAGCAATGATCGAACAGCCAGTGGCTTAGATTTTACCATGAAATATGGGTGGCTTGTGAAACCCGTGTTTTGTAACTGGATATGCAAGTTTCGCGAAATATGCAAGATCAAAGAAATTATCGATAATGATCAGGGAGAGTTATAATGAATAAAGCAACTGCGTATCCTACACCGCATGCTAAATTCATCTATCAATTATCAAATTTAGTATCAAAATACACTAAGCTGACCATTGTGGTGAACAGTGATGAGACGGGCTTTAGTTCAGAGAGTGATTATGAAAGAAAGTCAGGGATTTTAGAGGTGAAAGGAGAAAGATCGCAAAATATTATCCAGGTGAGTTTCAAGCTTACTTCTGGGATTAGGGATGCAAAGGTATCTATTGATCGCCTGTTCACAAAGCTTTCTGAACTAGGTGATAATGTAAATATTTTAACGCCGGTGACTGAGATTAACCATAGTGTCATCTCACTTTGGGTAATGATGGCAATAGAGAATGAAACACTGGATTTTAACGTAGTAAATTCTATCATGCTTGATATGGAAACAATTAATAAGTTAGCAATATTCATTCAAGACGAATTACCAGAAGTTGAAGATGAGGATAGTATTTATGAAGTTTACAGAGAGATCAGTGATTTTATAGCACCTGTATTTCCATTAAACTCAAAGCAGAGCTATGATAATGAAAATTACAAGAATTGGCTGGCAGAAACCACTGAATTAATAAGTTCAAAATTACCTGTAGCAATAGTTTGTGAGAATATCATACAGGAGGAATATATCCTGGCAGCGATAGCGGGTAAATTAAAAAAGAAAGGAATGACAATAGGACAATTGCAGGTAGCAACTCTTAATGTGAAATCGATATTGGATATTGCTAAAAAGGCACCTGGCATCCTTTGGCTGCGCTCATCCAGTTTAGCAATAGGGACTAATATATATGAGATAAGCAATGACGTTCAAAATGTATTGCAGCAGATGCGTAATCAAGGATATAGAGTGATATTTTCGGGCAGTTATGCCGAACATCAGGGCGTGTTTCAAGGAGGGCAGGGCGGGGTTTCTGATCCTCAGCTTCCAGTAGTCCGGCATTTACCTGTTAAAATTCCCATGAAGTATTTACTAGCCCATAAGCTTGAACAGGAAGTAAAGCAAATTGGCGGATTACCAAAAACTATAAAGAAAGAGCTTTTCAGCAGGATCTATGAAGCTCAAAAAGGAAGGGATTATGCTGATCAGATGAGATCATTAACTGCAATAACTAATTACGAATTAGTTAACTATAAACAAGGAGATACATATAGTCCAGAGAACACGAAGGCTTTTTCAGGTCAGGTAATTAGAATGCAGGAGACATTTTCCGGTATTGAAAACAAGCCTTCAATAGAACGGGCAGTTTCAGTGCAGAGAAACTTCCTTAAGGGCTTAACCACTAATTCCATGTATGAATTTTTAACTGGTAGATTACTTGCCCAGGATAAAGCTTTAAAGACTCTGACTAAGCGATTGCAGGAGGAAGCGCTATTAAGACCTTTATATCAGCCCATCCGCTACTGCGCACAGGGAACACCAGCAACGGGAAAATCAGAAAGTGCAAAATTATTGGCAGAAGCACTGGGAATACCTTTCATCAATATAGATGCAGCAGGAATGCCTGATTTTTATACAGCTTCTTCTCAATTACTGGGTTCGGGCAGGGGATTAGTGGGCTCAAACAAGAGTGGTCGTCTGGAGCAGGCAGCTAAATGCAATCGGGGTGCTGTATTGGAAATATCTGATCTGGATCATGCAAATAGCCATGTGAGAGCATCATTGAGTGATTTGTTTTTGCAGGTATTGGAAACTGGTCAGGCACAATCTGCAATGGGAGAAATGTTTTCCTGCGCCAACTTGATCTTTGCATTTACGATCAATTTGCCGGATGGAAAAGATGAAATTTTGCGCAAACCAGGAGTCGGATTTAACAATTACCCTACTGAGAGCAGTATCCGCAAAGACGTAGAAAAAGAAGTAAAATATATGTTCAGCTCAGCGTTTTTATCCAGAATAGGCAATCCAGTACTCTTTGAGACCCTAAAAGGAAAAGACCTGGGGCTGATAAGTGAACAGGTTATCCTAAGCTCTATATTTGAAGCAGCTAAAAGACTGGATTTTAAAATTAGTGAATTAGAGATCAAGAAAAATACAGGAATGGCAATAATCAAATCTATAGAGGATATTAACACTTTTGGAGCAAGAATTTTAATAGATAGAACTCGCAGTATTCTTGCTGAGGCAATCCTGGAAAAATGGAATAAGGGAGAATTAGAAGAGCCAGGTAAACTGGTGATATTTGCAGATGAGAGTGGAAAATTGATATTAAAAAAAGAAAATAAACCCGGAGGAACAGATGCAGAAAAAAGTGTTTAGTTTATTAAGCCAGGTATCATATAATAGAGCTGGTCAATCAGATTTGATAGAGCTTAAACCTACAAAAGGAAAAAATCCACTATTCATCCCCAAAGTAATATTGGAAATAATTGTTTGGTCGATAATAAATGGTGAATTCATTCACCTTAGTGGACCATCGGGAAGTGCCAAGACGGCATTGATCCAGGCTCTAACGATGCCTGAAAATCTGTATCCGATAATAGATGGCATGAATAATTCCAGAAAATCAAGATATAAAAAGAAGCCTTTGAAAATGTATCCTATTGAGATGTCCACTTATGAAACACCAGCAGAATTACAATCTGTACGTGGACTTTCACAAGGCTCTACTTATGATGAAGACAGTGAGATAGTAACAGCATTGAAAAACTGCGTAGAAGACCGAAAGGACTTTTATCCTCTAATCTGGCTGCGTGAGATGGGCAGAGTGATAAGCGCAAATGTCCAGGGAGGCTTACTTAATCTTATGGACAAAGGCGAGGTGATCCTGAGGAAAAATGAGGTTGTGGATTGCATGGAAATCAGTTATATAGCTGATTCAAATTATCAGGCAGATGAGGATGCTCATTTTACCTTAGTCCCGCTTGATTCTGCACTAAAGAGACGCTTTAGTGTTAATATCACCCTCGACTATTTGAGTCGTGAAGATGAGATGGTGGTTTTAGAAAACATTATCAAGCGTGATGGGAAGCTGGGAATCAACCATGATCTGGTTATTGAAGTGGTAAATCTTGGCAGTCGGATAAGAAAGAATCAGGCAGAGGGAAACCTTTTATCAGTTGCTCCACCTTCGATTTACGGGTATTTAACGTATTATAAAATGGCAATGGGGCTGCAGCATTTAAGTCATCCCAAAATTGCAGAATTTACTTTACTAGGACATGCCAGTAATGATGACCAGAAAATAGTTCACAGTATCTTGAATGATATATATAGTGTGTATGACGACGATATAGAGAAAGATAAACCCTTGAGTGGCAATCTAACATAGGAGTAACAATGAATAAGCAGCCAACTATTAAAAACATCGAAAGATTTGACAGAAGTAATTATTTCAGTAGCAGTTATTCTCGTAAGAGAAAAACAGACTGGGCAGGAATACCCCCAGGTTATGCCTATAACTTCAATCAAAGTTATTATATCCGCCAGATAGCTCGGTCGAAATATTATTCTTTGCTAAGGAAAGCTCAGAAACAGTCAGTAAGGCTTCTTAATAAGGGAAAAAAGGGGAGTTATCAACCAGTGATAAAAGCACAATTAGATCCCTTTTTTTCCAAGTTTCCCAGTATTTTGGCTGCATACTCGTCTATAGGATTAACTACATATCTGGAATATATCAATTTACTGCCCAAAGATAAGAACCTTTTGGAAATCGATTTAGAAGATGCTATCGATGATCTGATGGAAGAGATAGACCCGGAGTTTTATATAGATGAAGATTGCGTAACTGAACTTACAAAAGTTATAAAAGATGCAGTTTTCAAAAGAGTAAACCTGGAAGTTATCAGTCGTGAAAAAAATCTATTTTATGTAGAAATCTACAGATTATTCTCAGCTTCGCACCAGAGTTTGAAATTCAGATCGCTTTCTGATATTGCCAGGGCAGTGATACTATATGGTGATGTACTGGTGTGGGATATTTCAGATTTACATCCGATGACCAAAGCTTTGCTGGATGATATTTTTCAAGTCAGCGAAAATTTCCTGACAGCAATTGGGGAAGAGGATTCCGCTAATTTGATAGACTTCTGTAATCAATGGATATTGGCTTTAATTCGTTGCCTGGCAAAATATCTACCATCTGAAGATGATAAATATCGAGAGCAGGGAGGAATGACAGAAGATATTGAGGGTTATGATACTTCTACTGATAAGAAATTTAAATACTACCTGGCAGAGAACTTTTCAGAGACCGGCAGTTTTCATGCACTTGCCAAACCTCGTGCTCCGGAGTTATTTGACCCCAGGAATGAAAAAGAGAAAAAAGGCAGGTCTTTTGTAGATATTGCCCATGCTCCAAAACAGACTTCAAATGTGGACCAGGAGCCAAATCCGATCAAGAAACTTCTGGAAGAAACAATAGATAACATCGACAAAGCATCTGGTAATCAATCTAACTGGGAAAATAAGCGTTCCGATCTGCTAACTCAGGATAATGTAGATTTTATGGCTGGTGAGATTCAAGGTGAATTTAATGAGGGACACGAAGTCGAAATAACAGTGGGAAAAAATAAGAAGAAATTCAAAGGTGAAATCTTTGAAAGACCAGTGGAACTTTCTTATGATGAAGAAGCTATCAGTGTATTAATGCAAGAATCAGAAATACTGACAAGAGCTATGAAAAATCAGCTTTATCCGAATGTGATCAAGGAGCCGGTTATCAGACGGATAAAAACCAGTGGAACTCTTGATTCATCCAGATTGGCAATAGGTGATTTTTCAGAAGCGATCTTTAAACGGCATAGAATTCAGGAAATATCTGATAAACGGGGTAAACCTGTATTATTGATAGCTGCTGACGGATCAGGAAGTTTGAACAGCATTCAAATGAAAATGCTAAAATTACTTACTGCTGCCTGGCTGCGTTCAACAACGAATACTGATATAGATATCATGGCGGGGTTATATCATTCCGGAGATATTCGCAAGTCATTGCATGGTCCCCTGGTACAATGGATGTATCATTCTCAAAAAACATTATGTGTTAGTAAACAGGATGCCTTAAGGACTTTGATAACGCTGCCGGATACTGGCACCGGCTGTCAGTCTGATGCTGTCTCCATTGCCTTCATGATCCAGGAAGCTCGCAAAATGGCAAAAGGAAGAATGATTTATTTGATACTTATTTCTGACTGCTGCTGGAATGTATCATTTCGTGAAGGCATGAGTGGTGCAGAAGAGGTGGAAATGGTTATAAAGCAATATTATGAAGAACTTGAGGATAAGCTTCATGTAACTTTGGTGGCTCTGGGGCAGGGAGTTACTGGATTTGAAGATGTTCTTGATAAAGTGATACCTATCACCAATTCAGATCTTAATAATATTGATAAAGTAGCTTCTCAGATTGGATTATATGTGGCATCA
>Ga0207996_1001939_pt1 | contig 13339 bp, 12 predicted proteins | sample AntAceMetag02UKG_FD_184773 | JGI IMG/M metagenome (GOLD analysis project Ga0207996, IMG submission 184773) | Saline lake microbial communities from Ace Lake, Antarctica - Antarctic Ace Lake Metagenome 02UKG (SPAdes) (version 2) | ecosystem: Environmental > Aquatic > Non-marine Saline and... | reverse complement strand
AAGCTTCCGCGTGTATTCTACTATTTCATCAATAGTCGTAAAATTGATTGCAGTATCAATGATCTGTTTTTCTACTTCTGCATTCTGGTTATTTTCAAACCACTGCTGATTATAAAATACAAAAACAGGTTTCTTGGTAATAGAAAATTCAAAAGCAGCAGTAGTACCTGTATCAGTAATGAGCATATCACCAAGAGAGTAGATTTCCTGCGTGTTTGCTCTTGTGACTAACACCACATTTTCATGTTCATCAGCAAAGTTCTGGAGAGTTGTCCTCCAGTTTTGTTCCTTATACTTCGTGAATAGAAAGTGGTGTACTTTGATGAGAATAGCCACGTTATCCAGTTGAGCAAGTTTTGCTATCATCTCCAGTGAGAGAACGTGAATCGAGCCATATGGATTCCAGTGAGGAGTGTAAAGAATCACGAACTGATTTTTTATGTGATACATGTTTTTGAGTTTATGAATAAAATTTGGATTAGGCGAAAAAATGGCATCAAGTTTTGGGAACCCTACCTCAGCGTATCTGTTTTCATCCTTTTTTGTATGCGGCAGAGTTTTAACGAATTCCACGAACTGAGGACCGATAGCGAAATGAAGATTGAACCGGGAAAGCACAGCAGTTTTCTGATAGAGAGGATAAACTCCCGTCCCGTGGTAAGTTTGGATTTTCTTAGTAGGGAAAAATGAAAATGGGAAATCTGGACCATTTTTCTCTGCTGATATGAACATATCGAAATAGACAAATGGTGAGATAGAACTGGGTATCAAATATTTTGTTGGGATAAATGCCTTCAAATAATCGTACAGTTTTTGCATGCCTTCATAATAGGCAAAATAAACCACAATCTTTTTATTATTCAGCAATTCCACGTATATAGGTTCAAAGGTATTATAAAAATAATCCATCTGGATATTATACACAATGGTCTTTTTACCTTGCAGCCTGAATAGGAACATTTTAAAATTCAAATAAAATATCTTAAATATATTCAAAGGATTAGAAATTATAGCTCTAATAAATCTATTATTCATAATTTAATAATGGGGAATGGTTATCTTACCCTTTTCTCGTTCTTCTTCTCTGATTTTCCTGAGTTTTTTCTTCCAATTCAACCATTTTAATTTCTGTTTGTCCCGGTATAATCTATCCATACTTCCTATCAGGGCAAAACATAGCATAAGCTGATAAAAATTATTGGATTGTTTGAGCACCCACTCCAAAGCTGATTCCATATAAATACCCATTAATCCGCCAGCAAGTCCAATTGGCAGCCAGATATAATCTGAATGACGATATTTTACATAATTACTCAAATTCTTGAAATAGAAATAAAATAGTAATAAAAAATATACAACCATATTATGCCATCCGGTTTCTGCAGCATAACTGAGATATATTGTTTCCACTAGTCCCCCCTGGGTTTCTTCTGTTAATTCTTCTATATGGTCTGAATAATGATATGGCAAGTTAACCTTGAGCCCAAAATTATTTAATCCCACTCCGAATGTTTTATCATTTGCCATATTGACAGCAGATATTGCCAGCATCTTTCGTACATTGGCAGATTCTACGGGAGCAGATTCAAATCTTGTGATAACTGAATCCATTGATCTGATTGCCCCTAATAATCCGATGAACATGATCAATATCGTAACACCAACTTTTCGGGGGTTTACAGAATTTGTGAAGGACAGCATCATGATCACCATACATGATAATACAAAGCAGACAATTCCCGCTCGGGAAAATGTGGAAACAATACAAAGACTACCCAGAGCAAATGTGGTTATCCACCAGAAAAGCTTGATCCTTTGCTTCTTGTTCATGATAAAGGCAAGAACTACTGAGTTCAATACAATCATATACATCACCAGTGAATTCTGATGAGGAAAAGGTCCTTTTGCCTGCCATAAACCCATAAAGTACTTCTGTCTGATCACATGATAGCTGATATACAATATAATAGCCCTGAAACAATATACAATATAATCATATTGAGAGTATTTAATAATATAATTATAATTGATCCAAAAATACAAATACATCCTGATCATTTTCCAGATCTCAAAAAAGGAATTCATCACATATCCAGGAGCCGAATTAGTTATTGAAATCAGACAAAAACCAAAAAGTATAAAATAGATTGGTGCTCCTGGAGGAATAATTCGAGGTGGTTTTTTTTGTGCTCTAAGTACTATCAGGCTGTAAAGTATGATGCCAATCAAATCCACAATTCCAACTTCAAAACCTCTTGAAGTTCCTTTGAAAAACTCGCGTGATACAAAATTGATCGTAATCTCTTCTGTTGTAAGAAATATATAAAGAAAAAAAACTATCTTCTCGACAGTTTTATTTACTCGTGCAAATACTATCCCCGCTGGCACCCCGATTATCAGGGCAAGAAAGAAAATCACATATTTCATTCCAGATCATACCGGCTATTTATTATTAATTATATCATCAAAAATGGAATTTACTATATAACCAGATTGAATTGCCTGCAATGAAGGCAGAATTTGTGAAATTACCTGATTCCATTCGCCCAGTAATGTGCGTGGAACATATACGATATCATTCGGCTTAAGAACAACATCACGGGAATTTCCATGAAGAATTGCATCTGTATCTACGATAAAAACCCTGGGGTGAGATAAAGTTCCCCTTATCAGATAAACGTTGCTTTGGGCATTTTCACTAAATCCACCAGCAAAAGCGACCAATTGGATCAAAGATAGACTTTCTTTATATAGATATGCATTGGGATTCATAACCTCGCCCAAAATATATAATTCCTGATTTGCAAGTGAACTTATAAAGATGTAATCACCATCTTTCACAGGAATATTATGGAGCTGATTTCCCTTCCTTACCAGTTCCAGAAAATCTACTGGTAATACCTTGTTATCCCGGACAATAAAACTGCCGGAAAGATCAGCAAGTTCCTTCGTGGTTCCTTTCACAATACCAGATGCAAATCCCTGAGCTTCTGCCAGAGCATCCAGGATTCGCATATCTGCATAAATTTGATAATTTCCTGGATCCCTTGCCTGACCCATGATAGTAACAAAAGAGCTCTGCAGTTTTTTAGGGTTCATGGCTACTCTGGGATCATAGATTTCTGTGATGTGCTTTTTTATTTCATTTCTGGCTTCTTCCATTGTCATGCCCAAAATATAAATATCTTCATCGATGTAGTTTACTGATATAGTACCATCTGATTTCACTATCGCATTATAAGTATTATATTCTTCTTCAATTTCACCAAAGGCAAATACTTTGATATCAAATTCATTACCTGAACCTATCACATAGGTCTCAGGTTCCAGGTTATGCAATTCCAAAAGAGCAGCATAACGAGTCTCTTGCTCACCTTCTTCTATTTTCAATTCTTCCAGGTATTGTGGCAATGCTTCAAGCGTCTCATCTTTTAGCTCTGGATCGCTGCAACCCGTAATAAATAAAGCCATCCCATTAATTAACAGGATAAATATTAAACTTATAACTGATTTAGAAATTTGATTGGAAGTATGGCTTCTGTATATCATTTAATACTCCTGTAACCTCAATATCCAGGTTTTCTTTCAAAAATTCTACTATATTCTGGAAGTTCTCCTTGTTTGAATAACGGAATCGGGTAACCATTAATAAAAGATCAGATACTGATGCTATCGTGGTAAATAACTGCATATTATAGGGAACTTCAAACAATTCCCAGATGACTACATCAAAATCTTTCAACTTACCCAGAAAATCCAGCAGACTTGATTTATCAAGTACCTGCACAAAGGAATTTTCATCCCTGAGAAAATAACACTTGAACTGGTCTTTAGAAAGCTCATAGACATTATTCTCAGGATTAAATTCACTATCTTCATAAAGAGTTTTATTGATAATATATGGTTCAATTTCTACATCAGAATCTTCTATGGTCTCTATCCAGAGTACTTTTTTATTGCGTGACATATAAAGATCATGGATCTCCCGTATCAGGAAGCTCTTGCCTGTTCCTGATCTATCATTGCCAATCGTAATAAATGATTGACGTTTGCCACGCAGAACGGCATTGATCTGACCGAATACAATCTGGATTTGTGACCAGTAAACTTCCAGCGGGAAAGAATCCTTATTCGGTATTTCTCCCATCAATTTAATATTAAATATTTTATCAAAATCAAAATCGGATTTTATCGTGTCATCCAGAAATTCCCGCAGCAGATAGTATATGGTTAAGCCAAGGAATGCCAGTAAACCCCCGATCATAGCTATCATTTTGGTCCGCGTTGCTTCCGGGAATTTTGGTGGAATGGCTTCATCAATGATCTCAAAATCACTGACATTTGATTCATTAGCTATTTTGGCTTCCACCATCCGGTTTTCTGCATCATTACTTCTTCTGCGAATACTTTCTTCCTGGGTCCTGAATATCTGAAATTCATCACTTAAACCACTTAGATATCTGATTGAACTGCGCGTATCTTCTATTTGCTGCTGATATTTTATCAGGTTTTGTTTTAATCCTGAGAGTTCATTAGCATAATTACTTCGCAGATCCTGCAAATTACGCCTTACTGGGTCATAACCATAGTTAACTCTTGAAGGTACTATGTTACCTTTGTCCCATTCCTTCTTTTCTTCCTCTAATTGCTCAAGTTCATTATATAGTTTTTGGATTTTGGGATTTTCCGGCGTATATATCCTCAATTTCTGTTCAATCTCTTTCTGCTTCATATAAATTCTGGATTCCACTGGTTCATCAACTGTATATCCTATTGGGACGCTGGTTTCCGGAAATAGAGGTAATTTTTCATCAATATCTGCAATTCGTGCATCCAGATTGCTTATCTGGGTTTGACCCTCCATCACATTTAATTCCAGCTCATTCAAAAGCATATTCTTTCGATCAACTTCAGTTTCAATCGAAGTGATATTATAATCCCTTTGAAATTGCCTGATTTCTTTCAGAATATCTTGCAATTGCTCATCATATATATTTCGCTGACTTTTATAGTATTCATATGTACTTTTGGCTGGATTATTGAGCATCAGATTATAATTTTTAATGAATATTCTGGAATATAAGTTTGCCATATCAACTGCCAGTTCCCGGTTATGGTGTTGAGCACTAACCTGATATATATTTGCCCTGTTCCCTCTCTTGATCCAGATTGCTCCATGCAGATCTTCAGCACTTAGTTGCAAACCCAGTGAATCAATCATCTCCACCAGATTATTACGTCTATAAAAAGACTCCATAATTGTATTGGCATTCATATCCTGATACAAATACGGGATATTCTTTGTAGCAGTCATGCGCTTATCATATTTCACAAGCATCGCCGTTGCAGTCCACATGTCAATTTTATTGATTTTTGCATAAATACCAAACAGCATAAAAGTTACAAATGAGACAGCAAAAATAAAGATTATCTTCCTGCGGATAGTAATCAATATAATTCGCTTATCAAATTTAAATAACGAATTAGCTGAAGTTTCTTCTAAAGGAATAAAATTTTCATCCATAAAAGCCTACTTTGGAGGTTTTAGAGATAGCGAATCTCTAAGGATATTTTTACGAAATCTATCAAACGAAATACGGGAACGTAATCCCATTTTGTGGGTAAACACATTCTGCCATTCTTGATTGAAGCTGCGCCTTGTTTCCGTGTGATCATATATCTCCTGAATCAAATCAATGAACTTTTCCCTGTGTATCCTGATTATTTCCAATACTTTATCTCTTATCTGCTCACGGTTCGGCATATTGTCTATGAAGTAATATACTGCTTTTGATACCGCTTCTGCATCAGGTTCCACTAATTTTGCATAATCCTCCTGATAATAGATGTCTCGACCACCCAAACTAGGTGTTGATACCACCGGTAATCCCGAAAGAAGGTATTCTGTGCTCGCGAACATAGCACCTTCCAGATCAGAAAGACACAATCCAACCTGTGCCATATTCATATAGTTTGATACTTGAGTACCCCACACTTTTTCTTTATAAGCAGCGTGCTTCAGAATTTCTCTTGATTGAGTATAATAATCTATTTCGTCCGGTTTAAATGACCCAATTAAGAGTAGCTTTTTTATATTTTTTGCCAGAAAATGACGTTTTACCGGCGTGAATCGAGCCAGATAAATGGCGTCATATTTATGATCATTATCCAGAATATGATAACGATTTTCATCCAGAAAAGCGTTTTGATTGATAAACCGTGAATTTAATCCCAGCTCATTAAATCTGTCGTTTTCTTCTTCAGAATTATTCAAAAACCAGAAGTTCCAGTCAGGCTTTTCCTGAGAAATTTCTGAAATGATAGACTTGATCTCTTGACTGGCTTCAGGAGATTTATAATACCCAACTTGAAAAATGAACCAGACAGGATCATTCTGAGGTAATACTTTTTGCAGTTTATTCTTATTCTGCAAAAAATCATGCCAGTAGGTAGTAATGATAAGCGGATCAAAGCTGATCACATAGCAGCCTAACTGGTTATTTTTCAGATAATCCCGCAAATCATTTATCAAATTCACAATCTTCTCCCAGGTATAATGCAATTGATCGCCATTCACTGAATAATCTGCTTATCCAGAATTCGATGATCACTCTCATATCAAACAAAAAAGAACGCGTATGGATATATTCCAGTTCATCATTGATAAAATTCTCATGACAGCTATTATGAAGCATACTTCCAGGATAATTATATATCCCCGGAAAATAGGCTGGCAGCTCCATTAGTAATTTGATCCCATTAGCTTCCTGTGCGATCAGTTGATCTCCCACTAAGGATAATTTGCCGCTTAGCACTTTGAAATACAGAGGGTATAGATCCAAAGAAAATCTAAAGAAAAACCTTTTAAATATATTATATCCCGGTAGATTAAAAACAGGTAGTGCTTCTGCCTTTCCATGCTTATCCAAAAAATACTTTTTACTGGTTGACTTCATTCCAAAGATCACACAAAGAAATGATAATAGGGCATAAGGTAAAGTAGTGAGAATTATTAATATAGAAGTAAAAAAGCCATAAAGTAATCGCAAAATAGAATTCTCGATCAGATTATTTTGAATATCTGAAACCAGAAAACTATCTACTATCTGCATCACTTCCTCACTTATAGGATCAATTATCCTCTTTCGATATACAATTTTATTTATAATCTCCAATTCACTGCCAATATATGACCGGTCATAAATAATACTATCAGTAATCTGGGTTGAATGATCTATTATGACATTATTTCCCAGAATTACATTAGGACCGATCAGAGTATTCATCTGAATCTGAACATTATTACCTAATACAATAGGTTTATTATATTTGGTCGATTTTTTGTCAATGATGTTTTTACCTAGATAAGCGCCGTCCTCATTATTATAACCCGGTAATACATAATTTTCACGATATTTGGTGATCATTCCCATATTCAATTCATAGTACTTTCGAATTGAATTAATAAATTCTGCCCCCAGTTCAGGATTGTCTAATTCGGGTATTGTTTTGAAGTCTGTTTCCCTGATATCAACCACTTCCGGCAAATAATACAAATAGCAGTTACCTTCTGAAATGCAGCTCATTTTGTTCTTATCAATTAGCTGGTAATCTGAACTGCGCTTATTATATTTGATGAATTGATAACCATAGATGATCATTATTCCTTTTTCACAGAATTTCCGGTTTTTGGAAACAATTCGTTCCAGATTATCTTCCGGTTTGGCAAAGCTATATGTTAATTTTATCCCCCACTGAGTACCATCTCCAAAATATTCTTCCAGCTCCGATGCTGTTTCATGATTGATTACGCGTACCTCATTTACACCCAGCATTACACAAAAATCGATATAAAATTCCAGTAGGGGTTTATTGAGATATTTCAAGAAGTAGGGATTGATCCCTGGAAAAAAATCCTGCACCCACTTTGAATGGCTGGGAGGCGAATATATTAGGCATTTCATTCAGGTTTAAGTGAAAATTACTTCTTTTTTTCCTGCATTGCCTCCAGAGCAGTATCCACATCTTCGTAAACATCAAATATCCGATATGCCCGGGTTATATCAAATACCATTCGGGGTTTGGGCTGAAGATTAGCTATATACACGTCACCATCGACCTCTGATGCATGCTTGAACGCGCTGATTACTGCCCCCAGTCCTGTACTGTCGATAAATTCCAATTCAGAAAAATCCATAATGAAATAAATCGTCTCCTCGAGATATTTCACAAAGTTATCTTTCAATTCTCGTGCATTTGAGGCATCCAATCTTCCTATGATCTTGATAATGCCTATTCTCCCATCCTTCTGAAATTCAATTGTCATAATGTTCTCCTTGAATTATTGTTTGCATTTTTTTATAAAATATTTCACTGAATAATTTAGCTCCTTCATAATTAAGATGATCAGCATCTCGCAGATATTCACTGCTAAGACCCATACCTGTATAATCTAAATAATAAAATTTATCATCCCGGGTTTCCATCTCTTCCACAATCTCCATTAGTGCAAATTTATAACACTCCGGCACCATCGCCTCATATGCTGGCAATTTAGGCGTATTTACAGTTATCAGCCTAATCCCCTTTATATTACAATACTTACCTAAACTGAGCGATTGCTATATCACTTTCCACATTTACAGAATTGATTGTTAAAATAGGACTCATTTCTTCTAACGAAATCATAAATTATGCTTTGCGATTTAATTTTTGGGTGTGTTTAGTTGCAATTTCACCTTTTACATTTGCTGAAAGTGCTATAAACTATGGTGTTACCGGTTTTTGGACGCAGTGATACTGTAAATCGGGAAAAACTGACTAATTTTATATGTAGCTTAATTGCCTCTGGTGGGAATTACATCGTTCCCATAAGAGATTTAGCTTGAGTCTATTGAATATCGGGTCTGACACTTTTAATATTATTTTGCGTGCATGATAAACAAACTTTCCCGCAAAATCAATAAGCCTACGCCGGATAGTTGTGGGATAACTGTTTCGGTCAATAATATCATAACATATATCTTTTACATAGCTTTGAAGAAGAACATGTGATAAAACAAGCAGGTAGTAAAATGCCTGGTTTTGATCAAATCCCTGAAAAGGTAAATTCTCACGTGTTGCAAAATCCTTGAAAGCTCGATTACATAATTCATCATTTCCACGTTTGTGATATTCTTTGATAATGTATTCCGGATCGTATATATCTTGATCAATGGCTGCATATAAATTAGCAGATAACTCGGAATCCATTCCAATGTTTGTATATATAATGCTGTCAGATCGGGCAAAGTCCAAAATATATTGAAGGTTTGCATTTTTATTTTGCAAATAAATCGTGCGTCTAAACTTTTTCCATGTTTTGAGCTTGCTACCAAATTCGATGTAATCCCATATATGTGAACCAACAAATTCACGTCTTTCATTTACCGGTAATTCACCGATATAATTTTTAATAGACTTATACATCTTCCCAGCACAAATAAAAAAAATGCCGAGTTTTTCTTCAAAATATCGAAAATTATCCTCACTCATAAAACCGGAATCCATTTTAATAATGATTGGAACCGTATTATTGTAACCCTTTCTGATCTTTTTCACAAGTCTTTTTGTTGCTGTTTTAACGTCATCACCATGATTTGAGTGACATTTGCCTTCCCGAAATACAGCATCAATTATCATGCCGTTCCAATAAAATTCTAAAGGCTGAAAACCTTTTACTTTCTTGTAGGTAGGACTACAACCTTCTCGCATTTTAGCCTGATCGTTATTCATCACCATCGTATCTACACCGAGTATTACAACAGGCGGTTGTTCATCACAAAGATGAGAAATGAAAGTATCTGATAGTGCATCACGGAAGATATCGGTATGACGAGGCTCATTACAAAACTTGTTAAACATTCTCTTGATCTGGTCAGTACTTGCTAAATCCTCTTGATTTGTCTCAAGCAAAGCAGCATATGAAGGATCTTGTTTCAATTCGTTAAATGCCACAAGATTGAGCTTACTACCTTCTATCATATATGCAATTGTCTGTCTGAAAAATGAGGTAACATCTAATCCTTTGGTACTTTCTTTAAGATACTGGAATCTGTAACCTAATCGGGATAGGATATCAGTATTATCAATATATTTCAAGACTAATGGCAAACCTGCACGTCCAGACATATACTCAGATGTGCTCTCAATAGAATTTATTGTAACATTGCTTCTGCTTTTCCCTTGACCGAATGACTGCATTTTAACTTTCATATTTCCACCTTTTGGGTGATTTTTTTATATCACCTGTTTTGTAGTTAAAACTATGATATAAAACACCCAAAAGGGTTCAAGGAAAATATTAATCGCTCAGGTTAGGTTAAATGTAATGTAAGACGAAAATATAGAAAGCGGATCAACACAGATTTCAGGGCTGGTAATTGTAATTAGTGAAATTACCAAGTTGGATCATGATCATTCCTTTATAACTATCCCTCACAGAATTGAAATTATAGTTGCAATTAGCTGCCAAAGCGATATGCCTAGTTAAAGGGTAGCTCACGAATATATCCAGAGGTAAACCAAAAGTTTCTTTATATTCCAGATTTCTGTAACCATCAATTTTATCACCAGTCTCCAGTTCAGTTATATTGTAACTAAGCCCGGTGGAAAAGGCTATGTAGAGCAATTTCTCTTCATTTGCACTGAATGCTTTGCCAATGAGCAGTGAGGTTCCCTGCATCTTTTCTTCAGGATCATATACTCCTACATTAGCAAACAAGTCCCAGTTAGTTTCCTGATATTGATAGTATCTTGCCCCGAAATAATAATTATTGCTCAGATAAGATAATGAGATTTGACCAGAGATAAATCTACTGATATCTATCCCGAAACCAATTGCTGGTAAACTCATCCTGGCTGAATATTGCCTGGCATTTGTCTCTGCTGGGAGAACCATAGAGCAAATGAGAATTATTAATATTATAACTGCTCTTTTCATAAGAATCTCCTCGAATCACATTTAGCAATAAATCCTAAATTCAGGTCAAGTAATTTAAGCTTGACACTATTCTACCCTGAATTATCAGACATATAAGTTTGTTCTTTAGATTTACATAGGGGGTGAAAAGGTTTCGACGGGGATAATGGGGATTGTCGAGGCATGCCGTGGAGACTACCTTCACGTTAAACTGGTGGTAAACAAGTAACTGCAAACGATAACTTTGCACTCGCCGCTTAATTGACGGCGACGTCCACTTCAGAGGATGTTGTCTTCGCTGAAAACTGGATGTCATAAAATGACAACTGGGTTTGCTGACACCGATATAGCAAACTGAGAAAACATCGGCTGGCTCATTGACAGGTTTGACGGTTAATCCCGCAAATGAGTGAGATATAGAAAATCGCTAAGCATGTAGAATCGGCTTTTGACATATTTTCGGACGCGGGTTCGACTCCCGCCACCTCCACCATCCTTCGCTAAAGTTACGGATGGTCTCCGACCAGGAGTAGTTTTAGCGAAGGATGGTGCCCTCCATAGCTTTAGCGACGGGGGGCTGATAACCCATATAGTATAAAATAAATAGAGGAGCAATACAATGTACTACACCTACATCCTCGAAAGTATAAATCATCCCAAACATCATTACATCGGTTATACAGAAAATCTAAAAGAAAGAGTTAATGCACACAATACAGGCAAAAACCCCAGTACAATCAAATACTCACCATGGAAACTAAAACAGTACTGTGCCTTTGATGATAGACTGATTGCCATGAGATTTGAAAAATACTTAAAATCCGATTCAGGATTTGCTTTTCAACATAGACATTTTTAAATCCCTGCATAATAGAGATATATAGATAATAAATTAATGAATAAAACGACAAGTCTGCTGAACCAGTTTAAATTGCCATTGACAGAACCGGAATGATCCATCAGTTTATTTCTATAAGGTAATAAATATGAACAAGGAACCAGAAATGAAAAACAGGAAGATCGTTCTGGCTGTAAATACGGCGATACTGGCTGCACTCTTTGGGCTGGTATCACTTAATAAAGAATATATTAGACCTGCATTGAGTAATTCCCTTTTACTAAGAATATTAACTGGCTGCTTTCCCAATTTCATTGCAGCTTTCCTGATCAGTTCTGCAGTTATATCTGCAGTATTAATAAAAAATCTCAAACGTGGCAGAACAATTGCATATACCTGTTCGATTGCGGTTTCCGTAATTTTGATCATAGAAGAATTTAAACCGATGTGGGGAGCAAGTGAACACTTTGACATATATGATATTATTGCGAGCTTAATCGGCTCCATCCTGGCTATTATTACATTCGAGTTGTTAACGTCAAAATTAAATGATCAGTAAACTTATGATAATATTGCTTATAAAAGAATAACCCACTATTGCTCAGATCCCGGATTTTATGAACTCTATTCTGAGTGACAGTATGAAATATATTGCAAATAAGCATTTTTATCCCATTTGATAACGTAAAACTGTTTTCAATTTATCAGACGTCACTTTTCCTGGATCACTAAGATATATTTCCTTATTATAATAGAAATTCTTACCAGTCCGTTTTTCTTTAAAAGAATTGAATGAATATTAAGTAAAAACAAAATCATGCATACCCCCGAAATTAAAATATTCTAAACAATATTAGAGTAATTTGAATATATAACAAAAATATTAAATTACTTACAAATAGCTTAGCTCCAGATAATATGTCATCGACTAAAATAAACACAATAAAGATCTATGCCAGGAGTTTAGTTAAAGAAAAAGCAGGTATAAATTTTTTCGAGAGAATTGGTATATATTTTGACTAATTTTAAATCAAATAATTGCACTTCAAAGCAAATTGCAATTGAATTAAATAAAAGTGTAACCGTTAATAAAACTAAAGGCTACTGAGAAGAAAGAATCAAACACAAAAAAGGGTTACATTATATATCGATCAATTCAGTTGCTTCAAATAGGATGAAATTTACAGTTGAAGAGTAATCTAAATGACCAACAAGGTAATTATTGTGTATGCTAATTATCAAGCAGAGATTATGTTTTTCCATAATAAAAGAACCCATTATGCTAACTTACTTTTAACCGTCTGGCAACCAGTAGGCAACAAAGGGGCAAGAAGTAAGCAAGGCAAGGAGGCACGGCATAACACTTAGATGTCATGCCGTGCCTCCTTGCCTTACTCGGGTGTTGCCCTTTTGTTGCCAAGTATGTACCAGCTGATATTTCCGACTTGTCTAAGTGCTTGAAAAATATATAAGATATGTAAAAGAAAGCATTGACAAAAAGACCTCGTATTTTATTGTTACATTGTGAGTTACATCACTAA
>Ga0207996_1001937_pt1 | contig 13350 bp, 16 predicted proteins | sample AntAceMetag02UKG_FD_184773 | JGI IMG/M metagenome (GOLD analysis project Ga0207996, IMG submission 184773) | Saline lake microbial communities from Ace Lake, Antarctica - Antarctic Ace Lake Metagenome 02UKG (SPAdes) (version 2) | ecosystem: Environmental > Aquatic > Non-marine Saline and... | reverse complement strand
GTCTACGATTGAAAAGATTCGTCCTGCTTGATTGTTATCTCCAAAGGCCTGAGCGTATCTACATGCACATCTCGCTGTGGAAAGGCAATTGCAATTTTGTTTTGCCTGAACAAGTCGTCAATTCGGAGTAAGCGATCCATAAGCTGCATCCCTCTTAAAAGTAAAAAGCCCAGAAGGTGAGAAGAGTTCACAGCCGGGCTTTTTTGAGGTAAAATTTTTCATGAGGGCGAACCGATTTTTGTTCTATCCGCATATTGCGGCAGTAACGCCTTTTGATCTTTTTTCGTTTTCGCCGTCGGTAGCCTTTCAAAAAGATAACGCAGATACCAGTACGGTTCCAGTCCGTTTGCTTTTGCTGTTTCAACCCGGCTATACAGCATTGCGCTGGCATGTGCGCCAGCTGGTGTGGCACTAAACAGCCAGTTCTTCCGGCCAACTACAAACGGTCGGATTGCATTTTCAGCAAGATTATTGTCCAAATGCAGTCTGCCGTCTTCAATATACACCGTCAGCCTGTTCCATTGACCCAAGGCATAGGAAATAGCCTTACCCAAGAGTCCGCTCGGTGGTGTTTTAAGCACTTGTTCTTCAAGCCCTTTGCCAAATTCATCAAGAATCGGTTTTGCTTTTTTCTGCCACAACTGTTTCACCTGATCATAGCTTAGTTGCTGATCCCGGGCGCTTTGTTCTATCCTGCACCCCTGTTTCTCTTCTTCTGTAAGGTCGTGGATAACATCAATGCGGGGCAGATTATCCGGTAGTGATTTACGCTTGCCCCGTTTCCTCGTGTGGGCAGGGACTTCGATCTGTTCTTTTTTAGAGGTAGTTTCCTGATTCTCGACCTGCTCGGCCTCATTAAACAGCAAAAGCTGTCCTGTACCAACTTTACCGGACAGCTTTTCACTCTTTTCACCAAACAGTTTGTGCTGTAGTAGACGAACCTGCTCTTTTAACAGATTAAATAACCCCATCTCCTATTTCCTGACGAATTCAGCTTGGCCTATTATGGTCGGGTATTCATCTGATTTAATTAAAAATTCTGCTCATAAAAAAATAGGGGGCTATATTGATTAAATGGTAGTAAATAGATTTATTATCATTGGTGATTTATGAACTAAGGTACTACCGCACTGGTGACGGTAAGAATATCCTTACCATTAATATTTTTTTGTATTAATCCTGATAATATAAACGGTACCGTGTTGGTGACGGTTCAGATTATTGCTAATATGGACTTTTGGGACATTCAGAAATATTTAAGATATCTAAAGTAATATTGATATACTGTTAATCACAGCTAAGTTTCATTATTAAAATTTTATTGCCTAGAATGAGAGGGGATCATGAGTGCGCCAGGAAAAGCTGTCCATAAGTTAATCACTACATGTCTTTTAATCATTTCATTTATATTCTTGTGTGGAGTTGATGCTTGTGAGACGAGACATGCAATCGAAGGAACAGTGGGCGGTGATGCTAAGTCTGATGTCACAATAACGTTGGCAGGTGATGATTCGGACACAACACTCATCACTTCAGAGGGAAGCTATAGCTTTTTTGACTTAGCAAACGGCAGTTATACAATTACGCAAGTAAAAGCGGTTATACCTTCAATCCAACAAGCGAAAGCATTACTGTTGATGGTAATGATGAAGACAAGGTTAATTTTACTGCAATTGAAGTGGTATACACATACACCTTAAGCGGAACTGTAGGCGGTGATATGCAATCCGGAGTAACTATAACATTATCGGGGGATAATTCTGGTACAACAATAACAGACTCAAATGGCGATTACAGTTTTGCAGATCTTGTAAACGGCAGTTATACGATTATGCCAAATAAAAGCGGCTATACCTTTTCTCCAACAAATGAAAACGTAACTGTTTTTGATGTTAATACAACAATGATTGACTTTACAGCAACAGAACAGGGTACGGGTACGGGCATTGAAATGGCCCTCATTTCCGGCGGCACTTTCCAGATGGGCTGTACCCCTGGAGATGCGGAATGCTATTCTAATGAATCACCCCGTCACAGCGTGACCCTTTCCTCCTTTGAGATCGGCAGATATGAAGTAACCCAGGGCCAGTGGGAGGAAGTGATGGGGAGCAATCCTTCTTATTTTGATACCTGCGGTGATAATTGTCCGGTTGAACAAGTATCCTGGAATGATACACAGACATTTATTACAACCTTGAACAGCCAGACAGGTCAGAGCTATAGGCTATGCACAGAAGCGGAATGGGAATATGCGGCAAGGGCAGGAACAGAAACAAAGTGGTATTGCGGAAATGACGAAAGTTGCCTTGATAACATAGCCTGGTACAGTTACAATTCAGAAAGAAAAACCCACCCTGTAGGAACAAAATCTTCCAATGCCTGGGGTCTGTATGATATGAGTGGTAATGTGTATGAATGGGTAAAGGACTGGTTTGACTATTATTCCTCTAACAGTGTAACAGACCCTGCCGGCCCTGTTAGCGGCTCTTACCGCGTGCTTCGCGGCGCCAGGCTCTGCCGGTCGGCACATCGCAGCAACGGCAGCAGTCCGTCGCACGCCAGCAGCCACCTGGGGTTCCGGCTTTGCAGGTAGGTCATCAGGTCAGGAGCCGTAGCGTCCGCGATATTTCAAATAACCATGAGTATCTTTAACAAACTACAAAGTCACAGGTGCCAGACCCTTAAATCTTGCCGGAGTTTATATAACTTTTGCTAATAGCAAAAATATTGGTGAGATTTTGGAGAAAGGTTAAGAGCATCAGCTCTTATGATCGTTTCTTTTCACCGGACCGCTTATCCTGGACCTTGTCCATGAACTCGGGAGTGATGACGGTAAGCCCTTCTTTTTTGGCGGCCTCTACCACACCGCCAATGACGCGCTTAAGAAAAACATTGGGTACTTTAACGATTTTTACGCAGGCCTCTTTTTCCCATTTTATTTCCGGATCAAAACGGGTACAGGCATAGTAAACCGCTTCAACGGGTGCGGCCTTGCTGCCGGGAACCTTAATTGAATAGGGCTTGGAATGTTTGCTGAACCAGAACTGAATGTTGTCTCGAAAACCAAAATCGACCGGGATCCGCGGGAAGCCTTTGCCTTTTAAAAGAGCATTTTTCCATTTTTTCTTCATGATTATTTTGTCGATTTCCAGTACCAGGTGTGATGCATCTGAGGACGGGATCGGTTGTAAAGGCTGGCTGTCATCCCGGGTGCATTCCATTACCTGTTCTGCTTCTCCCACGATGTCGGGATATTTAAACAGACCTTCAGGCGGGGCGTCGCTGCGGGTTGAAGGCCGAAGGGTAAAGATGTTGTTCTTCATCTTCTGCCCGCTTGTTTCTCCTGGGTAGCCCAGCATTACGCAGTTTTTTAGATACTTTTTTTTATCAGGAATAAAATTAATGGAGCAGACTTTATCCCTGATGATGTTAAGTGCGGTATTGCTGCTTGGGCGGGTAATCAGCAGCATGGAATGTTTTTTGCCGCCGGTGACGACATAGGGAAAACAAAGGGAATAGGGACCCAGGTTGGTAGAGCCATCTTCATTCAGGGTGCTGATGAGAACCACCGGCATAGGATAGAAGCTGGACGTTTGATAAAAGTTGTCCAGTATGCGGATCTCTGCAAACTTTTTTGACATTTAGTCATCCTCCAGATCTCAATGGTTTGAATCGACGATGGCTTAGAGCTGCTTCTAAACTTTAATTACAAATATTTTTTTGCAAGTTTTGAAAAACCCTTTTTGGCTCCCTTTATCACACGGTCTTCAACACAGTATGATATTCTGAAATGACCCGGGCAGCCGAATCCGCTTCCCGGAACCACAAGGATTTTTTCTTCCTGCAGTTCTTTTACAAACGCTATGTCATCAATGGGTGATTTTGGAAAAAGATAAAAGGCTCCTTCTGGGATCTTGAATTTATATCCCATTTTAAAAAGCATATCGCACAGCATATCTCTTTTTTTTCGGTAAATATCGATGTCTCCTGACAGTCCCTGCAGATGCCTTACCGTATGCTGCATGATTGCCGGGGCATTTACAAATCCCAGCGTCCGGTTTGAAAAGATCAGGCCGCTTAACATCTCACCCATCGGTTCAAGGGAAGGGTTAACCGCAATAAATCCAAGTCTTTCTCCCGGGATAGACAGGTCTTTTGAATAGGAGGTTACGATCATACTGTTTGAATATGCCTGAAGAAGGCTTGGCACCGAAAGATTGTCGTAGACGATTTTGCTGTAGGGTTCATCGGAGATCAGGTAGATCTCTTTTTTAAATTCATCAGACTTTTGTTTAAGCAGTTGTCCGAGCGCATCGATCGTTTTTTTGTTATACACTTTTCCGGTGGGATTGTTCGGCGAGTTTATTAGAACAGCTTTGGTTTTTTTTGATATGGCGTTTTCTATTTTTTCAAGATCAAGGGAGAAATCATCTTTTGAATTGACGGGTTTTAAAACTCCCCCGAAGTTGTCCACATAGAAATTATACTCAACAAAATAGGGAGCCGGGACGATTACTTCGTCTTCCGGGTCAAGTATTGTTTTAAATATTACGTTTAAGCCTCCCCCTGCACCGCAGGTCATGATGATGTGTTCTCCGAATATTTCCATGGCATGTTCTTCTGAAAGATATTCTGCCACAGCCTCCCGTGTTTCCGGGTATCCTGCATTGGGCATGTATCCGTGTAATCCTTTTGTCCGGTCTTTTGCAACAGTTTCAAGGACTTCAAAAAACTTTTCAGGGGGATCTATGTACGGGTTGCCGATACTGAAATCAAAAACATTTTTTTCACCAAATTCTTTTTTTAATTTTGCGCCCTGTTCAAACATCTTTCTTATCCAGGAGGCTTTTTCCATAAAGGCGCGTACTTTTTTTGATATTGCCATGGTGTTTCCTTATATTTGATCCTTGTGAAAAACAGCTGTGTGCTATTAAATTTATTCTGAAAAAGTATAGGGTCCCTCTGTTTTTGTGTCAATCAAAACCTTGGTTTTTGGTAGAAACCGGAAGTTTTTTAAAGGTTTTATTTATCTGGTATATTACGTGCTTATAAGTGTAAATGTTGTTTGGAGGATTTTTAAAAATCTGTGCCGGTATATCGGGCCTAAATGCTGCTCTATGCGTAACTACATGAAATAGCATGTAAAATATACGGGGCAGATATGTTTCAAGCAAAGATCAAAACATTAAAAGCAATAGCAATTGCTAAATCAAAATGATTTTATTATTAGTAAACGGTTGATATTTATATTTTGACGTATTGGGGTAAATACTAAATATAAATCTTTTAGCGTAATTATTTAATGAGGGAAGCATTATTTAGGCTCAGCTTAACGGGGCAGACACAAGAAGACCGGTGGCCAGTGGGCTTTTAAACCCTAATGAGGATGAAGGAATAGAAGTAATCAAACAAATTATAAATTCTGTTTTCAACCGGGCACAGAAAATCGATGAGGTCATCTGTTTCTGTGTTCCGGGTGAGCCCGTTGACAACTCGGCATCAACTGTTTTTCATGAATCTGTTATAAAGATGCATCTTAAAAGCCTTGGTTATTCACCCATACCCGTAAATGAGGGACTTGCTGTTGTTCTTTCAGAACTTGCCGGGAATAATTTTACCGGAATCGTGATAAGTATCGGCGGTGGTATGTGCAATGTGTGTTTTTCTTATCTTTCCGTTCCTGTGATAACATTCAGTATCCAAAAAGGCGGTGATTATATAGATCTGATGGTGGGAAAAGCGGCGGGTGAATCTGCAACAAAGATCAAGATGATAAAAGAGGTTGAACTGGATCTGACCATTGCGCCAAGGAACAAGGTGGAGACGGGCCCTCATATTTTTTATGATGATCTTTTTTTCACCCTGATTCAGACGATGCAGAAAGTTTTCGGCTCAACAGACAAGATGCCGAGAATTTCCAGTGACCTGCCCCTTGTTTTAAGCGGCGGTTCTATCATGCCGAATGGATGTAAGACAAAATTTGAGCAGGCAATGAAGGATGTTAATCTTCCGGTTAAGATCTCTGATATTGTTATTGCGGAAAAACCGCTTTATGCAACAGCAAAGGGTTCTCTGAAAATGGCCATGGAAGAAGGAAAAATGTAGCATGTCCCTTTCTGTCATTATTTATTCCCCTGATAATATCAGGGGAAAGATCATACTCAAAACGATTCACCTGGAAAAAATAGAGTCTGTATTATGCAGTTCTTATTCTTCCGTTGAGGATGAAGTCAAAAAGAGAGTCCCGGATGTAACCATTTTTGATACAAAAAATAATTTTTGGGGTGAACTGGATTTCCTGAAAAAGCTTCCCCAAACCACAAGGATAATTCTTGCTGAACCCCAGGACATATCATTTCTTAAAAATACAGACCTGAGAAACGACCTTTTTACGCCGGAACCGTTTCACCCGGAGTTCATTCTTTCCCTTGTTAAGGCCATCCTTGAATCCAGGCTAAAAAAAAAGTATTTTAAAAGCAGCCTGAGCCGTCTTTTAAGTGCAGCAAGCACAGGCCGGTTGCTGCTGGTTAAAAGTTTTCCCGTATTTTTGATTCTTCTTGCCGGTGTCATCGGCGGTTATATCTACTGGTGTCTTTCGACTCTTCCTAATATAGAACGCCTTGAAGTTTACCGTCCCTATGAGGCTTCCAAACTTTGATGAACCTATTGGTAATGATGAGACCGGTGCATGTGCCGCCCTTCCTGTCTGGCTGGAGTTCATAGAGAGCATGGGCAGGGAGACCTTTATCTCTGTTGATAACCGCTTGTCAGCAGCAGCCGGGCTAGAGGATTAAATCCGTTTTGCTTCTGCCTTAAGTATCAGGTAACCGCTGTAGATGATCATCAGCCCTCCTATTAAAAGTTTTATTGAGGGTAGCTCACGGAAAAAAAGGATGCCGATGATAACCACAATCACCGGTTCTGAATAGGCAAGTATTCCAGCGTGCTGGGCTGCTACATGGCGGAGGCCTTTCAGGTAAAGGGTAACCCCCAGAATGTTGACGGTAAGAGAATAAACAAGAAACATAAAAACCTGATTGATCTCTATTGTGAAAGCAGACTGGCTGATAAACGGCGCAATAAAAATGACAGTAAACGTGGACTGATATAAAAGAATGACAGCCGGTTTTAGAAAATGAACCAGTTTTTTGCTGATCAGTATAAGCATCCCGTAAAAAAACCCCGAGCAGGTGCCGTATATAATGCCTGCCATATGCTGACTGTTTATAGCCAGGCCGTTTGAAGCGATTAGGAAGAGTCCGATGATTGCGGTAACCAGTGAAATAAGGGTCACTTTTTCAAGTTTTTCCTTTAGAAAAACAGGTGCAAGCAGGGCGGCAAAGATGGGTGCGGTGTAATGCGTCAGCACAGAATTTGCCATGGTTGTTTTTGTGTAGGCGGTATAAAATGTATAGGTATTCCCGAGCATACAAAGTGTTGATACCAATAGCCACGGAAGATGTTTGCCCACGAGCAGTTCTTTAAATCTTTTTGTAGCTAAAAAATAAGAAAATAAAATTGCTGAAGTGAAAAGAGCGGGATAAAAGATGATTACCAGCGGTGGAAGACCGGTATATCTGATAAAAGGGCCAATCATTGAAAATATGGCCATTGACAGCGTTATGAGGAACCCGCCGAAAAGATGTTTGTTCATATAACTTGCTCAAGCCCACGGGTATTTATAGCTTCGGAAAATGAACTTTTTTTAATGCCGTCAGGTGGTGCTATTTCAGTGCGTGCAAAATTGTCTTCTTCAAGCACCTGTTGGAGATGCTGTGCTGAAGTCTGTTCTTCGAGATGAAAAAGAATGAGTGCTTTTAACTGGTGTTCAAATTCCATTCGTAAGGGTCTGTCTCCTCGTGCTTTGAGCTCCGGCATACCGGGTAAAATGTTTTGAGCCGGTTTATACAGCTTGTAAAATGTAGTTGCTTTAAGTTTTTTCCAGGGCTGCAATGAACATGGCCTAATAAATTTCCTCTCGAAAATTAAGTACTTACGAAGGCCGAGCGTTTATAGCGTATTTCTAATGTCAAGTAAAAAGTTGTGTTTTCTTAATTTTTTTTACCCCTTAAAAATTAAAATTTAACGTACGCAAAAACCTAACCGGAAGTTACTGAGTATTTTTAGGGAGTTGTGTCTTTCCCGATAATAATTAATTTAAGATATATTAACGTGTTAAAGGCAAGCGGCTATTTTAATCTTTATTGGGTTGCCATGCAAGGAGAATGTGCTAAGTCTAAAGTTAAGAACCCTCTGTCTGGCGGGCGGCCTGAACCTGTCAGGTAAGGACGTGTTCCGTGTTCCAAGAGCAGCGTTAGTGCTGTCGGCACTGATTTTTATGGATTTTCCGCCAAAGTAGGAGTTATAAAGACAATAAAGGATAAATGTTTACCTGAGCTTTGTTTTTGACTTGACAAACCGGTAGGTAGATTACTATTCTATCATGTTAGGAAAATAAATTTTAAAGGAGAAAATTATTTTGACAGTACAAGAGATTAAAAATGAAAAACTGAAAGCTTGGGTTACTGAAATTGCTGACATGTGTCAGCCGGAAAAAATAGAAGTGTGTGACGGTTCCCAGGAAGAATATGACCGGTTAAGCAGTATGATGGTTGAAAAAGGGACTTATATAAAGCTGAATGAAGATAAAAGACCCGGCAGTTACCTGTGTATGTCTGATCCCGGTGATGTGGCTCGTGTTGAAGACCGGACATATATCTGTTCCCAAAAAGAAATTGATGCAGGTCCTACCAATAACTGGAGAGATCCCGCTGAGATGAAGGAACTTTTAACCGGATTGTTTACGGGGTCCATGAAGGGAAGAACCTTATATGTCATTCCTTTTTGTATGGGGCCGCTGGGTTCGGATATTTCCCATATCGGGATTGAGATAACGGATTCTCCCTATGTGGTCTGTAATATGAGAATAATGACCCGCATGGGCAGAGCCGTACTGGATGTGCTTGCTGACAGGGATTTTATCCACTGCCTGCATTCAGTAGGCGCACCTCTTTCACCGGGACAAAAAGATGTTCCCTGGCCCTGTAACCCTGATAATAAGTATATCGTACATTTTTCTGAAGAAAGGGCTATCTGGTCTTATGGCTCTGGTTATGGCGGAAACGCGCTTTTGGGTAAGAAATGCTTTGCTCTTCGGATAGCATCGGTAATGGCTAAGGATCAGGGCTGGCTTGCGGAACATATGCTTATTATGGGGATCACATCTCCTGAGGGTCAAAAAAAGTACATTGCTGCGGCTTTTCCAAGTGCATGCGGAAAGACCAATCTTGCGATGCTTATTCCCAGTATGCCGGGATGGAAGGTCGAGTGCGTCGGTGATGATATTGCCTGGATGAAGTTCGGTGATGACGGCAGGCTTTATGCGATAAATCCGGAAGCCGGTTTTTTCGGTGTTGCTCCCGGAACATCAATGGAATCAAATGAGAATGCAATGCATTCCTTAAAGAAAAATTCTATTTTTACAAATGTTGCCCTCACCCCGGACAAAGATGTGTGGTGGGAGGAAATGACTCCGGATGAGCCTGAGGCGCTTACCAGCTGGATCAATGAAGCCTGGATACCGGGCTGCGGCAAAAAAGCTTCTCATCCTAACGCCCGTTTTACTGCGCCCCTGTCACAGTGCCCGATTGTGGATGCTTCATGGGATGATCCGAAGGGGGTTCCTATCTCGGCGATTCTTTTTGGCGGCAGACGTTCTTCTGTGGTTCCCCTTGTGAACGAGGCTTTCAGCTGGCAGCACGGTGTTTTTCTGGGAGCGACCATGACCTCTGAAATGACTGCAGCGGCTGCAGGCAATATCGGACAGCTGCGGAGAGACCCGTTTGCCATGCTTCCATTTTGCGGCTACAACATGGGCGATTATTTTACCCACTGGCTTGAGATGGGCAAAAAGGCGGGCGCGGTCCTGCCCGAAATATTTTATGTGAACTGGTTCAGGCAGGACGATATGGGTAAATTTTTATGGCCGGGATACGGTGAAAACAGCAGGGTTCTGAAGTGGGTATTTGAAAGAACCTGTGAAAAGGCTAGTGCTGTTAAAACGCCTATTGGTTATATTCCGCCAAAAGAGGCACTTGATGTTGCAGGGCTTGGGATCTCAGAGGATGATATGGAGGAACTTTTAAAGGTTGACAGTGCTCAGTGGAAAGCTGAACTAAAAGGGATAACAGATCATTTTAACCGTTTTGGCGATAGACTGCCCCAAGAGATGTGGGATGAGCTGAAGGCTCTTGAAGAGCGCCTGGGATAGCATTGGTTTGATCAGATAAAACAAAAGGCCGGCATATTAAATGTCGGCCTTTTTTATTTTTTAACACGTTTTTTATGGCTAACAGGAGCAGTTCCTTTTTGTATGCTGCAACGCCTGCACTTGTGGTGACTTTGATTGTTTTATCATTTAATTTTACTCCAAGATTTTCTGTTATTTTTCTTTGATTGTTTATCTAATATGGGAATAATAATTATCTTTGATGTTTTGACCTCGTTTTTCGGCTGAAGTGAGCCGTCAAGCGGATTTTCAAAAGACCTGATGTTGCAGTCGGTGCTTTCAGACATGAAGTCCTTTTTGATGTGTTCAGCAACAGCTGTATCATTTAATTTCGGCTCCATCCATATATCCACTCCGCCGTTATATTTCCGGTCGTAGAGGGCAAAGGCGAAGAATTCACAGTCAAATATATCATTAAGGCATTGATATGTCTTGTATGTAATGCTGTCAATATCCTGTGACTGGCTTATTTTGAGGATATAACCGTTGATTGTCTGGAGGTCTATTCCTCTGGTTAAAGAATAGAGAAACTTAAAAACGGTGCGTGTGTTATTAAAAAGTCTTTTTATGGCAGTTTTCATCTTGTCTCCCTTTATTTTCTGCATAAAGAATACGCAAATGGGATGCCATAAGTTAATTATGCTGAAATTACGATGGTTTATATTGATATTGGCTTATTGTTCGGGGTGTTTAGGAGGGTCTTTTTGATGGTTTTTTGACGCTTTTGCCTATAAGAAATGAAGGATTTAAGGATGAAAAAGCAGAGAGTTAAATCTGCTCCTTCCGTTCATTTCCCGTCGTAGTTTATCGTGACGGTGCTACCCGCGACAAGTTTGAGACAAGCGAAAGCCTGGATGCTGAATTTTAGAGATTGTCATTCCGCACATGATGTGGAATCCATGTTCTTGTCTGGTCAAGGCGAACAATGACATGTTCTTCTCTTGAAGTTTCTTCCAGCACCAGAGGTGCTTAAGCAAATGTGTTTTTTTGCTCTATCCGCTATTCAGAGAATAGATCAAAGATCCCTTCAACCAGAGCAGCAGCACTTTCATCAACATCCTTTATGCTTTTTGCCAGCATGTATGCCGGGGAGGTGACGACTTTATGTTCTTTATCTATGACGGCTTTATTAACCGGGCAGTTAATATGTTTAGCCCCCATTTTGTTAATAGCATCTGCAGTACCAGGGTCGTTTCCAATGGTTATCTTTGCTTTTATTCCACGCTTTCCAAGTATTCTTGCGATCAGTGCAGGAGCGATGCATAGCGCTCCCACAGGTTTTTTTGCATCAATCATGCTGTTTACCAGGTTTTCAACATCAGGTCTGACCGAGCAGACCGGGCCGTCGTCTGCAAAGGAGCAAAGATTTACAGCGGCACCAAATCCGCCCGGGAAAATAAGTATATCGATATCATCGGCACTTATGGCGGAAATATCTTTAATGTCTCCTCTTGCTATTCTTGCTGATTCGACCAGCATATTTCTTTTCCCGGAATTTATAATTTCATTTGACCTGTGATTGACAATACGTGTCTGTTTGTCGTTTGGTGCCATGCATATAATATCAGCACTTTTTCTGTCAAGATGAAGAAGGGTTAAAACAGCTTCATGTATTTCGCTGCCGTCCATTACCCCTGAGCCTGAAAGAAGAACGCCTGCTTTCATTTTTTTACTCCTTTTGTTTGAATTGTTACCTGTCTTTATAGCATTATTGAAAAGCAGAGTTCAATAGCTGATATATTTTCTTGACAACATTTTTCTTTTATGGATTAAATAAAAAGGCTTAAAAAGCAGACAGTTTTAAGAAAAGTTAAAATTTAATAAAAGGTTAGATGAAAAATAGAGTTTCATTTCTTATAATAACGTCCGGAACCGGGAAGCAGCGAAGGTTTTCAATCAGCAGATATTTTCTTTATTGCGTATTTTTTCTTTGCGTGGTGCTTTTTTCTGTGGGTGTGTTTGGTGCCTGGAAATTCAGAGAGAATATTGATTTAAACAGAAAATATCTTCAGCTTGAGGCTGAAAGAGTGCAGCTTGAGTCTGTTGCAAGAAACTTAGAGGATATTAAGGCTGAGGAGTCTACCGTCCGTGACCTTTTGGGTATTGAAAATGTTACCCTAAAAGATGAGAATGAATAAACCTGCTTTTCCTTTCGATATTTTTCTTTTTCGTATTAAATGCTATTTTACTAAAGGGAGTTTTTCTAAATGGGTGTTTTTAAAAAAGATGCGGATATGAACAGACTTGATACGATTATCGGCCCCGGCACAATTTTTGAAGGGTCTTTAAACTCCAAGGAAAGTATTTGTGTGGATGGTACTGTAAGGGGTAAAATAATCTGTGAAGGAACTGTTATTATTGGTGAAAAGGGAAGGGTTGATGCAGATGTTATGGCTGATTCAGTGATTTTAAGCGGTATGGTAAACGGTCATATTGTAGCGAAATCAAAGCTTGAAATAACAACAAACGGTAAATTAAAAGGTGATATAAAAACAGGCAGCCTGATTATTGCAGAAGGCGTGCTTTTTGAAGGAAAGTGCCAGATGATAACAGAAGAACATGTATTTGAACCCCCCGCTCTTCCTCTGCTTGAAGAAGATAAAATACAGGCGTAGTAAATCCTAAGAAGCAGCTAATAGTTAATAGCTATTCGTTCAGACCTATTATTCTTTCATCATTGGCTTTTTACTATTAGCTGCAAGTCATTAACTGCTGTTCCATCAAGCACAGCACTCTTTTTTTGAACGTATCTGTATCCCTTACTGTATGAATATCTTTCCCCTTGATTCCTTTGGATCATACCCGCTCAACCGGAGGTGGCTGAATTCTGAGAATTGAAATAATTTTAAATACGAGGGGTTATTTATGATTAACGGGGCTGTTTTTTGTTGTTTCGAGGGATGTTTTCAGAATTTGTCCATATTAATTCATTATATAGAGCCTGTCCAAAAATATAAAGTGCTTAAGTGACAGTGGGGAAAAGATCTTAAGATTAAAATATAAAGGCAGAATTTGAGATAAAAATAAAATAAGGCATGCTATAATATTTTTTTACCACAAAA
>Ga0207996_1001936_pt1 | contig 13355 bp, 10 predicted proteins | sample AntAceMetag02UKG_FD_184773 | JGI IMG/M metagenome (GOLD analysis project Ga0207996, IMG submission 184773) | Saline lake microbial communities from Ace Lake, Antarctica - Antarctic Ace Lake Metagenome 02UKG (SPAdes) (version 2) | ecosystem: Environmental > Aquatic > Non-marine Saline and... | reverse complement strand
ACGGGAATATAGAAGCTGTTGATCATTTAAAAATGTGTAATTGAAGCCATATTCAATTTCTGTTAAATCCATCCCGTCACTTGTTAAGTAATAACAATCATGAGATGTATTTACGTATAATAAATAATTCTCGCTATCAGAAACTGAATAATCTCTCATATTTTTATTAAATTGGTAGATACAGAATATTTCCCTTTCAGACAAATTCATTCGATACAGACCGGAAATATATTCAAAATATAAATTCTCATCATTAACAGAGTAGCGCGGCATCCTAATCCAATTAACATATTCATCTTCAATAGTATGAAGTGTCTCCATAATGTTTTCATCGATATTGTAACTGCGAATTTTTTTAGTATAAGTACTATCATTCTGATAAAGAGTAGAAAAAATCAAGGTTTCGCCATCAGAGCTAAAATATGGATAGCTTATTTCAGTATCATAGAATTGCAATAGTAGGCTCGTCTCTCCAGAGCTGATCACATATTTATAGAATGATTTGTCCTGTTGGAAAACTGCAATCTCTCCATCCGGACTTATAGCAAAGCCATTGGCATCGCAAGTAATGTTAAGTGTATCCAGTGTTTCCACATTTACCATAAAAACGTTATTTTCATCGGAGAAATAAGCAGCGTGATCCGAATTTGAAACATATATCTTGGGATAGCCTTGATAGCCTGTTTCAAAAAGCTCAACCTGGTTATCGCCGGCTAGATTGTTCATACAAAAGTAATAGGTTGGAGTGACGTATGGTTCACTCTCAGAAGTTGGCAGAATGCAGGAAGAAAGCATGATGACAATCAGTGGAATTATAAATAGAATTTTGTGTTTATTTTTCATTTCTCCTCCATCTTTTCATTCAAAGCTTCCACAGCTTTCTTGAAGCCAATAAAAGAGATGATCGAAACAACTCCTGCAAGTATAAGATGTAATGATACTTTAATAATTTTTTTCATCAGATCTATCCCAATACTTAATGCTATAAAATTCTTTAACGAAATTTAGAAAAGACAAAATTCAAGTCAAATGAAATTATTTTTCTTGACAACTTAGACTGAAAAACGGATTTGGTCTAAATGTCTTCAAGGAGTAATATATGGATGAAAAGAAAAGCAATATTATTACAGCAGCCAAAGAATTGATTGCTCAATACGGTTTCAAAAAAACCACCATGGATGAAATTGCAGCAAAAGCCCGTATGGGTAAATCAACCATGTATTACTACTTCAAAAACAAAGAAGATATTTTTGCTGAGATCGTGCGTTTAGATTCCGATTTTTTCCGACAGAAATTGAATAATGCTATCCAGAAAGCTTACAGCCCTCAGGATAAGATAATGCAATATGTTAGCACCAGAATGCTTCATTTAAAAGAACTAAGCAACCATTACAAAACTCTTACTAATGAATATCTGGATCATTATTTTTTCATCGAACAGGTGAGGGAAGATTTCTATAATTTCGAAAACAATACATTAAGCATTCTAATAAATGAAGGAATTCAGAAAAACGTTTTTAAAGCATGTGATGTCGATGTTGTTGTCCATATGATATCCATAGCAATAAAGGGTTTGGAATATCCATTGTTAATACAAAAGGAACAGGATTTGGAAAGAGACAGTCAGCAGATGATGGAAATTATTTTTAAAGGAATTGAAGCGAGAAGCTAAAATTTTTTAAGTTTTTTTCGACTATAGGACAAAAATAGTCGAAAGATTGAGGAGATGCTATGAATATTTTGATGATTTATCCGGAAACTCCAACAACATTTTACAGTTTTCGGAATGCATTAAAGTTCATTTCCAAAAAATCTGCCGAACCACCTTTGGGGTTACTGACAGTTGCATCCTTACTTCCTAAAAGCTGGCAGATAAAATTAATAGACATGAATGTTGAGTTTTTGAAAGACAAATATTTCGAAGATATTGATTTTGTGTTCATTAGCGGAATGGATATCCAGATCAAATCGTTTCAAAATGTAGTGAAGAAGTGCAATCAAAAAGGCATAAAAGTTGTAGCAGGTGGTCCGATGGTAACTATGGATCACACTAAATTTCTGGGAGTAGATCATTTCATCTTGAACGAAGCTGAGATTACATTTCCTAGATTTCTAAAAGATTTAAAAGCTGGAACTTTACAGAAAGTATATTCAACTTCAGAATTTCCGGATATATCTCAAACGCCGATTCCACGTTGGGATTTGCTGAATATGAATAAATATGCCAACATGAGTATGCAATATTCCCGAGGATGCCCATTTAATTGTGAATTCTGCAGCATCACTTTTTTGAATGGAAGAATTCCCAGAACTAAATCTAAAGAGCAATTCCTCAAGGAATTAGACTCTCTACATAAATGGGGATGGCGTGGATGTGTATTTATTGTCGATGACAATTTCATCGGCAACAAAGCCAAATTAAAATCGGAATTTTTACCCGCTCTTATAAAATGGTCAGAAAGATTTAAATTTCCTTTTAAGTTTTCTACTGAAGTATCAATCAATTTAGCTGATGATCAGGAGTTGATTGATCTGATGGTTAAAGCAGGATTTCATTCAACCTTCGTCGGCATCGAAACACCCAATGATGCCAGCTTAAAAGAATGTGGAAAAACACAAAATCGGAAACGAAATATGTTAGATTCCGTGAAGAATCTGCAGAAATCCGGATTAATGGTGTCTGCAGGATTTATCATAGGTTTCGATAATGACCCGCCCAGTATCTTTAAACAGCAGATAAATTTCATTCAAAAAAGTGGAATTGTGACGGCTATGATCGGTCTGTTAAATGCTCCTATCGGTACAAATTTATTCAAACGATTGAAAAGAGAAAACAGACTGCGTCAGAACATAAGTGGTGATAATATGGATGGAACTATCAACTTTGAGCCTTCGATGAAGTATCAAAAACTAATCGAAGGTTATAAGAAAGTTTTAGAGACAATCTACTCACAAAAAAATTATTATGATAGGATTAGGGTGTTTCTGAAAGAATATTATCTTCCAAAAGGAAACAAACAAAAAGTTAAATTCAGAGATGTGAATGCTTTCTTTAAATCGATCTGGAAATTAGGTTTTTTGGAAAAAGGAAGAAAGTATTATTGGAAGCTTTTGTTTTCTACAATCAGAGACTATCCACAGAAGTTTTCAGTAGCAATGACTCTCTCAATCTATGGCTATCATTTCAGGAAAGTCGTGCAAGCTGTTTAAATAATATTGGAGAAAAATTATGATAAGAATACCAGAATTAAGAATTGGAAACTTGATTGCAAAACTACCCATCATCCAGGGTGGAATGGGCGTAGGAATTTCCATGGCAGGTTTGGCCTCAGCCGTAGCAAATGCAGGTGGAATTGGTGTGATATCTTCGGTAGGATTAGGTATGCTGAGACACACTTCACAAAAGACATATCGCGAAGATAATAAAATTGCATTACGAGAAGAAATTCGCAAAGCCAAAAGGATGTCAAATGGTATTATAGGTTTGAACATTATGGTAGCTGTTTCAGATTTTGATGAAATGGTTAAACTGGCTTTGGAAGAAAACGTTGATATTCTTTTTCTCGGAGCAGGGTTACCATTAAAAATGCCAGCTGGGATCACGATAGATTATTTGAAGCAGATGAATACAAAAATTGCTCCTATTGTCTCTTCAGGAAGAGCTGCCAAACTCATCTTCAAAAGCTGGGAAAAACATTTTGATCATGTTCCTGATGCTGTAGTAGTAGAAGGTCCCTTGGCCGGAGGACATCTGGGTTTCAAACCTGAGCAGATAGATGATCCAGACTTTTCCCTGGAGGAAATCTTGCCAAGTGTTTGTGATGCAACAAAAAAATATGAAAAGAAATATCGAAAAACAATTCCGGTGATTGCTGCTGGTGGTGTATATGGCGGAGAAGACATCCATAAATTTATGAACATGGGTGCCAGTGGTGTGCAGATGGGAACGCGTTTTGTGGCCACGAAAGAATGTGACGCAGCACCTGAATTTAAAAATCAGTTCATCAAGTGCAAAAAAGAAGATATTGTTATCATCCAAAGTCCGGTGGGTTTACCTGGCCGCGCAATATTGAACGATTTTCTGAAAGATGTAAAAGCCGGGATCAAAAAGCCGTTCCGCTGTCCCTGGAAATGCCTGAAAACCTGCGATTTCAAAACATCGTTGTATTGCATTGCTAATGCCTTGATGAAAGCAAAGATCGGTGAATTGAAGAATGGTTTCAGTTTTGCCGGAGCAAATGCTTGGAGGGTCGATAAAATAATCTCTGTTAAGGAATTGATGGATTCACTAGTGCGGGAATTTGAAATGGCAGTATTGAAAAGTAAACCGGTTTTTAATATGTAAATGATTGTCTTGATCGTTTTTTTCAAAGATAGATAATATTTCGTTACCAAGTTTTTATTGGAACAGAGAAATATGTTTCGAAAACTACCCACGAATTTATTCGTCGGGGGTGATAAAATAACAGAAAGAAATAACTGTTTAAATGGATCATTTTAGAATTTGTTGCTATTTCTCACGAATTCTTTGTCAGAATAAATATAACACTATAATTCTTATTGTTGCTATCACCCCATGTATTTTTTTGAACATCTATGTTATAAATACCTAATTGAAAAGAATTATTTTTCCCTTCTAATATTGCATGTTTTATGTCATTTGGAATATCAATGTTTGATGCAGATTTTAAAAGAATTCTTGAACATACAAACAACTTGTGATGAGCTTGAAAAGCAGATTCAATATTATATACGTCTAAGATAATTTTTAGAGTTTTGGTGGAGTACTCATCTCCTTCAACATGGTAAGAAATACTATTTGAGAAAATACTATCATCGGTTTGAATCATGGGTGAAGAAGCAAACCATTCTGACTGTAATGTTGGTTGATAATAACTAGTTTTTAAGCCCTCACTGATTAGAAAATCTTTAGCAATGTAAGGAGACCATCCATCTTTTAATGGTATGTCAGGGGGATTCTTTTCTATAGAAACCATCTTTAAAATTTGTTTTACAGTATTTCTTATGTCTTCTTTCGAGTTTGTATTATGCATTTGCATGAAGAAGGTCCATCGTTCTAATATTTTTATTCTAAAATTGAATTTTACTATCGAATAGACTTTTGCATATTTTTGAACCTTTGGATTTTTTATGAAATGTTTGATCCTTACAAAAGCTAGCTCATAAGTAAATAAGACAATCAAAACACAAATGAATGGTATGTAAAATAAAGAGAGTATTGGGGGTATAATAAAATCATAAATTGTTTTCAAATTTGTAAAATCACTAAAAAACGTAATACACATATATATGCTATAAATCATTGTAATTGATCCAATCAGGATTATAATAAGATTTAAAATGTTTTCTAAGATTATAAATTTCTTATCATTATGCGAAATAGCTAAAATTCCACCGATCAAAACATAAATAGGAACTAATAAAAATTCAATAAGAAAACTAAAAGTATAAAAAGAGACAACAAACTCTACAATTACAATAAGCTTAAGGTTATCAAGAATAAGGTTTTTCAAAAATTTGGGTTCATTTTTTATTGAATTAATCTTATAAATGGATAACGCTCCTACCGAAATAGCCCAAATGATGGTATTTTTAAACTGATGCGTTTTCCAAATTCCGATGTAGTAGAGTCCCCAGACTAACAATATAATATAAATAAGCATATAAAGATAAATGCTAAAAATCTTTGTTGAAAAAAAGCAATTAATTACTTTTTTAAAAGATGTTCGAATTTTTGTCGTCTTAGGTGAAAAAGCCACAAATATTGTAATTATCAATAACCAAATAGAAATAGCCAATTCTCTATTGTTTAAAATTTCCAATTTCACCTCACAACATTTCTAAGTGACCTTATTTAACAATAAATGATAGAAATAGTATTGTCCTGTCAATTCCATTTTTCGTAATCGATTTATTTGTAACGAAAAAGGGAGGTTCGTAAATTTATAAGTCTCAGGATTATCCCCTACAATTAGTTTTTATTGTTCGTTTGAGTTCGTTGTTAATCTACCACTCAAATTTTACATTCAATTGCCTAACAGCCAGAGTATCGTCCACACGACGAACTGGAGTGTTCAAGGGTGCGTTTTTCAATAGTTCAGGATTTTCCTCACACTCTTTGGCGATCTCGATCATAGCATTTATGAATTCATCCAATGTTTCTTTGCTCTCGGTTTCTGTGGGTTCTATCATCATTGCTTCCGAGACAATAAGTGGGAAATATATAGTAGGTGCGTGGAATCCTTTATCGAGAATGCGTTTGGCAATATCCAGTGTTTTGATGCCGTACTTTTCTTTCTGCCAATTACCGCTGGCTACAAATTCATGCATACAGAATGAATCCTTGAAAGGAATATCATAATAATTTTCTAATTTTTTCTGGATATAGTTAGCGTTGATCACTGCATTTTCTGCAACTCTTCTCAAACCTTTCGGACCCAGCATTTTAAGATAAATATATGCTCTAACATTCACTGCAAAGTTGCCGAAGAAGGAATGAACCTTTCCAAATGATGTTTTTTCGTGACCATAGTCGAAGAAGTATTTATTATCTTTCTTTCCAATTAAGGGAGCAGGCAAGAATTTAATCAGATCTTCACGAACACCGATGGGACCTGCACCCGGACCACCACCGCCATGAGGGGTAGCAAAAGTTTTATGAAGATTGAAGTGCATGATGTCAAACCCATTCTCACCTGGTTTCACGATCCCCATAATTGCGTTGAAATTTGCACCATCCATATACATCAAGCCATCCACGCTGTGAATTATCTCTGCAATTTCCTCAACTTGAGATTCAAATAGTCCAAGAGTGTTTGGGTTTGTAAGCATGAAACCAGCGGTGTTTTCATCCACATGAGCTTTCAGATCTTCAATATCGACTAATCCTTTTTCATTGGATTTGATCTCTACCACTTCATAACCTGCCAAAGTTACACTGGCAGGATTTGTGCCATGAGCAGAATCAGGCAGTATTATTTTCTTCTTGTGAGAATTTCCTTTATAATCATGATATGCTTTCATAACTTTAAGACCGGTAAATTCACCGTGAGCACCTGCAACTGGCTGCAATGTTACATTTGAAAATCCGGAAATTTCTGCCAGATCTTTCTGAAGTTCATATAGAATTTCCAAAGCACCTTGAATGGTATCTTCATCCTGAAAGGGATGCAGGTTATTGAAACCATCGTTGCGAACTAGAGTTTCATTTATTTTTGGATTATATTTCATCGTGCATGAACCAAGTGGATAAAAACCCTTCTCAATGCAGTGGTTCATCTGACTCAACTCAAGGAAATGACGCATCATATCCAATTCGCTCACTTCAGGAAGTCTTATATTTTCTTTCCTGATGAATTTATTTGGAATACATTTGTTTAAAGAAATTTCCACATCATTGGTGGGAAGAGTATAACCTTTTCTGCCGGGACTGTTTTTTTCAAATATTGTTTTAGCCATTATTTCTCCTTTTATGTTTCCTTATTAGATCCCCCTGAGAAGGGGGAACAAAAGGGGGTTGTTTTAATTCTTTCTCTCGAATCTTTATTTGTTTTATCAAATCTTCATAAACTCCCTCGAGATTACTCATGACATCATTGTTTGAATATCTTATGATTTTTATACCAATTCTATTTATAGATTCACTTCGTTGCTTATCATAACTCATTTGTTCATTATGACTTTCACCATCGATTTCAATTCCAAGCAAGAGTCTTGAACAATAAAAGTCTAAAATAAAATTCAGAATCGGTTTTTGCCTGAGAAATTTATAGTTCAATAACTCTCTGTTCCTTAAAATCTTGTACCACAAATTTGCTTCGGGAGCATTCATTTCTTTCCTGTTTTTTCGTGCATAACTTTTCAAATTTGTGTTATATGGATTATATTTCAATTCAAAAACCCCTCTTAATCTCCCCTTCTCAGGGGAGTTTTTAGCGGAAATTAGCGAGATAATTCCTTTAGAGAACTAATCAATTCATCCAAATCGCACTTCCTCTTCTTCTCTGTAACTGCAATTAGCAGCATATTATCATACCCAAATTGTTTCAGATCGATTCCCGGGAAAATATTTTCTTCTTTAAGTCTGGAAATTATCTCTTCTGCCGGAACAGGAGTTTTCATTGTAAATTCTTTGAAGAAAGCAGTTTCATAAGCCAGAGAGAAACCATCGAGTTTGCTTATTTCATCAGCCAGATAATGTGCTTTGGTTGTGCTCTGTACAGCAGCTTCTTTCAATCCTTCTTTTCCCATTAATGTCATATAAACCGTTGCTGCCAGATTGCATAAAGCTTCATTGGAACATATATTGGAAGTTGCTTTAGCCCTGCGGATATGCTGCTCTCGAGCCTGCAGGGTCAAACAATATGCTCTTTTCCCATCAGCATCCAGAGTTGCTCCCACAATCCTGCCGGGCATACTTCTTCCCAGCTTGATACTCGAAGCCAGAAAACCGAAAAGAGGTCCACCATAATTCTGGGAATTTCCCAACGACTGTCCTTCACCGACAACAATATCTGCCTTATATTCTGCAGGAGAGTTCAAAACAGCAAGAGATATCGGATCAACGCAAGTTATGAAAAGAGCTTTCTTGGAAGAATGAGTTATTTCTTCGATGGCAAAGGCATCTTCGATATTACCGAAGAAGTTTGGCGTTTGTAAAAGCACACAGCCAGTATTGTCATCAATTGCTTCTTTTAATGCATCGAGATCAACCAGACCATCTTTAACTGGAATTATAACATTTTCAATTCCCACGCCTTCAGTGTAAGATTTTATTACTTTCAGATAATTTGGATTAATCGTTCCAGCGATAACAGCTTTAAAATTTTTGGTTTTTCGAACTGCCATTAGAATTGCTTCAGCAGCAGCACTTGCACCATCATACATTCCTGCATTGGAAATCTCCATTCCGACAAGTTCGCAGATCATCGTCTGATATTCGTATATGTATTGCAAAGTTCCCTGGCTAACTTCTGCTTGGTAAGGAGTGTATGCAGAATGAAATTCTGGTCGCAAAATGATGTGGTCTACTGCTGCTGGAATAAAATGATCATAGATCCCACCGCCCAGAAATGAATTTGCCTTGGTTGTAGAAATATTCTTTGCTGCCAGTTCAGATATTTTGCGTGTAATTTCCAGTTCGGAATGTGGTTCATCTAAACAGCAGTCTTCTTTCAACAGGAATTTTTTGGGAATATTGGTCAGCAAGTCTTCAAATTTTTCCACTCCGATAGCTGCCAGCATCTCTTTTCTTTCCTTATCTGTATTGGAAATGAAAGGCATATTTGAACTCCTCTTTCATAAAAATTTTTCGTACAGGTTTTTTTTTGTTAAGTTTCTGTCAAATAAAAAGGACACAAAAAGATAAAACGAAAATCAAAACTATTCAACCATGAAGAACACCAATGAACCCAAAGATAAAACAGACAGTTTTAATAAGGAATAGTTTTCAAACATAAAGAAACCGATTATTAGATTATTAACTAATTTTTTGCAACTATTCTCTTCTTAAAACAATTTGTACTTTTATTATTACAAATCTTTCATCCGTTCATATATGTTAAAATCCGTGAGCTAAACAGTGTCTCAAAATCCGAAGAAAAAAATGTTTGACTCATTATTACATAAGAAATATTGATTCTCTTAATTTTTCAGATAATGTTTTTCCTAAAAGGATAGATTATGAGTAATAAACCCAAAATTTTAATTGTTGATGATAAATTTGAAAATCTCGCTTCATTGGAAACCTTGCTTGCGGACCTTAATGCTACTGTTGTAAGAGCTTTATCTGGTAATGAAGCTTTGGAAAAGACCCTTGAACACGATTTTGCCCTTATTTTATGTAATGTGCAAATGCTGGATATGGATGGCTATGAAACTATAGAACTGATGAGAAAAGTTAAGAAAACCAAGTTCATCCCGGTTATTTTTATATCTGCCACCTATTCCGAAAAAGACTATATTAAAAAAGGCATTCAAACCGGAGGAGTAGATTTCATCACAAAACCTATAATTCCTGAAGTTTTACTGGGTAAAGTAAACGTTTTCTTAGATTTTTATAATCAGAGAATTTCTCTTGAGGAAGAAATTATAAGACGCAGGCAAACAGAGCAAGCATTAAAACAGGAAAGGGATTATGCTGAGTTGTTAAATTTAGTTATTCCAAGTGCGGTTTTTTCGGTTGATTTAGACAAACGGATTAAAAGCTGGAACTACAAAGCTGAGAAAATTACAGGTTATAGTTTTTATGAGGTTATTGGTGAAAAATGCACATTATTTGCTGATTCTCCCTGTAGAGATTTTTGTGGAATCTATGATGAAAAAACCAGTAAACCAATCAGTGGTATGGAATGTTCAATAAAGACAAAAAAAGGTGAAACAAGGATAATTTCTAAAAATGCTGATTTGTTGAAAGATGTTGATGGCAATGTTATCGGAGCGATTGAGAGTTTGGAAGATATAACGGATCAAAAAAATATTATTGCTGCTTTTAAAGAAAACGAGGAACGGATTCGAGCTCTTGGGGATAACCTTCCCAATGGAGCAGTTTATCAATTGATAATGAATTCTGATGCTGAATGGAAGTTCAATTATATCAGTGCCGGAATAAAGGAACTCATCAATCTGAAACCGGAAGATATTATTAAAGATTCGAATATATTTTTTGATGCATTTTTCAAAGATGTGAAAACGTCTATTCTAAATGAATTGAAAAAATCAATTATAGACATGAAAGCACATTTTTTTGATATAAGTTATCAAATACCGGATGGAAGTATCAAGTGGCTCAGAATGGGTTCGACTCCTCGCATTGATAGTGATGGAAAATTCATTCTCGATGGTCTTATCCTGGATAGAACCAAAACGAAAAAAGCAGAAGAGGCTCTCAGGGAAGCTGAAGAAAAATATCGTTCTCTCATTGAAAATGCCAATGATATCATCTATCGATGCGATATTAGCGGTTTCTTCGTTTATGTTAATCAGGTTACTTTAAGGCTCAGCGGTTATTCCGAAAAAGAGGTTCTTTCAATGCGTTTTCTGGAAGCAATAAAACCTGAATATAAAAAAAAGGTGAATAAATTCTATCGAAAACAATTAATAAAAAAAATTGAAAATACTTATTTTGAATTTCCTATCAGGATAAAGGATGGCTCATATATCTGGCTCGGACAAAAAGTACAACTACTTTTTGAAGACGGGAAAGTAACTGGATTTCAAGCTTTAGCAAGAGATATTTCAAAGCGTAAACAAACAGAGGCAATATTACTGCGAAAAAGCGGATTAGAGAGATTACTAAATTCAATATCAACAAAATTCATAAATATGTCTTCAGGAGAACTGGATATACATATTACTGAAAGTTTAAAGAATATCGCCAATTTTTTCAAGGTTGATCATGCTTTTGTCGGATTGCTCTCTAAAGATAAAAAAAAAGCGAATATTTCCCATGAGTATTTTACCGAGAATAAGGTTTCCTATAAGGAACAAATTAGTAACTTTCAATTTGAAAAAGTTCCCTTTTTGAAGATGAAACTAAATAATCTGGAATTAGTTGCGATTTCAGATATCGAAGATTTTAGCTTAATGGAAAAAAAAGAAAAAGAACTTTTAAAAAGTTATGGTCTCAAATCTTTAATTTTGGTGCCGTTAGCTGCTAGAAATAATCTAATAGGCTTTTTAGAATTTAGTAGCATCAGCAATCTTATAGAATGGCAGGATGAAGATTTATTATTTTTTAAAACCATCTCAAACACATTCTCAAATGCCTTCGAACGGGTTAGATGGGAAAATGAAATTCTTTTAGCAAAAGAAGCTGCAGAAACGGCTGCCAGGGCAAAAGCAGAATTCCTGGCAAATATGAGCCATGAAATCAGAACACCTTTGAATGCAATTCTCGGGTTCACGGAAATCCTGGAAAGCGAAATCACGGAGAATAATCAAAAACAGCACCTTTCGGCTATTTCTTCCAGCGGGAAAACTCTTCTTACACTAATAAACGATATTTTAGATCTTTCCAAAATTGAAGCTGGAAAATTTGAATTACAATATCAACCTGTAAATTTGAGAATTCTGTTTAATGAAATGAAACAGATTTTTTCCTGGAAAGTTGAGAAAAAAGAGCTGGATTTTATTATTGAGATCAATGAAAAATTACCAAATGCTTTAATTTTGGATGAGATTCGGCTCAGGCAGATCTTGTTGAACTTAATAGGAAATGCAGTGAAATTTACTGATAAAGGTTATATCAAACTTCAAGTTTCTGAGCTTTTTACAAAAAGAAATCACTCAACCCTTAACCTGATTTTTACAGTGGAAGATACTGGGATTGGAATTTCTGCAAATCAAAAGAAACTTATTTTTGAAGCTTTCAGGCAACATAACGGACAGAGCAGTTCAAAATATGGTGGGACAGGATTGGGGTTGGCAATCACAACTCGTTTGGTAGAAATGATGAACGGTAAGGTTTCTGTGGAAAGCAAAATCGGAAAGGGAAGTATTTTCAAAGTTGTTCTCAGAAACATTGCAGTTGTCTCCATCGACGAGGAAATAGAGAAAAAAAAGGAAGTAGATTTATCTTCAGTGAAATTTGAGAAAGCTTTGATTTTAGTAGTGGATGATGTTATGCAAAATAGAGCTGTGGTCAAAGAATTCCTTCTCTCCGAAGGTTTCTCTGTTATTGAAGCTGAGAATGGGAAAATTGCTGTTGAACTCGCAAAAAAGAATCATCCTGATTTTATTTTTATGGACCTTAAAATGCCGGAAATGAGTGGATATGAAGCCACGAAAATCTTGAAAGAAGATGCGAAATTTAAAAATATTCCTATTGTTGCCTTAACTGCATCTATCCTGCAAGAAGATGAAAAAGATATTTATGCTGCCGGTTGTGATGGATATTTGCTAAAACCTGTGACCAAAAAAGAATTATGGATATTTGCTAAAACCTGTAACCAAAAAAGAATTATTGAATGAATTGATTAGATTCCTTCCTCATTCAATTACAGAAAAAAAAATTCCTCAAAAGAAAAAGGAAAAGTTAATTCTTCCTGATGAAGTGAAAGCTAAGATGCCAGAGTTTATTAAGATAATAGATGAAGAGATGAACTCAAAGTGGCAAAGAATCAGTAAAACTTATATAATTGGAGAAGTAGAAGATTTTGCTAAAGAAATTAAGCATCTCAGCGAAGAATATAAAGTTGATTATATCACAACCTGGGCAGATAAACTTTTAGCTGAAGCACAAAGTTTTGATATTGAGGGATTTCAGATTTCCATAAAAAAGTTTCCTCAATTAATAGAAAAAATTAAGAATGAAATGGAGAATACAAATGAATAAA
>Ga0207996_1001934_pt1 | contig 13380 bp, 8 predicted proteins | sample AntAceMetag02UKG_FD_184773 | JGI IMG/M metagenome (GOLD analysis project Ga0207996, IMG submission 184773) | Saline lake microbial communities from Ace Lake, Antarctica - Antarctic Ace Lake Metagenome 02UKG (SPAdes) (version 2) | ecosystem: Environmental > Aquatic > Non-marine Saline and Alkaline... | reverse complement strand
CGCGGTTTTTCCTCGCAAAATTTTTTTCGAGGAAGAGAACATACGGCAAATTTCATGTTGCCGCGCGTCCTTGCGCCCTGATGTTCTGACTCAAGAACTCGGTACTCTCAAGTCAATAACTCGCAAATGAATTCCCGAGCCGGGGTCACCTTTGGCATGAAATTTAAAAACATAAATCCCGCCTGGCAAAACATCTATTGCCCGCTCATATATGCTCCACTGCAAATTGTCTTGCTCTTTGTGCTCAAACAAGAGACTTTTGGAGCCTTGAAAATTATCTTTTACAGAAAGGCAAGGAACTTGTTTAGTTCCGGAAGATTTCCACAATATAGGCTGATTTTTGCTGGACTGTTCAAAGCCACAATTGTCCAAAAGGTTTTTCCCAGACGGAACTGACAATGAATAAACAAGCAACCTTTCATGAAAATTAAGCTTGTCATGTTCAGTGGAGAATTTGACGTCAATATGACTCACACCGGTGGGCAAGTTCGCTGGCAAGCGAAATTCTATTTTCTGCCTAAACTCTTCATGGCTGGACAAAGCAATGTTAGCTTTCCGGAAATTTGTTTCCCAGCCAGTCGGCGCAGTCACGGTCCAACTGCCTTTTATTGGTTCATTGAATGTGTTCTTAACCTTTACTTCAAACTCGACTGAATTATCCCCGGAAGAGGCTAAAAGAATCCTTGGAGTCACAGAGCTTTCAGTAAAAAACGACATTGCCGCAGTTGGCAAACCTTTTATATAAACAGGAGCATCCGAAACTGCAAAATTGATTTTCCCGTTTTCAGGTGTCAATCTGCGCATTGCGCCTGAGACGTCAATAAGCGCGGGCTCTCCTGTTGCGTTTCCCAACGGCAATTCAACATTCTCGGAAATCCCTTTTGAGTTCCATAAAACGATGATTGCCTCATTGGTCTCTTTATCCACAAATGAGTACATTTCACTGGAAACGCCAAGAATCCTTTTTCCTTTGCAAACTTTATTTTCCAGCATTTCAGTCATAGTCCTGTATGCCGCGAAAGAAGGTGAGACTGAGTAATCAGGATTTAACAAATCCATAAAAGTAAAATGGAAAATCTTTTGGACATTTGCCCCTAGAAGCGAAACATACATTTTAACAGTGTCAATGGCAAGCCGCCTTGCGTCCAGCAAAGCAATCTCTTTTTCTTCATGCAATAATTTGCGCTGAACAGGTGTGCTGTTTTCGGAATCAATAATAGGCTTGCTTGCTCCACTATTTCGCATCATCAATTTAAAAATCTCAATTTGCGACGGCGTCGTGTAATGGACGGAAAGAATGTCAAAATACTTTGCCGCGCCCAAACGTAGAATCTCCGGAAAGAAATTTTGCACCTGCTTTAACACAAGGCCGCCCAAAAGAATCTTACATTCAGGGTTGGCCGCTTTAGCCGCCTTCCACGCAGTTTTCAACATGTCAAAATAATCTTGGGAGCTTCCATAAAAATAACATGACATAGGCCATGAGGAAGGCTCATTGCACACCTCCCAATAATAAATTTTATTTTTGTACCGTTTTACCAGCGTATATACATACTCATAGTAGTCTTTTAGATTTGGCTTGGCCCATCTTTTCAAAGGCATTCCATAACGCCCCGCTTTCATTTCTGCCGATTCACAAGCCCAATCAGGAGTGAAAGGAAAAATGACGCCCAGGGAGCATATCCCCTGCTTGGCCGACTCTTCAAATATCCTGTCATAATAATCCCATTTGTATTTTCCGCGTTCAGGACAAAGCCCGTACCATGAAATAAAAACTCTATTCCATTTAGCCCCTGAAGCCCTAGCCAATTTAATAAGCTTTAAATCTATGTCTATATCATGCAATATTGCCTGATACCCCAAATGTCTTGGGAAATGCCCTCCAAAGGCCGAGTTATATTTTTTGCATACTGGAGCCTCATCGGCAATGCAAAATGAAATTGTCAGCTTTTCCTTCCCGCTGTCAAGCTTAACAGACTTGCTGACCTTGTCTAATAATTGTAGGTTCAATTCATAGTAGCCATTTGCGCAGCCTTCAATATTAAATTTATGCCTCTTCTCCAAGGAGGAGATTCTGCCACTTTTTATTGTTTTGCCAAAGAAATCAGAAATATCCCAATTCAAGCACAATTCATTGTTTGAAGGCAAGTTTAAAAATGAAATCTCAAAACTTTTCTCACTCAGGCTTGATGGGAAAAAATTTCCAAATTGCTCGCACTTAAATTCAATAATAGGAGCCAAGGGAAACGCTTTGTTATTTGTTTTTTCCAGTTGAATGCAATCGAAATGAAGATAATTGTATTTGCGGCTTGGCAACAAATCAAAGGAAATCTTATTCAACCCCTTTTGTGTTTCAAGCGGGATGGCTATTTCGCCATTCTTTATTTTTTTATAGGCAACATTTCCATTCGGCAACGACACCCTCATTCGTTTGTTTTCGCTATTTAGCTTAGCAGGAAACCGCGACAAATATACCTTGAGGACAACGTTTTCTTTGTTTGCAGATTCCCACTCAACAACAAGACAGTTTGCAATAGTTGGACTAAACTTATTGCATGAAGAACTTGAAATTCCAGATGGCATCCGAGGCGTTTCAACAACCCCTTTTTCTTTTACTCTGTAGGTGAAAATTCTTTTGTCTTTATTAAAGCGGCCATCCTTGTTTAAGTTTAAATTAAAACCAAATTCTTTGGGCTTGTAATGCCAAAAGTCTTTTGAGTTCTCATTCTTTTTCCCTAACTGCCATATGATATTTCCACCGCAAGCCGAGGAAATAAAAACAAAAGACGCAATTATAGATAAACTAAGAGTTTTCATAACTTCAAATATCCTTATATGCATTTAACATGAAAATATGTTAGCATGATTCGCCAATGACAAATTGTCCTGGAGTCTTGCAGTTCCAATCCAAAAGATCATCTTTGTACTCAATGCGATCCGCAATAACTTTGCCCAATAGTCGACCTTCGTTTTCATTCATAACCTTAATTAAGCTTAACGAAGGAACAAAGGGGAAGGAATAGTTGCCATATCCAAAGGAAAGCAGCCCTATGTCTTGAGGAATAGAAATTCTAGAATCTTGAATCGCTTTCATTGCGCTTCCCGCAACTCCTTCACTGGAACACACAAAAACATCGGGCAAATTCTGCTTGGACTTGTCCAAGAAATCTTTAACAATTTTGTAACATTCATGAGTATCCACAGATGCTTCTATTAAATTTTTCTTGTCAAATTTGAGCTCATTATAAAAGGCTCCAGACAGGAAAAACTGATAACGTTGAATATAGGCAGGGTGTTCACTGCTTCCTATGAAGCCTATATTACTTGCTCCCTTATTTTTGAGATATGCCATAGCGTCCATTGTGCATTGAAATATATCAGAGCCTATAGATGGATAACCAGACAGTTTGAAGTTTAAAGTGACCACAGGGATATTCTTTGCTTCTATAAACTCAAGAAAACACAGAGAAGGCGGCTCGCAAAGAATTATCCCTATAGATTCTTTCAACGCGGGATTTTCTAAGTACCAATCATCCTTTTCTGAGGCATCATGATAAATTGACGTTGAGACATATCCTCTCTTATTAAGAGAACTAGAGACTCCTTTTAAAGCTCCAGAATAGTAAGGACTCAAGTCGAGCTTCATGCTTCCAGGTAGAACTAGAGCAACAATTCCAGTCGAATTAGTTTTCTTTTTGTAGTTATTACTCTGAGCTATAAAATTAATTTTGGAACAAAGTTCTTCTGATATATTATGGCTCTTTCTTCCATTTAAAACCAAAGAAACTGTCGTTTTGGAGCAATGTGCCTTATTGGCTATTTCCTGTAGTGTTATGCTCATCCTTTAACCTTTTTGATAAGTTTACTAAACATTATACTGTATGTTTACTAAATATCAAGCATCTAAGAAATATTTCCCGCCAATACTTTGCTGCGCTGAAAAGCAGGCATTGCGCAGTTACCTAATTCTTTTAAGGAACGCCCCAGGCCACTTCCCGCTCATCCGTTTGAAAAAGTTTAAAAAATGAAAGACATCGTTGAACTCCAGCCTGTCGGCGGTTTCACCTATATTCAGCCCCGAGTAGGCAAGGAGATTTTTGGCTATTTAAAAACGCTCCTTGTCTATGAAGGATTTTAGAGAAATTCCACGTTCCTTTTTAACTAAACAACATAAATGGCCCTTGGAGTAGCCAACTTTTTGGGCAACCTCCTACGCTGCCACTAAGTAGCAATGAGGGCCCCTTTGACAAATGGGGAGGCATTATATTCTTTTAAACGCAAAATAGTATTAGATGCCTCCACTATTTGTCTGAAAATAAGTTAAGGGGCGCTTCTCCTGTCGCCTGAATAGTGACGCAAGCGAAATCGACGCGGAGAGATGGCAAATTTTGCTGAAAAAACTTTGCAAAAATAGTTGCTGTCGCAAAAACCACACATATCGGCTATTTGGGACACATTGAATTCAGTATTCATAGCCAAGAGGAGCGATGCAACATAAAGGCGTTTTTCTGTCAGCAATTGCCTGAATGTTTTTCCATTTTTTTTCAGAAGCAAGCCGCCAAGATAGTTCGGATTCAGATTCAGATCCTCAGCCAATTGGCTCAGCGATATGTTTTCGGCGTATCGTTCAGCTATAAAATTTTCACAGTGCATGCAGTAATATTCTTCAGATTGATGCTTAGTTTTGTATTTCTTGTCTTCGGCAAAAACAGCTAACTCAAGCCTTATAAATTCTGCGATAAAATTGCCGTAATGTCTCAATAAAGCTTTTTTTTCGGGAGTTATAACTGACGGCAGTGGGCCTGAATATGTTTTCCCATTTAAAAGCTTAGGCATTAAATTCGGCAACAGGAAGTATCCAAAATAAACAACTATCGAAAATCTTTTAGTTGTTTTTACAGGAACAGCCAATTCCCAAATTCCCCAAGGGCAAGTTCCACAAAAACTTCGTCCTCTGGATGCAATTTCAAGACTGCGTTTTTTGTTCTGGCTACAGATTTTAAATCCGTTGTTTCCTCTAGCCCAAACACAAAAAGCTCCATGATGAACGCGAAAGTCTGGAGAAAGCTTCAACGTTTCCACAAAAGAAAAAGCTGGATGCCTTGAAGTATCTATATTAATTACAGCCCCTGTCTCATTACTGATCTGTGAGCAATATTTTTCTAACTGCATAAATTACACCTTATTTTCTAAACCTGAGATAATTTACATTTTTCTCTGAAAAAATCAAGGAAAACAAAGGTTTGGCAGTATAAAATTATTACCATCATTACGATTTTGACTCAATTCAGTCATAAAACATTATAGGAGTGAAAAAATGCAAAATATAAGCCATGTTGAAAGTTTGTTGCCATCTGATAAAAAATGGGAATTAGTGTGGAATGATGAGTTTGACGGAGATGTTCTTGATTCTTCAAAATGGGATTTTCGTTTGCATTTGATGCAGCAAAGACATAATACTTTTTCTCCAGATGGCGCCGAGCTTGATGGGGAAAGTAATCTCATGCTGAAATTATATGAAAAGGATGGCAATTTTTATTCTCCACATTTGCAAACGGGCAGCAATTATATGGACCGCCCTGGAGAGCCTTTTGATGGAAATAAGCTCAAATGGCCGATAGCTAAAATTGAGCCTCCAAAGTTCATGCATAAATATGGCTATTATGAAATCCGCTGCAAGCTTCCCACGCAGGAAGGTTGGTGGGCGGCGTTTTGGCTACAGTCTCCGATTATTGGAGCAACTCTCGACCCGGTAGAGTCAGGAGTAGAAGTAGACATTATGGAAAACTTCACTCGAGACGGGATTGTTTCACACAATAATCATTGGAATGGCTATGGCTCAGACCACCAGACGGCCAAGTCCGGTCCCCGGAAACTTGAAGATACGCCTGACGGATTTCATGTGTACGGACTGGATTGGAGCAAGGATGGCTACGTCTATTATATCGATGGAAAAGAATCCTGGCGTGTGAGCGGGCCTGTTTCAGACCGTGAACAGTTTATTCTTATATCTACTGAATGCATGGGGTATCGCAAGGGAGATACCCCTTCCGAGGAATTGAAAAGAGCGATCCTGCCAGATTATTTTATTATCGATTATGTTCGCGTCTTTGATGAAGTAGAATAAGCAACCACTAGAATAAATTGAAAAATGCTAGCGCTTCTTGAGCTTTAAGACTATTTTAGGTTAAATAAAAAAGGCTAAGTTTTTTATGATTAAAGAGAAATCTCAAATTCATCTTTTTTCCAGAAGAGGCTTTACACTCATTGAATTGCTCGTAGTAATTTCTATAATTTCAATTTTGGCGTCCATGCTTCTGCCTGCGTTGAAAAGTGCACGGGAAAAAAGCAAAGGGATTGCATGTCTTGGGAATCTAAAACAGCTTGGTTATTGCATTATTCAATATTCAGATGATTATAATTCATATTTGCCCACAGCCAAGACCGCTGTCTCTGGAGGGCATGTTTATGCAGAGCAACTATGGGACTACATAGCTTCCGGCAAAGATTTTTCCGATAGCTATGCCTGGGAAGATACATTCCTTAAATGTCCGAATTGGAAAAGCAAAGATTATGCATGGCCGCCATCAATGCCAAGCTATGGAATAAATTCTATTTATTACGATGGAGACATGTTAACTCATAATAAAATGGCTTATACAAAAAAACCATCAGAAACAGCATATGCCACTGATTCTATTTCCACCTACGTTAGACCAACGGACTTTGCTCCGTTTGCAACAAATTATCCACATCGCCTACATGCCACGATGATCAACTTCTTCTATTTGGACTGCCATGTTAATCCTTTTAAATTCAATAAAATCCCTGACAGTTGGTATTCTGAAATCTGGGCTTACAAATGCTATTAACTCTAACTCAATCAATAATCTCCTAAAAAATAAAAAAGAGAAAAATATCATGACCAAATTATGTATTCTTATCACAATGTGTGGCTTAGTATGTTCCGGATGCGGCAACATGAAAAAAAACGACAAAAACATGCCTGAATTGACTTTATCGCCAGCTCCTTATAAAGATTTCAAAGAAACAGATGCCAAGCTTGTCATTGGAAGACCTGTGATTTTGCAGAAAGATGCCTGTTCTTTGGATAGTCACAAAAAAGTATTCTATAAAAAAGCTGGAATTTTTTGTGGCGACAAAGCTTTGGTCGAAAGGGAATTGCTTTGGACAAATTGGCCCCAAGAAGAGATATTATACTTGAAAATAAACGATAAAATCCAAGGACGTTTATCTTTATGGGGAACATCTTCGGCAAGCGCGGGAAATGGCTTTGGGGCAAAAGGCAAAACCAAGCACAAAAGCAAGCTCGAATTTGACAAGAAAAATAAAAGTTTTTCGTATTCCAGAGATTTTAATCTTGATAAAAATGGGGCAACAGGCTCTTACAAGCACAAAGTAAAATTGCTTTTAGACGGCCTTGTTAAAGTTTCTTTCTCTTATACGGCGGCAAAAGGAAAAGAAAAGCATATTAAGTCTCAAAAAGTCTGTCTCAATATGCCTGCTGATCGCTGCGCAGGAATTCCATTTTTACTTGACGGCAATAAATATGCGTTTCCGAACAACAATCTGCCGCTTCTTGATAACAAACGAACAATATTCAAGGGCAAGGTTAAATCTTTTGTTTTCAATCCTGACAAGCCAGAAAAAGGGTTTGATATAAAATTTCCACATGAATACTTTATGAGAATTCACGATAACCGCTTTAATAAGAATAAAAACGGCAAACCAGGCAAACCATACTTTTCTATCATTATTGAACCTGTTGACAGAAAACTCTCTTTGCTGCTTGATTTGAGAAAAGTTAAAGCTTGCACACTGAAGTCTAACTCAGACGACATCCAGAAGGGGGTAGATTTTTGGAAGGCTGACCGCCTGCATGTGCCAAATTACAGGAAATGTCAGAATATGATTCAAAATCCATCATTCGAAGCTGGGCTAAGATATTATGCCTATGTAGATTCAATGTCAAAATATAATGAAACAGAATTTGGCCGTTATTTTACAACTGACAGCACTACTGCCATGTTTGGGAACAACTCTCTAAAAATACGAGTGTCAGGATTTAAGCCAACACCTCTAGGCACTTTTGCCATTCCTGTAACTCCCAAGAAAAAACACACAGTAAGCGGATATATTAAAAGCGACAAAAAAGGGCTATATCTTTCTCTTGGCTGTGTTAGTGGCCAATGGCTTGTCTTTCCAAAAATAGGACGCTGCAAGGCAACTAAAGAGTGGAAGCGATTCAGTTTTTCGTTTATTGCTCCAAACAATGCTGTAAAAATACACTTGCGAGGCCAGTATACAGGCAAACTGCCAGAGGAAGAAAAAGGAAAACTCCAAGGCAATATTTGGGTGGATGGACTGCAGATGGAAGAAGGCGGTCTTACTAATTTCAAAGAAAAGCCTTTAGCAGCCCAATTGTTGACAAGCAATCTTGACAACTTTCTTCAACCAAAAGATAAAATAAATGCAAGGCTTAAAATAACCTCAACCCCTAACACTTCAGGCAAAGTGGCTCTTGAAGCGCAGGATTATTTTTACAGCAAGTTATGGAGCGGGAAGTTTGATTTTAAAACCAATGAGAAGGGAATAGCCGTCGTAAACCTTCCCCTTGACGGAAAATTGCCCAAAGGCATTCACGTAATTCGCGGAAATTTCGAAATAGGCGAATTTAAAGACACCGACTATTTCCGCATTTCCATTATGGATTTTCTCAAAAACAAGCATAGGAACAAGGGAATAACAGCGACGGGGATATGGATGAATAATCCAAGAGCTGTTGATATCGCTCGCAGAAATATGAAAATAGGAATCGGAGGGACGAATATTTTAGCTTTTGGAGCTAAAAGCGCAACATTAAAAAGAACAAACAAGCATTTAGAAAAAATAAAAATGCTTGACAAATTCAGGATAAAAAATTACTCAAATGCTTTGCTTTGCCGCAAAGGAAGAATCTTCCCGGCAAAAGGAGCCAGTGTTGATGTGGGGGAAGACACGAAAAAAGTCACTCCTGAAATGTTGAAATACGTGGAGGAAGCAAGCTATGAAAAAGCAAAGTATTGTTATCCTTTGATGGACTGCTGGTATTTCTGCAGCGAAACAACATTCTGGCTTAAAACTCTTAATGCCATGGACAAAATGGAAGATATGGCAAAACTTCACCTGGCCGCATATCGTGGAGTTAAAAAATTCAATCCTAACCTCAAGTTTATGGCAACAGGCGGCCCGTATAATATGTCAATAAGGAACGGAATTGTCTGGCTTGACAGATATTTGACAACAGTGGGAAAAATAGCTCCCGATGTAAAGTTTGACATAATAGGAATCCACCCATATCGGACAGTGCCGGAAGAGCCTGATTTGGATTACGAGATGAAGGAATTTTTCAAAATGATAGCCAGACACGGCTATGGCGATACCCCTGTCATTCTTAATGAGGGCATATATTATTCTCCTTACATTATACCAGCGTGGGGGCTGTCTGCGCATAAAGGATGCTCTGCTGATCATTATCGCACTTACTGTCCGTCATACCACATGGGATGGGGAGAAAGAATCTCAGCCGCTTACTGGGCTCGCTCGTGGCTCGTTGGCTTGAAGTATCAGAACCGGATCAAATGCATGGACGGGCATCAGGGATGGAATTTTATGGATGTTAATCTGACCCCTCTTGCTCTCCAGAAAATCCCAAACACCTTAGGACGGCTTCTTGGGAACGCATATTTTAAAAAGGATATTCGCTTTGCGCCGAATGTGCGTTGCTATGTTTTTGAGGATGAAAAGAAATGTCCGGTGGCGGCTGTTTGGTCACACATCAAAAAAGTTGATAAAGGTTTGGCTAAATCTCCACAAGCTGAAATAAGGTTCACAGATGGGACACCGCAATTTTTCGACCTCATGGAAGTCGAGCGCAATGTGACTCCAGACTCAAGCGGATACTGTACAATCCCCATTTCGTCATTTCCTCTTTTTATTCGCGGAAAAGCCGGAAGCTTGAAAAGTTTTTGTAAAAATCTTGACAATGCAAGACTTAAAGGCAAAGAGCATCTGCCAGTGGCAATCGCGATAAATCCTGTTGGGATGTCAAAACTTGAGGTCCAGTTTCGCAATCTTCTCTCTCGCCCTTTTTTCGGCAATGTGATTGTCTCAGTTCAAGGGAAAAAGAAAGAAAAAAGTCTCTCTCTGCCTGCGTTTCAAATGGAAAATTTAGAGCTTTCTTTGACCCAAAAGTTGAGTGAAAAACAAATACTGGACGTGTCTATGCCAATAACACTTAAAGAGAGGGACAGGAAGCCAGTCGACCTGGACGCTTCTTTTCGAGGTTTTGCGATAAAAAAACACAAAGGTTCCCCGATAAAAATAGATGGAAACTATAATGATTGGAAAATGGTTCCCAAGATTCCAATCACAAACCGCTTTATTCGTCCAGAACCCAAGCTTGGCGTAAAAAAGGAGAACATCGGCTACAAAAATGATTGCGAAGCTACATTTCAGGCAACATGGGACGATGATTTTCTATACCTGTTGGTGAAAGTAAAGGATGATAAACTTACACTTCTAAAAAATAAAAGTGGAGGCGAAATTTGGACATGCGACTCATTGCAAGTTTACGTAGACACCTATTGCGACGCCCGTAAAAAAATAGAGAAGGGGTTCGACACAAACGACTACAATTACGACTTTGGATGCGATCCGGAAAAACCAGAAAAACTGTTGGTGTGGCGCTCTTTCACTCCTGAATGGCAGTTGACTCTACAAGGCGGATTAAAGCTGCTGCCAATGCGTTTTGAGCCTGGGATAAAGACGGCTTTCAAAAAGATAAAAGATGGCTGCATTTATGAAATAGCATTTCCTAAGGCGTATCTTGCCCCTATGGAGTTTAAATCTGGAGTAGCCGTTGGATTTGGATTGTCCCTAAATGATAATGACGGCCACTCAAGGCCGAAAGCATCGCTCACGCTTACACCGGAAGGAACGCAATGTTATCAAAGGCCACACCTCTACCCCGTAATGATATTGACAGAATAGGAATTTTGCGGCACTTGTCTTAAAGACAACTTATAAGTACTCCTGTAACTTTGTTTAACCTTTTTTCTACAACAAATTTCACAAAAGGAGGTATTGGCGGAGAGAATGCTTGCGCCTAAATTCAGGAATATTGGGTTCATGAGTAACAAAAGAACTTTTTAAAAAATGCTTATAAGCATAATTAATAAGAATAGACGAGAAAAGGGACATAAAATGAAAACCAAAACTTTTTCATGGGAAAAAAAAGACACACCGGACGAGTTGCATGCCATGTTGGAAATACTCGGAGAAGATTATCCAATTATTGAAAACGGCAATGCCTATGCGATTAATTTTATAAAACATGACAAAGGAACCAAGCTTGTTTACAATGAAAACCAAACAGTCATTTATTATGATAGCATAACTTCGGCCGCAAGGGGCATTGGCAGTGCTCTTTCAGGAATAGGAAAAGATTCAGGGGAAATATCTGAAGAGTTGTCCTTTGAAACATTGGGAATAATGATTGAATGTTCTAGAAATGCAATCCTTACTGTAGATTATTTCAAGCAGTGGCTAAGGCGTCTTGCTCTTATGGGATGCAATATTGCAATGCTTTACACTAAAGACGCTTACGAACTGCCTGGTGAAGATTATTTTGGTTATTTAAGAGGACGCTATACGCTTGATGAACTCCGTGAAATCGATGATTATGCTTCAAAGCTTGGGATTGAAATGATAGGCTGTATTCAAGCTCTCGGACACCTTGAACCTGTGTTGAGATGGACCGCATACGCCCCCCTTAAAGACACTTCATCGGTATTGCTTACAAGCGAAGAAAAGTCTTATGAACTTATAGATAAAATGTTGGACTTTTTCTCAAAAGCGTTTAAAAGCAGAAGGATTCATCTCGGCATGGATGAGACGCATGATTTAGGACGTGGACGCTATATGGATCAGAATGGCTACCGTCGCGGCTTTGATATTTATAACGACCATTTGAGCAAGGTGTCGGCAAAATGCGAGGAACGCGGCCTTTCTTATATGATATGGTCTGATATGTTTTTCAGAATGGGCAATAAAATCCAGGGATACTATGAAAAAGACACTGTCATTCCGAATGACGTCAAGGAAAAAATACCAAAAGACGCGCAACTTGTTTACTGGGACTATTATCATAAAGATGAGGAGTTTTACATAGACTGGATAAAGCGGCATAAGGAGTTGGGTTTTCCTCCTGTTATGGCTTCAGGGATTCATACCTGGAAACAATTATGGCATAATTACAAGCAAACCAAAGAGGCTGTGACTCCTTGCATAGAAGCTTGTCTTAAGGAAAACGTAAAAGAGCTGTTTTTTACCGCATGGGGAGATGATGGCATGAGTTGTGATTTTGATTCTGCCCAGGCAGGACTTTGTTATGCCGTTGAGAGATGCTATTCAGGACAAGCTTTTGATGAAAAGAATGTTGCCAAGCGATTCGAGACCATTTGCGGAGGCAATTACGATTTACATACAAAGGCGTCGGAAATCACCGACTGGAAAAAGGATTTGAGCGCCATGAATTTACTCTGGGACGATCCTATTTTTGGCATTTACTGGAAAAACCAAAGAGCTTCCGGGACAAATTTCTGGGAAAGGGCTCTCCAAATATATACAGAGATTGAAGTTTATATAAAAAATGAAGCTTCCGCAAATAACGCCACTATGAGGCATATAACAGCAGTTGTGGAATTTCTTAAACGGAAAATTGATTTCAAGTTAAAATTGGATGCGGCTTTTGAAGAAAAAGACTTTGATAAACTTGAGAGTCTCAAAGTAAATATTTCAGAGCTTATAAAGAGTTTGGACAAGCTGATAGGTTCATTCCGAACGTATTGGAATGACAGATTTAAAAGATTTGGTTTTGAATTTATTCATATCAGGCTAGGAGGACAAAGAGAGCGCTTTAAAGAGCTCTCGATGAGAATTGACGAGTTGCTGAAAGGACGTGTTAATACAATTCCTGAACTTGAAGAAAAAGCTCCTTTCCAAAAGGGGATCTTTTCCCGTTTTCAAGAGTTGGCGACGGCTTCATATTTTATATAGTATAATGCGCCCAAAAATCTGGACAGTTGAATAAGGTGTGAAATTTCCTAAAATAAGACTAAATTGATATGGCAAAAAAAGGAGATGTTTCACAATGAGAAGAACATTTGACGGCAAGTTCAAAGCGCGCGTTGCGCTGGAAGCGATCAAGGAAGAAAAAACGATAGCCGAAAATCGCGAATCATTATGAGGTTCACCCGAATCAAGTGAGCAACTGGAAAAAAGAGGCATTGAGCAAGATGCCTGATCTGTTTCATGATG
>Ga0207996_1001933_pt1 | contig 13397 bp, 6 predicted proteins | sample AntAceMetag02UKG_FD_184773 | JGI IMG/M metagenome (GOLD analysis project Ga0207996, IMG submission 184773) | Saline lake microbial communities from Ace Lake, Antarctica - Antarctic Ace Lake Metagenome 02UKG (SPAdes) (version 2) | ecosystem: Environmental > Aquatic > Non-marine Saline and Alkaline... | reverse complement strand
AGTGTTGAGTTTGAAGGAAAGCCCCGATTCGAGGGGATTGAGACTCATGTTAAGCGTTAATTTCGTGTTTTTCATTTTAAGTTTGAAGGAAAGCCCCGATTCGAGGGGATTGAGACTTACTATTGCCACTTCAGGATCTACAACAGGCATTGGTTTGAAGGAATGCCCCGATTCGAGGGGATTGAGACTTATTGCGTCGTCTATTGCATCCCAGGCCAGGTTTAAGTTTGAAGGAATGCCCCGATTCGAGGGGATTGAGACTTAGCTTCCACCTTCTGTTGATAGGTTTGAACTTGCGTTTGAAGGAATGCCCCGATTCGAGGGGATTGAGACCTTTGTTTTGACAGGTTCATTGCATCTGAAGGTTTTGGTTTGAAGGAATGCCCCGATTCGAGGGGATTGAGACCTACCAGGTCCATTCTGCCATTGGATAACGGCACTCGAGTTTGAAGGAATGCCCCGATTCGAGGGGATTGAGACTTACTATTGCCACTTCAGGATCTACAACAGGCATTGGTTTGAAGGAATGCCCCGATTCGAGGGGATTGAGACTTTATCGCTTCCAAACGTTCTATCTCATCCATCTGAGTTTGAAGGAATGCCCCGATTCGAGGGGATTGAGACAAAATTCAGCTTCCGTAGCCCAAAATCTAACTTTGTTTGAAGGAATGCCCCGATTCGAGGGGATTGAGACTTCATCTTATCGGCACATTCCTGACAAAAAACTTCCGTTTGAAGGAATGCCCCGATTCGAGGGGATTGAGACTTCATATCCATGTTATCAATCCTTTCATACGCATGTGTTTGAAGGAATGCCCCGATTCGAGGGGATTGAGACAATCCACCCTGGCCGGTTTTTAATTTGCTTAATTCGGTTTGAAGGAATGCCCCGATTCGAGGGGATTGAGACTCTTCTATACTTTTGTTGTGATTGTAATCTGTCTCGTTTGAAGGAATGCCCCGATTCGAGGGGATTGAGACCAATTTTTTCCGACAAAATAAACCATCATGTTTTTAGTTTGAAGGAATGCCCCGATTCGAGGGGATTGAGACTTTTCCATATTTCCTTTAATTGGATAATATATCTTCGTTTGAAGGAATGCCCCGATTCGAGGGGATTGAGACTATCTCCTACCCATCTATTGTTAAGATAGTAATTAGTTTGAAGGAATGCCCCGATTCGAGGGGATTGAGACTCATTAATATACTCTTCAGCATCCTTTTTATTAAGGTAGTTTGAAGGAATGCCCCGATTCGAGGGGATTGAGACTCTTCCCATGTATATATAGGAACGTCCTTACACCATGTTTGAAGGAATGCCCCGATTCGAGGGGATTGAGACGTATTTGCGCTTCCATCTTTATTTGAGTCTTTTTGAGTTTGAAGGAATGCCCCGATTCGAGGGGATTGAGACTTCAGTGTCGAATATTGACAGAGACACTTGGTATTTGAGTTTGAAGGAATGCCCCGATTCGAGGGGATTGAGACTTTCATCATAATAGTTTTCAATGAAGTTTATTATTTCTGTTTGAAGGAATGCCCCGATTCGAGGGGATTGAGACAGTCGTTCTATTTCATCCATTTGCGCCCGGACCTTAGTTTGAAGGAATGCCCCGATTCGAGGGGATTGAGACTTGTAACCTCCCTTTAGTGTTGATAGTTCTAATTTGGTTTGAAGGAATGCCCCGATTCGAGGGGATTGAGACTTCTGCTCCGCCGGTATCGCGTGTCGCCCCTGTTTTCGGTTTGAAGGAATGCCCCGATTCGAGGGGATTGAGACCAGTGTTTCATGCTTACTATAAGATTTTTCATTTAGTTTGAAGGAATGCCCCGATTCGAGGGGATTGAGACTCAACTCTCGTCAGACAACTTCGAGAGTTTAAATTTTGGTTTGAAGGAATGCCCCGATTCGAGGGGATTGAGACCATTTTAATCCTTTCAATTTTCGGGGTTCGGGGTGGGTTTGAAGGAATGCCCCGATTCGAGGGGATTGAGACTTATAATGAATTCCGAAAGCATCAGCAATTTTCATGTTTGAAGGAATGCCCCGATTCGAGGGGATTGAGACTCAATACCGTGATACAGGCAATTTCCGCATGTTTCGGTTTGAAGGAAAGCCCCGATTCGAGGGGATTGAGACTAAAATGTGCCGTTTTTATGTCTATGTAGGTTCATGTTTGAAGGAAAGCCCCGATTCGAGGGGATTGAGACTAGTCAAGAGCCCAATGAAAATCTCCATCTTTTTGAGCTCGGTTTGAAGGAAAGCCCCGATTCGAGGGGATTGAGACTTCATAATTTTCTCCTTTTTGAGATGGGTGAAGTTACCCGCTAATGATTTCGTCAGTGAAATGGATATCAGGTCTACTATTGACCTACGTTAGATAAAGATTGCCTCGATATTCATCATTCATCATTGTTTTGTATCCCTTCACCATTCCGAATTCATCACCCCCTTTATCCCCTAATCTTCCCAATATCCATTTTTTTGCCTGTCAAAGGACAAGAGCAGCTTATTGAACCGGGGTGCCCTCCGAACGTCAGTTTTTTTGCGCCTTCAGCGCCTTTGCGTGAGGCCGGTTTTCCGGCATTTGACCTCTGAATTTCAACTTATTTCCTGCCTGTTTTTGAAAAATCCGCGTTTGATGCCGTAGTGATATATAGAAGAGAAAAAAATATCGGATAAGGAGGCACTCTATGACTTCTGTAAAAAAAATGGTTCAATTGTCGGACAACAATTCTGAAAAAGTCGCCCCGAAGATCATCAGGGAGGATGAGTTCTTAAGCGGGAAAGATTTGAACGGGGTATTACAGGCCGCGGCTGTGCGAAGCCGTAAAAATATCCTGGCGGAGATTGGAGATCTTTTCCGGGAGAAAAAATGGGACGATATGCTTGCCATTTTCTATCCGGTAACGGAAAAGTGTCCTGAACTGACAGCGTCAAAAATGGATACCCCGATCAGGGAAAAATTGGGATTTGCCCTGGGGCAATTATCCCGGTTCGACGAAGCCATTGCAGAATTGACGATCTGCGTTCAAAGGCAGCCGGAAAATTTTTATCCAATCAATTCTCTGGCATATACTGCCTACAACTCCCTGTATTCAGCCAAAAATAAGGAGATTTTCCTGAGCGGCAAACCGCGTGTGGAAAGAGTTGAAATGGCCCACCGGTTTTTTAAGGCGGCCCAGCGGCTGCGACCCGGCGGTATTACCAACTATTATCGCGAGGGAATGCTTTTCAAACAGCTTGAAGACAAACCCCGCAAGGCGTTACCCCTTTTTCGCCGGGCCGTTGAGAACTGGGAGCGCCTGGATGCAGACGAGCAGGAGACGAGACACCAGGAGCGTAAGAACTACATCAAAAGTTTGTACCAGCTGGCCAGTGTACTGCTATCTGAAAATCAGGCCGGGCAGGCCCTGAAATACATCAAACGCTGCCTGGCCGAAGATGAAACAAGCAATCATTTGTCCCTGGTGTATAAGTATTTTGCCCTGGGTAAGGTTCTCTTTGCCATGAATCTGTTTGACAAAGCGCGTGATGCCCTTCTGTTTGCGGGCCAGGCAACGAAAAACGGCCCTGCGGATTTTGTCCAGGAACTGCTGGCCCGCACCTTTCTGGCTCTGGGTAATCCGGGCAAAGCCCTGGGGATTATCGGGCGGATTCCTGAAAAAAGACGGCGGCCCTATATTGCCTGGACAGAGGCGGATATCCGCTGTCAGCTTCAGGATTTCAAGGGGGCCGCAGGGGTTCTGGTAAACAGCAGTGAAAAAGACCACCGGTCCCGGCATAAATCCCTGATCCGGCTGGCCAAAATTGCCTACCTGTACCAGGATTATCCACAGACAATGCAGTACGCTGCCCAGGCATCCGCCTTTGTTGAGCAGAAATGGGGAAATCTGTATGGCGATGGTCTTTTCTGGCAGGCCCTGGGGGCCTTTCGACATGGCGATATACCGCAGGCTCGGCAAAAGGTACAGGAACTGGAAAAATTTCAGCCCGGATATCCCAAACTGAATGTTCTGATTCGGAAAATTGACCGGACTTAAAAAACAGGAGGCGGAAATGGCGGCGTTTGCAAAAGCCAAACATGCGGCAGAGGGACGGGGAAAAAAGGTGGATGTAAGCCTTTTGATAAAAAGCGTCCGGCAGAATATCCTTGACAACCAGGACATGGATCGCTGCAGCCTAATTTTTAAACAGGACCGGTTATGGCTGGAAATGGAGCCGGACCAGCAGCTTGCCTGGGCCGGCCTGGCCCAGATGGGCGGAAGTTTAGACGTTGCCGAACGTATTTTGGCGCATATCAACCAAACCCGTCCTGACATGATGCAGGCATGGGAGGATCGCCTTTACCTGCTTTCCTTCCTGAACAATAACCGGGAAATGGCCCGGGTCCTGGCCCTGGCCAAAAATTATATCAAGGAAAAGGATTGGCGGCGATGGGGTGCGCTGGTTCAATCCGGCATCACGAAAGGGGCCGAAGAAGACGTTCAGGCCGCTGCCGGGCCGTTTGAAACGCTGCGGAAAAAGGAAAATGCCGCAATGCGGTTTATGGATCTGTTCCGCGGACGCGAAGACTGTTTTGCCCGCCAGTGGGCCGATAAAAAAGAAGATCGACAGGGGTATGTGCCTGTGCGACGGGCCTTGAACCGGGAGGATATCGAGGATCATTTCAGGGGCTTAAAAACCTATGGAATATACCTGCTGCAGGCCGATTCAAACATTAAAACAGCCGTAATCGATATTGATCTGCGGCGCAATTATCGCGGGCGTGCTTTAAAGGCGGATGTCAGAAACCGGATCAGCCGTGAACGGACCTGGCTTTTGACACGGATCAGGGAATTGTCTGATACTGCCGGCTTTTCTCCCCTGGTGGAATTCAGTGGTTCCAAGGGGTATCATATCTGGTATTTTTTCAAGGAACCCACGGCGCCTGGTCGAATCCGGCCGATCCTGCAGCGGATCACGGATGAGGTGGCCCCGGATCTGTCAGCGTTTGGTCTGGAGGTTTTTCCCAAACAGGATCACCTCAAGGGCAAGGGATTCGGCAATCTTGTAAAGCTGCCACTGGGTGTTCACCGGCTCTCGGGCAAAAAATCTTATTTTCTGGAATGCCCGGAGCGCAGCAATCAGGCCCAGTTAGCCTTTTTGCAGACCGCCCGGTACAGTGATCTTTCCCGGATTGAAATGGCCGATAAGCAGGAACAGAAAAAAAAAGTCTTTGTTCATCCCCGATTCAGGCAGTGGGCCGGGGATTATCCCGAGCTTAACGCGCTCCAGGGAAAATGCCCGCCCCTTGGCCAGATCATTGCCGCCTGCTTCAGCCGGGCTGCTTTGTCGGTCCGGGAGGAGAAGATTATCCTCCAGACCATTGGATTCTTGCCGCGCCGCAAAACCCTGCTGCACTACCTGTTTTCCCAGACCAGCGAATATAACCCGCACCTGGTGGATTTTAAAATCAGCCGGTTGCGGGGCACGCCTTTAGGATGCAACCGAATTCATACCCTGATGGGGTTTGCGGGTGATTTCTGCCGGTTTGACAAGAAGTACCATTACCCGCATCCGCTTCTGCATCTTGATCAGTGGCAACCGGACATGCATTGCCCGTCCGGGAAAATAGAAAACCTGAAAGCTGCCATGGAAAACTTGCACCTGGCCGTAGATATGATACAGCGGTTTGTGAGTAGAAAGGTAGGAGGCTGAAGGTAGAAGAGCTCGAAGTTCAATATCGTAGGGTGGGCTGTGCCCACCAACAGGCAAAATACCTTGTTCACCATTCTTTTTAGCGGGGTTTTATCCATGGAAACAATTTATGTCATGGAAACAGGCGCCTATCTGCGGCGGGAAGGAAACGCCATCCGGATCATGAAGGGGCACCGGCAGGTGGACCGGATTCCGGCCCAGGGGTTGAAAAAACTGATCCTGGTGGGGTATGTTTCCCTGAGCAGCGGTGTGCTTGATTTTTTGATTAAAAATCGGGTGGAAACTGTTTTTATGACCCCCTCCGGTCGGTTCAGGGCAAGGCTTATGCCGGATGAGCACAGGCATGTGGCTTTGCGGCGATCCCAGTATATCAAGCTGGATCGTCCGGAATTCGCCCTGCAGGCGGCCCGGTCTATTGTCGGCGGGAAACTGGCCAACATGACCCGAATGCTTCTGAAAAGAGGGCGCCAGTACAAAGAAGAGGGTCTGCTCAAGGCTGCGGCCCGGCTCAGGAGTATTGAAATAAATCTGGCACAGACAACCAACATGGATATGCTCAGGGGAATGGAAGGCCTTTCCGCAAGGATTTATTTCAGTGTTTTTCCCCTGCTGATCCGCAATTCTGATTTTATATTCAAGGGCCGCAACCGGAGACCTCCCCGTGATCCGGTCAATGCTTTGCTCTCCTTTATTTACACATTGCTCACCAACGAAGTCCTTTCCGCCATAAAGGCATGGGGCCTGGATCCCTACATGGGGTCTTTGCATGAGATCAGCTATGGCAGGCCGTCACTGGCCTGTGATCTGGTGGAAGAATACCGGGCCTTTTTGGGAGATCGGTTTGTACTGGGGCTGATCAACCGCAAGGTAATCCGGGCCGATGATTTTGTTTTTCGTCCGAATGCACCCTCTTCGTACCGGGATGAAGAAGAGATGAAAAGCCGCAGGCCGGTGCTGATGAAACCTGCCGTCGGCAGAACATTTATCAATGCCTATGAAGCCATGATGGCACGTACGATTCACTGCCCTGAACCGGATAAAAAACTTAGTTACAGGAGACTGATTCTGCATCAGGTCCGCTCGTTCGGCAAATACCTGACGGATGACGAGCCCTACATGCCTTTCAAGTGGGAGGGATGATATGTTTTTCCTGGTATGCTTTGATATTGTGGAAGACAAGCTCCGGTACCGGACCGTGAAGATCCTCCAGGACTACGGGTACCGGGTACAGAAGTCGGTATTTGAGTGCACGGGCATGACTGAAGAAAAATATCTTAAAATGAAGCATCGCCTGGAAGACTGCATCGACAATACCCAGGACACGGTGCGTTATTATTTCCTGTGCCGGGGCTGCGTGCAAAGGATTGAATATTCGGGCATCGGTGATCCTCCGCTGGGCGGTGAGTTCCGGGTGATATAAGAAAAATGGATAAGGCCCGGCGGATCTTCCGCCATGATTTCAAATAAAATTTTCATCATATGGCAACAAGAAAAAAGCGACGGTATTTTTGACGGTATTTTTTAAAAATCAAATCGGAGATCTCCTTATTTTATAAGGCTTGCGACCCGTAATTAAATGGAGATGCTCTCCATACCGGTATCTGTTGAAAATGAAAAATGAATTCACCACCTATCCATCTCATACCTTTTTTCTTATCATTTTCCATTTATGTTTCAGTATGTATGCTTTGTTACAGCATTATCGATATCATCGGACGAAAAAATTCGATTGGTTCAGATGCCGGCCAATAAGACAGCCTCCTCAAGCAGGTTTTTATATCTATTGGTTTAGATTTGAGGTAAGCCCCCCAATAACTCATACCGACTCTTCTTTTCTTGGCTTCCGTTCTCCAAATACAGTCTTCCCGGGTTTATAAGAAATTTCGGGTGTCATAGACGATATTTCTCAAATCGCCGGCCTTTAATCTTCGGCCTTCAATTTACTGTTTTTCCGATTCTTCGATATATTTTTTTACGGTGCGGCGGTCGAGTCGGGTGCGGCGGGCCACCTCTTCAAAAGTGCCGTGGCGCTGATAGAGCAGACGGCAATACCCGGAAACCAGTTTCTGAGCGTCCAGATTTCCGGTTTTGATGCCCCGGGTAAGAGATGATTCCAGGTCCGGCGCTGCTGATTTTTGATCACCTGCGTAGCTGCGTTTGAGCAGGACGCTGCGGACGCACTGCTCCAGCTCCCTGACATTCCCGGGCCAGGGGTAATTCGTGCCCAGATTTTTATCGATGACGTCCTTGACCATTTCCACCAGTTCAGGCGAGGGCCGGCCCACCATTCTCTGAACCGTATGGGCCAGAAGGTCGTCAAGTTCACGGCTCTCCTCCCGTATCCGGTCGCGAAGCGGCGGTACGGTGATCTGATCCGAGCACAGCCGGTAATAAAAATCGTCCCTGAAAACACCTTTGTCGCGAATATCTTCGATGGAACGGTTGGTGGCGGCAACCACCCGGCCTTGAAAGCGCCCCTGTTCGTGGCTGCCCATCGGCGTAAATGTTCTATCCTGCAAAACCTGCAGCAATTTTATCTGGATCGGTATGGAAATATCCCCGATTTCATCCAGCAGGATGGCCCCATAGGGGCTGCACCGATCAAAAATACCCTTAAAATCCTTGACGGCACCGGTAAAGGCGCCTTTTTTATGCCCAAACAGTTCCGACTCGATGAGTGTTTCCGGAAACTGCGCAAAGTTCAGGGCGCTGAAAGAGCGTGTAAAGCTTTCAATAAAGCATTTTTTTCTTTCATTAAACGGAATAAAGCCTGATCGGCCCATGGCCATGGCTGCGGTGCCCTTGCCGGTACCGGTTTCACCCAGCAAAAGGGTTGAGAAATCTTCCAGGCGGTTCCACAGATAGCGGTTGTACAGATCGAGATTATGGGTAAAAACGTTGTCCCACAGGTTGCGCCGCAGATTTTTCATGATTTTACTCTTACCGATGAGGCTGCGTCCGATAAAGAAAAACGCCCGCCGCAGTTGATATCCCAGGGCAAAATAGCGCTGGCTGTCAGGGACGCTGAATCCGCGTTTTCTAAGCAGAACCAGGGCTTCGACGGCAAAACCGACCTTGACCGGTGTGTCACCGGCCTGAATCTGGTTTTCAATCATGCGATCAAATTTATGCCGGAAGTGGTAGAAGAATTCAAACAGAAAGGCGGCTTCGATGAGGATGCGGTCCCGGCCGGAGAAAAGGTTGATATCGGCGCGGCCCTCTTTCTCAAGTTCATGGATACGGCGATTGACTTCGTTTACGGTTTTATCGATGTGTTGGGACTTGGACACACCCGGAAAAAATCCGGATATCTGCAAATCCATATCGATCCGTTTGCGGCTGAACGGATTGGTCAGGCTGGCTTCGCGCACAATGCTTAAAAATTTCCGCTCTTCTGCGGTGAGACTGTTTTTTTTCTGCATTTTTTATCTACCCCGATAAAACTGTTTGTAACTGCCGCGGTTTGAATCTACATGCCGCCCCTGTGCATGGAATGTAAAGGATATGCACAAGGCATGTTGATATTTTGTTTCTATCACAGAGTGCCCAGAAAAGTAAGAATTTATTTTAATTTAAACAAATCAATTGGTTGAGTACTGGTCTATGAGATGGCATGCCATTTGCAATATTTACACGAAACGTACAATTACGAAACATTTCATTTTTCAGGAGAATTATAATGATTAAACGTCTTTTGGATTCAAGACTGCCGCTGATGGTTTACAGCCCTTACCGGGTATTTGATATTGAGTATTACCGGAAAATTTTCGCTGCCGGTGCCCTGCCCATGTTCGATGCCGAATTTATGACGGATGCCGAAATTGAAAAAAACCTGGAAAAACTGGCCGCAGAAAAAATTCTGTTTGGCCTGCGGCTCTCCATTGACCGCGAAAATATTCAAAAACGGTTGAAGGAGCAGCATATCGGCAATCTGGATGCGATTGTATTTTGTTATCAACGCAGTACAGAGCTTTCCGCCTTTGATTTCGATAACCGGAATTACAAATTTTTGATCGAGAGCACGGATATCAATATCACTGCCGATCTGGATAGAATTGGTCCCCACGGACTGATCCTGAAGGGCAACGAAGCCCCCGGCAAGGTATCCGGATACACATCTTTTGTCCTCATGCAGTGGTATCTGGAAAACAGTGACTTTCCGATTTTTATCCATGGAGGGGTGGGCTGGCATACGGCCCCGGGCATGTTTGCCGCGGGCGTCAGCGGTGTTGTTCTGGACGATCAGCTTTATCTGTCTCAGGAGGCACCCCTGTCCGACGGTTTCAGGGACGTCATCGCCCATATGGAGGGAAACGATTCGGTTATCATCGGCCAGACGCTGAATACCCGGTATCGCTTTTTCTCCAAACTGGGCACGAAAATCGTCAAAACCCTCAAGGAGCGGGAAATCTTTCTGGCAGGCGACAAAAATTCGGATGTAATGCTTTATGATGATATCCGCACCCATATCACCGCCCTTGACACGGAGGAAAAAACACCTCTGCAAAGTCTGTTCTACCTTGGCCAGGATGCGGTTTTTGCCCGCTATTTTGTCCGGGAGTCACAAAATCTGGCGGATATCATTCGTGCTTTTTTCAAGAATATCGATCATGCCCTGGCAAAAATTGATGCGCATGATCCCATGACCCCCGATTCGGCCCTGGCAAAGCAGCACGGTACCCTGTATCCGATCATTCAGGGCCCCATGGCCAATGTCAGTGATACGCCTGAATTTGCTCAGAAAATACTGGAAAACGGGGGGCTTCCTTTTCTGGCTCTGGCCAGCCTGCCTGTTGACCTGGCTGAAAAGATTCTTGCCGGAGGCAAGGAAAAACTGTCCTGTTTCGGGGCCGGGCTGATTGGTATTGAAACTTTTAATCAGACCATTGATCAGCACCTGGAACTGGTCAAAAAGCATAAAGTCCCCTTTGCCCTGTTTGCCGGCGGAATTCCGTCCCAGATCAAGGAACTGGAAGCTGCCGGCACCAAAGCCTACCTGCATACGCCTTCGGTCATGATGCTGGAAAATGCCATTGCAAACGGGTGCCGTCGTTTTATATTCGAGGGTGGTGAAGCCGGCGGACATGTGGGTGATTTGACCAGTCTGGTGCTCTGGGAAGCGGCCCTTGAAAAAGTGACGCACCTGCCCGAATCCCAACTGGAACAGATGAGTTTCGTGTTTGCCGGGGGAATCGGAACCAGGCACGCCTCCTGCTTTATATCCGGCATCGCATCCATACTGGCCGGTCTGGGGGCAAAAATCGGTATCCAGGTGGGCAGTTCTTATCTGTTTACCCGGGAGATCGTGGATACCGGTGCCATCAAAAAGCTCTACCAGGATGTGATCTGCAAGGCCGGCGAAACAATTTTACTGGGCAATACGGTGGGACTGATTTCCAGAACCGTGGCCACCCCGTTCACGAAAAAAATGAGCGCCGGCGAGCATCAGCGGTTGCGGGAACAGATGCCCCTGGCCGAGCGGAAAAAAGCGTTTGAAAAGGAAAATATCGGCTCGCTCCTCATCGGCGCCAAGGCATTTTGTCCGGATTTTGAAAAAATGAGCCAGGGCAGTGAGGTCTGCTTTGCCTATTTTGATGAAGAGGAGCAGTATGCCAGGGGAAATTTCATGGTGGGTGACAGCCTGGCCTTTGACGCCGCGCCGGTGACGATTGCCGATATTCACCATCGTTATTTCGATGAAAAGCAGGTTCTGCTGCAAAACCTGAACGCCCTCGAGATTTTTTCAGGCCGGGAAAACCGGATCAATGATGAGATTGCGATTATCGGAATGGGCTGTATCTACCCGGATGCCGGGAATACGGAGGCATTCTGGGAGAATATTGTTTCCAAAAAATACTCCATCGGTCCCATGCCGGCCAATCGGCTTAATCCGGACCTTTATTTTGATACGGATAAAAATGCGGAAGACAAGACCTATACAAACCTGGCCGGGTTTGTAGCCGATTTCAACTTTGATTACCACCGTTTTGGCTATACCCGCGAAAAAGCGGACAAAATTTCCAGAAGCCAGAAGATGGTGCTCGATGCCGCCTTTCAGGCGGTGAAGGATGCCGGTTACCTGGACGAAAATTCAAACCTGCGCCCGGATTTTCAATCTTCTACAGGGGTTATCGTGGCCACTTGTCTGGGAAACGAGCTGAGCAATGATCTGCATTTGAAATATTATTATCCGGAAATCAGGTTTTATCTGGACCAGATCGAAGATTTTCAGTCTCTTGAGCCGGGTGACCAAAAACGGCTGCTTACGGAACTTAAAACAGGCCTGGCCAACGGCCATGGTTATCAGCCGGTTCATGGCTCGGTTTTGAATATCGAGGCATCCAGGATCGCCCACCATATGGGTATCACGGGCATCAATTTTGTTGTCGACGCCGCCTGTGCCACCTCTTTTGCCGCCATCGACTGTGCGGCAAGGGAACTGCTTTCCGGTTCCCATGATATGATGATCGTGGGCGGTGTCAATACCAATTTGACACCTGAATCCTTTGTGGGGTTTTCCAAAATGGGGACTCTTTCCGCCAATGGTTCTTTCCCGTTTGATGAAAGGGCCGACGGATTTATTCTGGGCGAGGGGGCCGGTGTTGTCGTGTTAAAGCGCATGAAGGATGCCCTGGGCGATAATGATCGCATATACGGCGTACTCAAGGGCATGGGGTCGAGTTCGGACGGCAAGGGAAAGGCCATTGCCGCGCCCAGTCACAAGGGACAGGCCGTGGCTTTTAAGCGCTGTTTTGAAAATATCAAAACCGATGTCCGGATGGAGGACATTGATTATGTCGAAGCCCATGGTACCGCCACCACGATCGGTGACAGGGTTGAGCTGGAAACCTTGAAAAGTGTTTATGGCAACCACACGCCCATGGGCATCAGTTCGGTAAAATCCCAGATCGGGCATCTGCTGGGCGGCGCCGGTATGGCCGGAGTGATCAAGGTCCTGCTGGCACTTAACCATAAAACCCTGCCGCCCAATGGTGCGTATGGAAAATCGGCCGACCGTCTCGAAATCGAGAACAGCAGCCTTTACATTATCAAGGATGCGGCCGATTGGAAAAGATCGGACGATAAACCCCGACGGGCCGGGATCAGTTCTTACGGATTCGGCGGTATTAATTATCACTGTGTGATGGAGGAATTTACCCCTGCTTATCAGCCCCTGACCAGGGAAATTTTCAAGGACCCGGACTATGATTTCAACGACGACAGGATCGTAATTGCCGGTCTTGGGGTTGTGCTGCCCGGAGCAAGAAATGTAGAGGAGTTCTGGGGGCGTCTCATGGATGGAAAATCCGTGGTTTCGCAGATTCCTGAATCCCGTTTTCATAACCGGTATTATGCAAAAGAGGATGATCCCGATTATACGATTCCCATGGTAAAGGCGGGAATGGTGGAAGATTACCGGTTTAACAATGTAAAATACAAGATACCGCCCATGACCGCCCAATCGGTTGACCGGTCCCAGTTGTTTGCACTGGATGCCGCCAGCCAGGCCATTGATCAGGCCAATCTGGGGCCGCAGTTGACCTTCGGCAATAAAACGGCGGTGATTCTGGGCACCATAAGCGGTGAAAGATATGTTGAGAATGTCATGCGTACCCGGATTCCGTTTGTGGAAAAGGTGTTGACGGCCATAGAGGGAATTGATGGCAAAACAGTGGCGAATATAAGCCGGCAACTG